>MDTG01436630.1_pt1 | contig 25722 bp, 20 predicted proteins | sample 811421 | NCBI WGS metagenome assembly MDTG01 (sample SAMN05326645, study PRJNA326480) | marine metagenome | isolation source: seawater | place: Pacific Ocean: South East | collected 2011
ATAAACCGCCTTATCAAGGCAAGGGTGAAACGGTGAGGTAAGAGCTCACCGGTTTTTTGGTAACAAGAAACGCACGGCAAACCCCATTGGGAGCAAGGTTAAATAGAGAGGACATTGCACATAGTGCTAAAAACAGTCTTAAGTTGGTCTTCTGGGTTAACCGCTTGAGCTTAAATGAGAGTTTAAGCCTAGATAAATGACATCTTAAATGACAGAACCCGGCTTATAGATCATCTGGCAAAATCTCTTATTTTGTTCTGTTTTTGTACTAAATAAGTAATTATAAATTAATTGACTATTTCTTGAAAACCCATACTATCCCAAATAATCCCATAACGGAGGGTAATTTGAAAATTATTATAAAAAAAAAGTTTTTAATTAATTATGTTTTTATCGAGTTACGAGAACAAAATAGACAAAAAAGGACGGGTATCTGTGCCAGCAACTTTTAGATCACATTTAAATTCAATGGGATATAACGGTTTTATAAGTTATCCTTCTTTCAATCATTCAGCCTTAGAGGCGTGTTCTCAAGACAGAATTGAAAAACTCTCAAATACAATAGACTCTCTAAATCCTTATGAAGAAAAAAGAGATTATTTTGCAACATCAATTTTATCTGAAAGTGAAACCTTACAATTTGACACTGAGGGAAGAGTTTCGTTATCAAATAAATTATTAAGTCATGCAAAAATTAAAAGTAGTGTTTTGTTTATTGGATTAGGTAAAACATTTCAAATTTGGGAACCTAAAAATTTTGAAAAATTTAAAACACTTGCAAGAAAAAAAGCTTTTCAAAATAGATCAAACTTAAAATGGGATAATAAACAGAAAGGGGAGATGTAATGAGTATAAATGTTGGAGGGGGAGAATTAAGAGAGCTTAAACCAAGGATATTAGTTATAGGTGTAGGAGGAGCTGGAGGGAATGCGATTAATGCAATGATTGATGCCGGCATGCAAGGTGTTGAATTTGTTGCAGTGAATACTGATACTCAAGATTTAAAAATGAGTAAAGCTGATGCGAAAATTCAAATCGGAATGAATTTAACTAAAGGATTAGGAGCTGGAGCAAAACATGATATTGGTCAAGCAGCAGCGGATGAGTCAATTAATGAAATAGTCAATTATATTCAAGGAAGCAATATGGTTTTTATAGCTTCTGGTATGGGAGGAGGAACCGGGACCGGAGCTTCTCACGTAATTGCAAAAGTTGCTAGAGAAATGAACATATTGACAGTTGGAGTGACCACTCTGCCATTCACGTATGAAGGCCCTAAAAGAATGAGAAGAGCCCTAGTAGGTTTGGAAGAATTAAAAAAACATTTAGACACAACAATAGTAGTTCCAAATCAAAATTTATTCAAAATTGCAAACGAGTCAACTGGATTTGAGGAGTCTTTTAGTTTGTCTAATGATGTTTTAAAACATGGCGTTCAAAGTATTACAGATCTTATGGTCCGACCAGGCATGATAAATTTAGATTTTGCAGACGTTGAGACAGTCATGAGTTCAAGCGGAAAAGCAATGATGGGGACTGGTGAAGCAGATGGAGAGAACAGATCAACGGCAGCGACCGAACTTGCATTAAATAATCCTTTAATAGATGAGTATACTTTAAAAGGTGCAAAAGGATTACTTGTGAACATTACCGGTGGGAGTGATATCAAACTTTTTGAGGTAGACTCAGCCGTTAATAAAATTAGAGCTGAAGTGGATCCAGAGGCAGAATTAATTTTTGGAGCAATAAAAGACGAGAGTATGAACGGTAAAATTAGAGTATCTATTGTTGCAACAGCTTTGTATGGTTCTGAAATAAAACCTCACTTAAATTTAGTGAACGATAACTATCACATTAATTCTTCGTTTAATAATAGCTCGAAACATGGAGAAAATTTATTTAGCAACAATCGTAAAATAGATAAAAATATTGTAAGCTCTATAGATGGAGCAACAGCTCTTAAACTTGATGAGAGCTATGAAATTAAGAACAATGATGAACAAAATTCTCTAATTGATAAGTTTGAGAAAAATGAGGAAAATGAAATATTAGAGGATAGATTTGTACAAAATTATACTAATAATGAAATCCCCTCTGGAGTTTCAATTGAAAGTGCATCTTATATTGAGCAGAATACTAATAACAGCATTCAAGAGTCGATTACAGAAGAAAGCAAAACTTCGATCGAAGAAATGGATGAGGAATATACTCCAAAGCTTTTTGCAGAGGATAATAATGAGGAAAATAGTGACGAAGGTCACGAGCAAAGAGAGCATGATGATAATAAAAATAAAAATGAGCTATTTAATCACGACTCAAATGAAGATGAAGATGAAGATTTTGAAATACCTGCATTCTTAAGAAGACAAAAATTTTAATGATACAATTTATTGTAAATGAATACTCAAAAATCACCACTGGAATTTTCTCATTTTCCAGTGATGCTGAGTGAAATTATACAATTTACCTCTCCGTCTAAAGGTGGTGTCTTTCTAGATTGTACTTTTGGTGGCGGAGGTTATTCAAAAGCATTACTCAAATATTCAAAAACAAGAGTACTAAGTTTTGACAGAGACTCAGCAGTAAAAAAAATTGCAGAAAAATTAGAAAAAAAATACCAAAACAGATTTAAATTTTATCAACTAAAATTTAGTCAAATAAATGATAACGTAAATGAGCAGGTTGACACAGTCATTTTCGATCTTGGCGTTTCATCAATTCAGCTAAATGATTTATCAAGAGGATTCTCTTTTAAGTCTAAAGAAAAATTAGACATGAGAATGGGACTTTCAAATTTCTCTGCACAAAAAGTTGTAAATAATTTAAGTGAGAAACAACTAAGACTTATTATAAAAATTTTAGGTGAGGAAAAAGAAGCAAATAAAATAGCTAAAAATATTGTTAAAGCACGTGCAAAAAAAAAAATTACTAAAGTAAACGAATTAGTAAAAATAATTGAGGAAAGTAAAAAAAAAATTTTTTCTACAAAGATAAATCCATGTACAAAAACATTTCAAGCATTAAGGATATTTGTAAACAAAGAGATAACAGAACTTATAAATGGAATTATTTACGCAACAAAATTATTAAGACCTGGCGGAAAAATATTAATAGTAAGTTTTCACTCTATTGAGGATAAAATTGTTAAATATTTTTTTACCAATTTTGCTAAAAATAAATCAAATCCCTCTAGATACTTGCCAGAGGAAAATTTTAATAAACATTATCTATTTGAAAATTATAATAAAAAAATTATCAAACCTTCTAATAAAGAACTTAAAAAAAATAATCCATCTAGATCAGCGAAATTAAGATTTGCTATTAGAAGTAACAAAGAATTTATTTTTCCTTCAAATTTTTTTGAAAAATTTAATAAGTATTTAAATGTGGAGTCTATAAATGTTTAGATTAAGAATTATTTTCTCAGTTTTAATTTTTTCATTTTTATTAATTGGGACATCTTTCATAAAAAATGAAACAAGAGATATAGAAAAAAAAATATTTAATATAAGTAATAAAATATACTCTCAAAAAAAAGATTTAAATGAACTTCAATTAGATTTTTCATATTTATCGTCACCTTCAATAATCGAAAAAAAAATCGAACTCTTTGATAATAGTCAATATACACCAATGGAATATTCTAAAATTTTTTTAAGCATATCAAGCTTCACAGATTTGCAGGGTAAACTTGTAAATAAAAATAAAAATTATGAGAAAAAAAACTAAAAAAACTTTTAAAAATGCAAATCAAACAAGTTTTTATTTTGAAGATTTTTTAGAGACAAATAAAAAAAATAAATCCTCAAAAAAAAATAATTTTTATCAAGACAGAATTTACTTATTATTTTTTTTATTTTTTTCTCTAATTTTAATTTTTAGCATAAGGATTATACATGTTTCACTCAACCAATTTGAAATACATAAATTAGAAAACTCACCAAAAAAGTTTTCTTTAGTAAGAAGAGATATTGTTGATAGAAATGAAGCCCTTATATCCAGAAATGTAAAATCTTATCATGCAGCTATTAATCCCTTGTTTGTATCTAATAAAGATAATTTTTTGTTAAAGCTTAGACTTAATTTTCCAGAGGCCTCAATAAAACAAATTGAAAATAAATTAAAAAAAGGAAAATATTTTTATTTAAAGAAACGAATTAATCAAAAAGAAAAAGAGAAATTATGGAGATTAGGAGAACGAGCAATCATATTTGAACCTTTTCAATCCAGAATCTATACACACGGTAATTTATTTAGCCATATTATTGGCCAGGTTGATTATGATAATTATGGAGTTTCGGGTATAGAAAAATATCTTGATAGAGAATTAAAAGATAAAAAATTTTTAGATAAGCCAGTCCAGTTAACTTTAGATACTAATATCCAACATTTGATTACAAAAGAACTTAATTTTTCTTTAAATATATTTAAAGCTACAGGTGGAGGCGCTTTGTTAATGGACGTTACGAATGGAGAAATTTTATCCTTAGTTTCACTACCTAATTTTGACATAAACTATAGAGCCAAACTTAATGAAAAAAAATATATGAACAAGATTACGAAAGGAGTTTATGAATTAGGCTCGATTTTTAAAACTTTTACAGTTGCTCTAGCATTAGAAAACAAAATTGTAGAGCCCCAAACAATTATTAAAGATATACCTCGATCAATAAGATGTTCAAAGCATGAAATTTCAGACATTAAAGAATTTCCAAAAGATTTATCGGTTGAAGATATTTTAATTAGATCATCAAATATTGGCACTCTCATGATTGCAAGAAAAGTTGGTGAAGAAAAATTTAAGAAATTTTTTGCTGATACGAATTTACTAAAAACCTCTGAAATTCAACTAGAGGAGTTGGGAAACCCCATCAAATTTAGATGGGATAAATGTAAATTGGAAACAGTTTCTTTTGGTCATGGAATAACCACAACGCCTTTACAAGCAATGTCTGTTTATGCAGCTTTAGTTAATGGTGGAAAAATTATAAAACCAAGTTTAATAAAAGTAAAAGAGCAAAAGAAACATTCAAATTTAATTTCAAAGAAAACAAGTGAGCAAATAAATAATATCTTAAGAAAAGTTGTTACTGAAAAAGAGGGCACCGCTAGTCTTGCAGATATAAATGGGTATTATGTAGGAGGGAAAACTGGAACCTCTCAAAATTATAGATTTAAAAATAAAAATTTGAATACTTTTGTATCAATTTTTCCATTTCAGAAACCTAAATATGCTTTATTAGTAATGTTAGAAAATCCTAAAATAGCTAAAGATTTTACTTATAACTATAGGGGACTAAAAATTAAGGGTACTCGAAATGAAGCGGGCTGGAACTCAGTTTACGTGGCTGGCAAAATAATAGAAAAAATTGGACCAATTTTAGCCATAAATACCATAGAATTTAATCAAAAATATGTTACTGAAACAATTAATTAAAAATCCTCCAAAGAAAAAAAATCTCAAAATTTCAGGCCTAGAAATAAATAGTAAAAACGTAAAAAATGGATTTATTTTTTTTGCCATTAGAGGCTACAGAGTAAATGGAGAAAAATATATTCCTGAGGCGATTAAAAATGGAGCAGTAGTGATCATTTGTTCCACAAAATGTAAATATAAAAACAAAGATATAGTTGTAATTAAAACTCAAAATATTCGATATTTTCTTAGTGAACTTTCATCAAAATTTTATAAATTAAAGCCTAAAAACTTAATAGCGGTAACAGGAACAAATGGTAAAACTTCAATAGCAGATCTATTTTATCAAATCTTGAACATAAATAAAAAACCTGTAGCTTCAATTGGAACTCTAGGTATAAAATATAAAAAAAAAGTAGTTGGGTCAGACCTTACATCGCCGGATACGATAAATCTTCACAAATATCTAAGTAAATTAAAAAAAAATAATATTGATAACGTTATTATTGAAGCCTCAAGCCATGGATTACATCAGAAAAGGCTTGACCATATAAGTTTTAAAGCTGGCTTATTTACAAATTTTAGTCAAGACCATTTAGATTATCACAAAACTATGCGCATGTACTTAAATGCTAAATTACATTTATTTAAAAACATAATTCCAAAAGGAAAAAAAATGATTTGTGATAGTTCTATTAGAGAATTTCCATTTTTAAAAAGTATAATTAAAAAAAGAAAACTTCACTTTATCGATAGTAGAAAAATAGAGGAAAAATTAAAAAAAAAATTTGATCTTAATCTTAATGAATTTCAAATAAAAAATCTTTCAATGGCTATAACTGCAGCAAAATTAACTGGTCTAAAAGAAAATAAAATTTTTAGATCATTAAATAGTATCAAAAGTATTAGTGGAAGATTTGAATTTGTAAGAACTTTTTCAAATGATGTAAAAGTTTACGTTGATTTTGCTCATACTCCAGATGCTTTAGAAAAAGTTCTTAAGGTATTAAAAAATTTGTATGGTGCGAATATTTCTCTAGTTTTCGGGTGCGGTGGCGATAGAGATTTTAAAAAGAGGCCAATCATGGCTAAAATAGCTAGTTTAAATTGCAAAAAAATATATGTAACTGACGATAATCCAAGAAATGAAGATCCTAAAAAAATTAGAAATGAAATAATTAAAAATATAAAGATTTCAAAGTATTATAATATCGGAAATAGAGCTAATGCAATTAAGATAGCAATTATCAATGCTGAGCCTGGTGAGGTAATACTTGTAGCAGGGAAAGGGCATGAGGTAAACCAAATATATAAAAATAAAACTATTTCATTTTCAGATAGTCAAATAATTAAAAAACTTAAAATAAAATTAAAAAAACTATCATATAAAAAACAAACTTTTTTACAAAACAAGAAAATTCTAGAAAGTTTTTTAGAAAATACAAAAGTAAAAAATTTTCACGGTTTAGCTATAGACTCTAGAGTAGTGAAAAAAAATAATATCTTTTTAACAATAAAAGGAAAAAATAACGATGGCGGGAGTTTTATCCCTCAAGCTATTGAAAAAGGTGCTCAGTATATTTTATCTTCCAAAAAAATAAGAAATTATAAAAAAAAAATTATAAAAATTGATAGTGAAATTGAATTTCTAAATGCTTTTGCATATAAAAAAAGAGATAAAACAAACGCGAAAATAATTGCAATTACTGGAAGCGCTGGGAAAACTTCATTAAAAAACTTAGCAAAAGGTTTGTTGCAAAATTTTGGAAATACTTATTGTTCCCCAAAATCTTACAATAATAAATATGGAGTACCATTAAGTCTATCTCAATTAAAAACAAATCACAAATATGGAATATTTGAAGTTGGCATGAGTAAAAAAGGTGAAATAGATAATTTAACTAAATTAGTTAGACCTAATATTGGTGTTGTAACAAATATTGGTGAAGCACATATTGAAAATTTTGATAATTTAGAGGGAATAGCAGACGCAAAAAGTGAAATAATAAACAATATTCAAAAAGACGGGACTGTGATTTTAAATAGAGATGACAAGTTTTTTAACTACTTGAATGAAAAAGCAAAAACAAAAAAAATAAAAGTTGTTTCTTTTGGAAAAAGTAAGGGTTCAGATATTTACCTTTCAAAAATTTTAAAAAAGAAAAAAAATAAAGTATTAATAATTAAAATTGAAAATCGACAATTTAAGATAAAAGTTGACAAAATAAACTCTTACAACGTTTTATCATCATTAGCTCTATTAAAAGAATTAAATCTTAAATTTGATAAAATTTTAAAGTTTTATCAAACATTTCAGCCATCAGAGGGTCGAGGGAAAGTACATGAAATTAAAAGATATAAAAAAAGATTTACATTGATTGATGAAAGCTATAATGCAAATCCTCTTTCTGTAAAAAATGCAATAAATGATTTTAACACCATTAAAAAAGATAACTTTAGAAAGTATCTTTTACTTGGTGATATGCTTGAATTAGGAAACAAATCAGCAAAACTTCACAAAAATTTGTCAAAAGTTATTAACAATTCAGATATTGACAAAGTGTTTATTAAAGGCAGTAAAACTTTTAATACTTATAAAAAAATAAAAAAAAATAAGCGAGGAAATATTTTACAGCAAGATGAAGATGCAGATTATACTTTAAAAAATATTATTGCTAACAATGATTATTTGATGATTAAAGGCTCTAATGCTACTGGATTAAACAATTTTTGCAAAAGGATAATAAAAGGGTCATAAATGCTATTTCATTTGTTAACATCTTTAATCGACCAATATTCCTTTTTAAATGTTTTCAAGTATTTAACTTTTAGAACTGGCCTATCAGTCATGACCTCTTTAGTAATAGTTTTTATTATTGGAGCACCTTTAATTAGAATTTTTTCTGAAAATATGATTACTGGTCCTATTAGACAAGACGGTCCAATAGATCATATTGTAAAAAAATCTGGAACCCCAACTATGGGTGGAGTAATAATTATTATCGGAATTATCTCTAGCACTCTTCTTTGGGCTGATTTAAGAAATGTTTATGTTTGGACACTAATTTTTGTTTCTTTAAGTCTTGGAGGTCTAGGGTTTTTAGACGATATTTTAAAAATTAAATATAAAAATTCAAGCGGATTAAAATCAAAGTATAAATTTTTTGGTCAATTGGTTATAAGTGCTTTAGCTCTTTTTATATTGATTAAATTTGCTAATCATCAATATTTATATGATCTTTACTTTCCTTTTTTTAAAAATCTTATTTGGCACATGGGTTTATTTTTTATACCGTTTGGTTTGCTTGTAATTATCGGTGCATCTAATGCTGTAAATTTAACAGACGGACTAGATGGTTTAGCAACAGTCCCAGTTATGTTAGTTGCTTTATCATTTACTATAATTTCTTATGTAGTAGGAAACACAGTTTTTTCAGAGTACCTTCAAATTCAATACATACCTGATACAGGAGAATTATCGATATTTTGTGGTTCAATAGTCGGATCTTGTTTAGGTTTCCTTTGGTATAACGCTCCGCCTGCTAAAATTTTTATGGGTGATACAGGCTCACTTTCTTTAGGTGGTTCACTAGCTGCTATTGCAATTATTGTTAAGCATGAAATAGTGTTAGCTATCATTGGAGGCTTGTTCGTTTTAGAGACCGTGTCAGTTATTATTCAAGTTATTTCTTTTAAATTAACTGGAAAAAGAATTTTCAAAATGGCCCCCATTCATCATCACTTTGAAAAAAAGGGTTGGGCAGAATCTACAATTGTAATTCGCTTTTGGATTATAGCTATAATTTTGGCTTTGATAGGATTAGCTACATTAAAATTAAGATAGCAAATGACCACAATAAATGATTTAAAAAATTTATCTTTTTTAATTTACGGCTTAGGGTTAAGTGGAAAATCAGTAGTAAATTTTTTTAACAAGAATAAATTTAATGATTATCAAGTGTGGGATGACATAAATAGAGATTTGTATAATAATAAAAGACCTCTCAATTTAAACAAAACTCTAAAAAAGGTAGATTATATTGTTTTAAGTCCCGGAGTAAGTTTAAATAAATCTAAGAATAGAAATAAATTAAAAAAATATGAGAATAAAATTATCACAGATATCGATTTATTTTATTTATTTAAAAAAAATTTTAAAAGTATCGTTGTTACTGGAACAAACGGTAAATCAACCACATGTAAAATTATTAATCATCTTCTAAAAAAAAATAAATTTAAAACTTTGATTGGTGGAAATATTGGAACTCCTATCTTAAATTTAAAATCAAAAAAAAATATTTTTTTAATTATTGAGATATCTTCTTTTCAGCTTGCATATTCTAAATTTCTTAAACCAGATTATGCATTATTACTGAATATAACTAATGATCACATTGACTGGCACGGAAGCATGAAAAATTACGTTAACTCAAAATTCAAAATCTTTAAAAATCAAAAAAAAAATCAACATTCTCTCATTAATAAGCAATTAAGTTTTCAGTTTAAGAGAAGAAAATTACCGGGTAAATTAATTGTTCCGAAACTTAAAAATTATTTGAAAATTAAATCAAAAATAAAAAATTTTTACCTTAGATCAAATATCAATGACGAAAATATGTCATATGTATTTGAGTTATCTAAAATTTTTAAGATAAGCGAAAAATCGTTCTTAAAATCATTGACTTCTTTTTCTGGTTTGCCTCATAGGTACGAAATATTTCTTAAGAGGAAAAACTGCACATTTATAAACGACTCTAAAGCTACTACATTTCAATCTACAAAATATGCTTTAGAAAACTCCAAAAACATTTATTGGATACTAGGAGGACTTCCAAAAAAAAAATGATAAAATCATTTTGAAAAATTTAAGAGAAAATATTGTGAAGTCTTACATAATTGGAAAAAATATTAATTTTTTTAAAAGTCAAATACAAAAAAAATTACCTTATTTTATAGCAGGAGACCTTAAAAGTTCTCTCACTCAAGTTTTTAAAGATATTAAAATATTTGAGAAAAAAAATAATACAATATTACTTAGCCCAGCATCCGCATCATATGATCAATATTTAAATTTTGAAAAAAGAGGAGAAGAATTTAAAAAATTATGTAGATTTTATGCAAGAAAATACATTTAAACTTAGATTTATAAATTATTGGAGAAATATTGATAAAAAAATTTTCTTTTGTTTTATAATTTTATTTGCTCTTGGACTATTTTTTTCATTTTCTTCTACATCCTCCCTAGCTGGAGAGAGATTAAATAAAGACTATTATTTTTTCTTTTCAAAACATTTAACTTTTACATTATTAGCATTAGCAATAATGATTTTAATTTCAGTAATTGAGACCTCTTTTTTGAAAAAATTTATTATACCTTCATTTGTTTTATCATTTATACTTTTGGCACTAGTTCCTATTGTTGGAGTAGAAGTTAAAGGAGCAAAAAGATGGTTGGATGTTTATTTTTTCAGATTACAACCTATTGAGGTTTTGAAGCCTTTTTTTATTTTAGCATCTGTAAAAATTTTGACCATTGATAAATTTCAAAGCTCTAAATTAAATTACTTCTTGAGTTTTTTAGTATTATCATCAGTAATTATCTTATTAATTGATCAACCTGACCTAGGTCAATCAATTTTACTTGTTCTTAGTTGGGCAGCTATTGTATTTATTTCAGGAGTAAGTTTATTTTTTATAATTGGCTTTTTGTCCGTTTTTTTAATTTTAGTTAGTTCATTACTTTTTTTAATGCCAGAAAAATTTGGCTATATTATTAATCGCTTAATCACTTTTATTGATCCATCTAATGGTGATGGATTTCAATCTTCAACCGCACTTGACTCGATTAAATTAGGTGGATTAAAAGGTCAAGGAATGGGCGAAGGAATATTAAAAGACAGTGTTCCGGAAGCTCACACGGATTACATTATTGCTATAATTTCAGAGGAATATGGCTCTATAATTTCAGTCATAATTATATTTATTTTTTTATATATTTCATCAAGAATAATCAAAAATTGTATTAATCAAGAGGATAAATTGATTAAAATTTCATTATGTGGTCTCGCATCACTTCTTATATTTCAAACATTTATTCATGTAGGTGTTAACACAAATTTAATTCCCTCAACAGGAATGACATTACCTTTTCTAAGTTACGGTGGATCTTCTTTAATTGGAAGTGCAATACTTGCTGGTGTAATTTTAAATTATACTAAAAATAAAACTTATCTTTATGAGTAAAAAAATTATAGCTTTAATTGCAATTGGAGGTACCGGAGGTCATGTTTTTCCTGGGTATAATTTAGCAATGCACTTACTTGAATCAAATTATACTGTAGAATTAATATCGGATAAAAGAGGTTATAAATACTTAGGCAAAAACAACAATTTTAAAACTTTTGTGATGCCATCTTCTCCAATTAAAAATGAAAATGTAATTTCTAAATTTTTTTCCTTTTTTTTTATTTTTTACTCAATTTTAAGGTCATTAATCTTCTTAATATTTAAAAGGCCAAAAATTATTTTTGGCATGGGAGGGTATGCTTCCTTCCCAATTTGCGTAGCTGCCTATATTTTAAGAATTAAATTTATTATTTATGAAAATAATTTGATAATTGGAAAAGCAAATAAATATTTGTTGCCATTTTGTGAAAAAATTTTTGTCTCAATAAAAGAACTAGATGGTGTTCCTGAAAAATATAATGACAAAATCATCGAAATTGGCAATATCATAAAAAAAGAAATTATTGAATTATCAAAAAAAAAAATTGAAAACGAGACTATTAATAGAATAAACATATTAGTGCTTGGAGGCAGTCAAGCTGCTAAAGCGTTTGCAGAAATTCTTCCTGTTATTTTTAAAAAATGTTCAAGCTTAGGAGTTCCACTTAAAATTTATCAACACTGTTTACCGACCCAAAATAATGATCTTCAATTATTTTATAAGAGTAATAATATTGAATTTGAAATTTTTAATTTTACTAATAATCTTATCTACTACTTTTCAAAAGTAAATTTTGCAATTACAAGATCAGGGTCTAGCATATTGGCTGAATTATCCAATTCTAACATCCCTTTCGTTTCGATACCTCTTCCATCCTCAGCCGACAATCACCAGTTAAAAAATGCCATATATTACAAAAGTAAAAACTTTGGACTCTTAATAGAGGAAAAGGATTTGAACGAAAAACTTTTATACCTTATTAAAGAAATTTATGAGGATGATACTAAATTAGATCAATTGAAAAAAAATTTAAATCAATATTCTGACAAAAATGTTTATGAAAATATTATTCAAGAACTAGAAAAAATTATTAATGAAAAAAATTAATTTAGGTCAAAAAGAAATAATTCATTTCGTCGGTATAGGCGGAATAGGTATGAGTGGTTTGGCACAAATAATGAAGAATATGGGTTATAATGTTCAAGGTAGTGATCAATATAAAAATAAAAATACAATTACTTGCTTTAAAGCGGGTATTAAAGTTTTTATAGGGCATTCAAAAAAAAATGTTAGAAGTTCTTCTATTTTAGTTAAATCGTCTGCAATTAAAAATAATAATAATGAAATTAAGTTTGCTAAGGCAAAGAAAATACCAGTTTATTCTAGAGCAGATGTTTTAGCAGATGTTGTTTCACTGAAAAAAAATATTATAATAACTGGATCCCATGGAAAAACCACAACAACATCATTAGTAGCTAAAATTTTATCTGATCAAAAACTTGACCCAACGATAATAAATGGCGGTTTAATAAATTCTCTTAATAGTAACGCTAAACTTGGTAAAGGAGAATGGGCTATTTTAGAAGCAGACGAATCTGACGGAAGTTTTCTTAAACTACCAATAAATTATTCAGTTGTTACAAACATTGATTACGAACACGTTGACTATTACAAAAATTACAAGAATTTAGAAAATTCTTTCATAAAATTTATTGAAAAAACACCACCAACTGGCAAATCAATAGTTTGTAAAGATAGTCAAAACATAAAAAAAATTTTAACCAAAATTAAAAGTAAAAATATTTTAACATATGGTGAAAACAAAAACACTAACTATCATGTTTCTAATGTAAGGTATAAAATTGGTTTCTCAGTTTTTGATTTGAATTTTAAAGATATTAAAAGAAAAAAAAGAAAAATAAAAGATATTCATTTAAAATTATTAGGCAAACATAATGTATTGAATGCGACAGCAGCAATTGCAATATGCCTGAATCTTGGAGTAAGTCAAAATATAATAAAAAAATCATTAAAAAAATTTTCTGGAGTTCAAAGGAGAATGACAAAAATATTTAGTAAAAATAATAATGATTTTTATGATGATTATGCCCACCACCCTACAGAAATAAGGTCTATTTTGGAGGGAGTAAAAAACGTCTATGATGATAAGAAAATAATATCTATTTTTGAACCGCACCGCTATTCAAGAGTTTTATCTTTGAAAAAAGAATTCGCAAAATCATTTATAAATTCAAAATTAGTTCTTCTTTGTCCTTTATATGCTGCAGGTGAAAAACGTAATCCGAAATATAATATTTATGATTTTGCAAAATTAATTTCTAAATTATCAAAAACTCAGGTAATAATTATTCATAACTACAACGATATAGAAAAATACTTAAAAAAAAATTTAACCAGTAATGAGATTATTATTGGGATGGGAGCCGGATCAATATCAAAATACATGAGAGAACTCAAAACACTTTTATAAATTATGAGTCAAGAACTGATTAAAAAATTTAGTAAAAATATCTCATCAGATGTAAAACTTTCAAAATATAGCTGGTTCAATTTAGGTGGACCAGCTGAGTTATTATTTAAACCAGAAGACAAAAACCAATTGATTGAGTTTCTTAATTTTATAAGAAAAAATAGATTAAAAATTACAATTTTAGGCGCTGGGTCAAATACATTAATAAGAGACGAGGGGATAAAAGGAGTAGTAATAAAACTAAGTTCCAATTTTTCAAAAATTAAATTAATAGATAAAGATACTATACAAGTAGGTGCAGCAACACTTGATCGTAAAATTTCAAATTTTGCAAAAGATAATGGAATAGGTAATTTAGAATTCCTATCTTGTATTCCTGGATCTATTGGAGGGGCTGTAATCATGAATAGCGGATGTTATGGAAATGATATTTCAAAAGTTTTAACTTCCATAGATGTTATAGACACAAAAGATTGTAGAGAAAAAAAGATAAGTAGGGAAGAAATCAGTTTTTATTATAGGGGTACTAATTTACCTGAAGAATTAATAATTACATCAGTAAAATTAAAGGGCAAAATTACAAAAAAAGAAATTATTGAAAAAAAACAACATCAAATGATAGAAAAAAAAAAAATATCTCAACCTAACCAAATCAAAACTTGCGGAAGTACTTTTAAAAATTTCAATAACGAAAAAAAAGCGTGGAAGCTTATAAAAGAAGCTGGTTGTGATAAATTTTCTGAGGGCGATGCAGTCATCTCAAATAAGCATTGTAACTTCTTCGTAAATAATGGAAATGCGAAATCATCTGATATTGAAAAATTAATTAAAAAAGTAAAACAGGCAGTAGTTGATAAAACAGGAGTTAATCTTGAGCTAGAGATTAAAATAATAGGTGAAAAAAAAATTATATAAAAGAGTAGTCGTAGTTCTAGGAGGAACATCTGGTGAGAGAACTGTAAGTCTTGAAAGTGGGGAAGCATGTATTAATGCTTTAAGGAAAAAAAAATACTCTGTATCAAAACTTGATCCTAAGTACAAAAGTCTTAACTTGATAAACAAACTAAAGACAGATGTAATTTTTAACGCTTTACACGGAAAGGACGGTGAGGATGGAGTAGCACAAAGTTATTTTGAGTATCTAAGAATACCTTACACTCACTCAGGAGTATTAAGCTCATATAATGCGATGAATAAAATTATTTCTAAGGAAATATTTAAAAAATGCAAAATTTTGACCCCGAAGTACCTTTCTATAAAAAAGGATGAGCTTAAAAAAAATCTTTTGGAAAAAATATTATCAAAAAAAAAAATTAAATTCCCAATTGTTCTTAAACCAGTAAATGAGGGATCAAGTTTAGGTGTAAAAATTGTTAAAAATTCGAAAAATTTATTTAGTTTAGTTTTGAACTTGTTAAAAAAATATAACCAACTTATTTTAGAAGAGTATATAGGAGGTCAAGAAATTCAAGCAGCTGTTTTAAACAAAAAAGCTCTAGGGGCGATCGAATTAGTTCCTAAGAGATCATTTTATGATTATAAAGCAAAATATAATAAATCAGCGAAAACAAAACATATCATGCCGGCAAGATTAACTAAAAAAGATTACGAAAAAGTTCTCAAATTAGCAAAAAAAGCTCACAAAGCTTTAAACTGCAAGGGTGTGACAAGAGCAGATTTTAAATTTTTTAAAAAAAAATTTTACTTATTAGAAATTAATACACAACCAGGTATGACCAGTCTCTCTTTAGTCCCAGAAATTGCAGATTACTCTGGCATAACATTCTCAAATTTAATAGAAAAGATTTTATTAGACGCAAGTATTAATAGATGAAAAAACGATTTTTTATCGCTTTATTATTATTAATTTTATTAAGTACATATAGCACTAAACTTAAAAATAATTTTTCTTCAAAAATACTTATTAAAAAGATTACTGTAGAAAATAATAACATTGTCAAAGAAGAAGAAATAAAAAAAAAATTATCTTATTTACACCAAAATAACATTTTTTTTTTAAATACTAGAAATTTAAAAGATAAAATAAAAGAAATTCAATTTATAGAAAGTTATCAAATTAAAAAAGTGTATCCAGGTGAAATAAAGATTAAAATTGTTGAAAAAAAACCAATAGCCATTATACAAAATGAAAAAAAAAAAAAATATTTTTCGTCTAAAGGTGAATTAATTGATTTTATTGATCTAGAAAAATTTAGAGATTTACCCATTATTTTTGGCGATGGTCCAAGTTTTTTAATATTATATAATAACTTGAGGAATATAAATTTTCCACTTAAAGAAATTAAAAAATTTTACTTGTTTGAGTCTAGAAGATGGGATTTGTTAACAATAAAGAATCAATTGATAAAATTACCAACAAATGATTATGATAAAAGTATTATTAATTTTATGAGTTTAAAAAATCAACCTAACTTTGCAAAATATAAAATTTTTGATTATAGAATTAGTAATCAACTTATTTTAAAATAAGTAATGCCTTATATTTCTCCGACTCTTTTTATTGAAATAAATAATTTTGAATATGTCTTTTTAGTTGGAGATAAAAATGAAGATGATTGCTTTTCCGTAATTTATTCAAAAAAGATTCCTATAGCAGGAATCAAAAACGAAAGAATTGATGATTTGAATTTGGTTTCAAAGATGATCAAAGAAAATATATATTTAATTGAAAAAAAAGTAAATTATACATTTAAAGAAGTAGTACTTATCATTGACAATTTTAATTGTTCATTAGTCAATTTTACAGGATTTAAAAATTTAAACGGTTCGCAATTAGGTAAAGATAATGTAACCTATATTTTAAATGATTTAAAATTAAAGTTACTTGAAATTGAAAAAGAAAAAACAGTACTTCATATTTTCAATACTAAATATTTATTAGATAAAAAAAAAATTAGTAATTTACCTATTGGTTTATTTGGAAATTTTTATTCACATGAGCTATCTTTTTATTTGATTGATAGAAATGATTATAAAAATTTAGAAAATATATTTGAGAAATGTAATTTAAGATTAAAAAGGATAATTTCTAAAAAATTCATTTTAGGAACAAAAATAATAAATGATAACACTGATTTAGAAAACTTTTTTAATATTCAAATTGATGAAGATAACATGGATATATCTTTTTATGAAAATCACTCATTTAAATTTTTTCAAAAATTCAATTTTGGGACAAATTTGATTTTAAATGATATTTCAAAAGTGGTAGCTTTGAAAAAACAGACTATCAAGAATATTATTCATAAATTAAACTTTTCAGAAAATTATAATAAAACTGATTTTATTGAAAAAGAATTTTTTGATAATCAAAATTTTAGAAAAATTAAAAAAGAACTAATTTATGATGTTGCAAGCGCAAGAATTCAAGAGATAGCTCAAATCACTTTGCTCAAAAATATAAATATTAAAAGCTTTTTAGAAAAAAATTTAAAAGTTTTCTTAAAAATTAAAGACGGTTCTACTCAAAAATGTTTTGAGAATATTTATAGAAATTTTTTTTCAAATAATAAATATGAGTTACATTTTATTAAAAACTATGATGCTAACGAGGTTTACGAAAATGCTCTCAATATAGTTCAATATGGGTGGAAAAAAGAGGCATTACCAATCATCTATGAGAAAAAGTCTTTAATCACACGTTTTTTTGACTTTTTTTTCAAATGAACTTGTTTTTTTTAGAAACATTAGTTGTTTTAAAGACTCTCAATTAATTAGCTATAAGTCTCTTATGTTAAAAATTTACCAACAAACACTATCAGAGCCAATTAAATTTAAAGGAATTGGCTTACATACTGGTAAAAATTGCACAATCAGGATTATGCCTGAAAAAGCTAATAAAGGCATCATTTTCAAAAGATTAGACTTAAAAGAAAATAATATTATTGACGCTAATTATAAAAACGTGTCATCAGCAAAGCTTTGTACAACATTACAAAATAAGTACGGCGCTAAAGTTTCTACAGTTGAGCATTTACTAGCAGCCTTATACATCTCTGGTATAGATAACGCTACAATTGAAATAGATAATGAAGAAGTTCCAATAATGGATGGTTCAGCAGTTGCTTTTATGAATGAAATAAAAAAATATAAATTAAAAGAACTTTCTGAAAAAAGGAAATATTTGCGAGTCTTGAAAAAAATTGAGTTGCTAAATGATGAAAAAAGAATATCAATAGAAAAAGGAAATTCTACACTCGAGGTTCAGTTTAATCTTGACTATAAAAATAAATTAATTGGAAAACAAAAAAATAAAGTAGATTTTCAAAATGATGATTTAGAAGATGTTATTAGATCTAGAACTTTTTGCCTTTACGAAGATATAGAAAAAATTAGAAATCTTGGTTTAGCAAAAGGTGGATCTTTAGATAATGCTATAGTTGTGGATAGAGATAAAATTTTAAACAAAGACGGACTTAGAAATGAATATGAATTCGTTAATCATAAAATATTAGATTTAGCTGGAGATTTTTTATTATCTGGTTATAGAATTTTAGGAAAAGTAAAGTGTCACCAAGGAGGACATGAATTTACAAACAAATTTTTAAGAAAATTATTAAATTTAAAATCTGCCTTTGAACTTGTTGAAGTCAAAGAAGTCATTATTTCAGAAAAAATTAAGTCTTTTCAATCAACAAAAATAGCAGTTAACGCTTAAGCTACAAATATAAATCTTATTATTTTTTATCTAATCTGATATTAATCAGTTGTATGAATTTTAAACTTACATTATCGGTAATAGTTTTTTTAACAGCGCTTTCATGTTCAAAAGATAAAAAAATAATTTATGCACCCTCAGAGAAAAAAGATGCTTTTATCATATATAAAGATGCAATGGACTCTTTCGAAACTAATGATTTTTTTTATGCTAGCAAAAAATTTTCTGAAGCAGAACTAAACTTTGAAAATATAGATCTTGCAGCTAAATCTGCTATCATGTCTAGTTTTTGTTTATACGGGATAAACTTTTATACAGAGGCGCTCGAAAATTTAGACAGGTTTCTAAAAAAATATCCCTCAGACAAACACTTAGTATATGCTCAATATTTAATTGCTATAATATATTTTGAGCAAATTTCAGACGAAAAAAAAGATTTGGAACCTTTAATAAAAGCTAACGAACAAATTGATCTTTTTATAAAAACTTATCCAAATTCAGAATACGCAATGGATTTAAGGTTCAAAAAGGATTTAATCCAAAATCAATTAGCTGCAAAGGAATTATTTGTGGCTAGATTTTACATTTCAACCAAAAAATGGATACCTGCTATTAATAGACTAAAGGTAATTGTAAAAGATTACGACAAAACAATTTTTATCGAAGAAGCATTACATAGATTAGTAGAAATTTACTACCATTTAGGCCTTGAGGCAGAAGCAAAAAAATATGCAAATATTTTAGGATACAATTACAATTCAAGCGAATGGTTCGAACAATCTTACAAAATATTTAATAAAAATTATAAATTACAAAAAATAGTAAAAACTAAAAACGATAAAGGTTTTTTAAAAAAGATTTTAGATAAAATTAAATAAATTTATGGATAATAAAAATAAGATTATTGAAGATTTTAAAAAAAAGGTAAATCTTATCAAAAAACATAATGAGCATTACTTCAAAGATGATAATCCTCAAATATCTGACTCTGATTATGACAAAATTAAAAAAGAAATAATTACACTTAAAAAAAAATATGATTTTTTGAAAAAATTAAAACTTTTTAAAAATAGTGTTGGTTTTACACCCTCTAATAAGTTTAAAAAAATTAAACATTTAAGCCCTATGCTATCACTTTCTAATGTTTTTGATAAAATTGAAATGCAAGAATTTATTAAAAAAATTAATAACTTTTTAAATCAAAATAATCAAAACCTTGAATTAATCTCTGAACCAAAAATTGATGGAATATCTGCCACTTTAATCTATGAAAAAGGAATATTGACCAAAGGACTGTCTAGGGGAGATGGGAAAATAGGTGAAGATATTTTAAATAATTTAAAAACAATTGTTAAAATTCCAACAAGAATAAATATAAATAATGTCCCTAATTTATTAGAAATTCGTTGTGAGATATATATTAGTAAAACCGATTTTGAAAATTTAAAAAATAGCTTTGCTAATCCTAGGAACGCTGCTGGCGGAAGCTTGAGACAAAAAGATCCAAATGAAACTTCTAAAATTCCTTTGAAATATTTTGCTTATGGTTTTGGAGCAATGGAACCTATGACTTTTTTAAAACAATCAGAGTATTTAGAAAAAATAAAAGAGTGGGGATTTATAGTAAATCCACTCGTAAAAAATGTAAAAGGAATTAATGAAATTGAGGAGCAATATAAAAAAATTGATAGCTTAAGATCCTCATTAGATTACGATATAGATGGTCTTGTTTTTAAAGTAAACGATCTAAATTTGCAAAAAAGACTTGGATACACTTCTAATTCACCTAGATGGGCTACAGCCTATAAATTTTCTGCAGAAAAAGCTGTTACAAAAATTAAAGATATTGTAATTCAAGTTGGCCGAACAGGTGCTATTACTCCAGTTGCCAAAGTAGAGCCGGTAACAGTTGGCGGCGTAGTTGTATCTAATGCGACACTTCATAATGAAGAAGAAATTCAAAGGAAAGATATTAGAATAGGTGACATAATTGATATTCAAAGAGCCGGAGATGTTATACCTCAAGTGATCTCTGTTCATAAATCAAAAAGAGACAAAAAAAGTTTTAAGTTTGAATTCCCTTCTAAATGCTTGTGTGGAGCAGAAACAAAGAAAGAGATAAGTAAAAACACGAAAAAATTAGATGCTGTGCGTAGGTGTATCAAAGGTTATGCTTGTAAATTTATAGCGAAAGAAAAGCTCAAACATTTAGTTGCCAAAGAAGCTTTTAATGTTGATGGTTTAGGAAAAAAAGTGATTGATCAATTTTGGGATTTAAATTTAATTAAGGAACCATCGGATATATTTCAACTAGATTACGAAAAGATAAAGAGTCTTGAAGGATGGGGAAATTTGTCAATTTCAAATTTAAAAAAAGCAGTAAATAAATCAAAAAATATTAGCTTAGATAAATTTATATATTCAATTGGAATAAGGCATATTGGTCAAGAAAATGCTAAAATTTTAGCTGCTTTCTTTACATCTATTAATGAATTTTCTAATTTGTTAAATGAAAAAAAAAGAAAACAAATTTTAACCAGTTTAGTCGAACTAGATGGGATTGGTTCAACTCAAATTGATTCTATAGAAAATTTTTTTTCTAACGAGCAAAATAAAAAAATAATTATTAAACTAATTTCAAAATTAAAAATAATAAATTTTGCCGTTCAAAATAAGAAAGGAAAATTCGCAAATAAAAAATTAATGTTCACTGGCGGTTTCCGAAATATGAGTAGATCAGAGGCAAAATCTATTGCAGAAAATAACGGGGGTAAAGTTTTGGGTTCTTTATCTCAAAAATTGGATTTTCTAATAGTTGGGGACTCTAAGCCTACAAAAAGAAAAATTGATCAAGCAAGTAAGATGAAAATTAAAATTATAACTGAAAAGGATTGGAATAAAATTCTAAATAGCTGAACAGGCTTTTTTGAGTTCATTTACTTCAAATTTATTCATAGTTTCATGAAGTGCCTTATATACTTTATCATGATAAGAGTTAATCCATTCTTTCTCTTTTTTGGTTAAAATACTTTCATCAATTAGCTCTTTATCAATCGGAGCTAGTGTTAAATTCTCAAAAAACTTCTTTCCCTTATCTTTCTTAACATAAATAAGATTTTCAATTCTAATTCCAAAATTATTTTTTTCATAATAACCAGGCTCATTAGAAACGACCATACCTTGCTGAAATTTAATACTATTATTTTTTGAAATAGCTTGGGGACCTTCATGAACATTTAGAAAATATCCAACTCCATGACCGGTTCCATGCGAATAGTCTAAGCCAATTTTCTTTAAATACTTTCTCGCTTCAATATCAATTCTTGAACCAGAACTATTATTTTTTAATTCAAATTTTGATACAGCAATATGACCTTTTAGAACTCTTGTAAAAATATTTTTAATTCTATTGTTTGAATTTTTTAAAGAAATAGTTCTTGTTACATCCGTTGTTCCAAAATTATATTGCCCCCCAGAGTCTACTAAATAAATATCACCTTTTTTTAAAACTCGATCAGATTTTTTAGTCGCTTTATAGTGAATAATTGCAGCATTAGGTCCCGTTCCAGAAATAGTTGGAAAGCTGGGAAATTGAAATGTTTTATTTTTTTGCCTAAACTTTAAAAGTTTTTTTGCAGCAGTAACTTCTGTAATTCTTTTTTTTTGAAAATTTTTCTTAATCCAAAAAAGATATTTTGTAAGTGCAGATCCGTCGTACAGATGAGCTAGCTTTATATTTCTGATCTCGTTAGTATTCTTTATAGATTTAAAATTGTAAATAGGATCCTTATAATTTTTTATTTTATTTTTTTTTAATATAATTTTCTCATAGTAAATTGAGCACGAATTTTCATCTACTATAAATTTTTTTTTATTTATTTTTAAAAGAATTTTTTCCATTGATTTTATGTCATGAAACTTAACTTTTTTTAACTTTTTTCTTAATAACAAAGAAATTTTATTCAAGTTACAAAAAAGTTTGATTTTTTGTTTTCTTGATATAAGAGCGTAACAGTTTGGAATAGGTGAATATTCTGAGTCTCTGCCCCTAATATTAAATAACCAGGCATTATTTTCACTTGAGGAAATAAATTGGTAATCTATGTTTTTATTTTCTAAATTTCTTATAACTCTTTTTACTTTTGACTTAAAATTTTCTCCAACTGAGTTATCTGGCAAGTAGTAAAATTTTTTTCTTTCCTCTTTAAATCTACGTTTCCAAATTTTATCGATGAGATTATTTTGTAGAGGTTGAAGGATTACATTTTTACTTAAAAAGATCTTTAAAGTTTTTTTAGTAAAAAGCTTTGGGTCATAACCGATTAAATACTTTTTGCTTTTAAATATTTCTTTAGGCGTTACATTTGGAAATGTTATTATTTTAAAAAACGCGCCACTTTGTTTATTTGCTTGCAAAGTATACCTTCCATCAACAAATAGATAATTTTCTTTTTTTAGTATTACAGAGAGTCCAAAAGAACCTGAAAAATGAGAAATAAAATTTAGTCTGTCATTATAAAGTGGAAGATATTCACCAAAAAATTCATCATTTTTAGGAATTATATAGCCATCAATTTTTTCATCTTCAAAAGTACGTTTAAGTTTTTTTATTTTTTCCATTTTAATAACTTGTTTTTTTTATACCTATCCCATCCTGGACTTCGATACTCCTCATTGAATTCTACTGAATTATCTTGATTAAATTCAAACTCATCAACATCTCTTACGTTTATTTCATTTTTTTCTATACTTTCTTCTGGTATTTCACTCACAAATCTTGATGGAAGCGCATCCAACCAATCACCATGATATGCTCTTTTCATAGCAAAAGACAAAAATGCCTCCTTTTTAGCTCTTGTTATTCCAACGTAAGCTAATCTTCTTTCTTCCTCTAATGCAAAATCTCCTTTTTCTTCTAATGACTTTTGATGTGGAAATAATCCCTCCTCCCAGCCAGGTAAAAAAACAACTTCAAACTCAAGTCCTTTCGCTGCATGCATTGTCATTAAATTTACTTTTTCACCTTCCCATTCTTGATCTATTGATGTAGCTAATGCTACGTGTTCAAGAAAACTTTGTAAATTGTCGTAATCTTGCATAGCTCTTAGTAGCTCTTTCAAATTTTCTAATTTATTCTCATTTTCTAAATCTTTTTTATTCTTCAACATTGATGAATATCCAGATTCGTCTAAAACTGTTTTCAGTAGATCAAAATGCTTCATTTTTGACGAGTCCTTGCGCCATTTCTGTATCATATTCATCAGTTGTTTGAGTGTGGTTTTAATCTTTGGCTTAAAACTACCACTTTCAATAATTTTGATAATAGAATCCTCAAGACATAATTTGTTATTCTTTCCAAAGACGTAAATTTGATTAAGCGTGCTTTCCCCAACCCCTCTTTTTGGAACTCCAATGACTCTTTCTAAAGCTAAATCATCATATTTCTGATTAATTATTCTTAAGTAAGATACAGCATCTTTAATTTCTGCTCTCTCGTAAAATTTTATACCTCCTAAAACTCTATAACCTATTCCTACTTTAAGGAATCTTTCTTCAAATTCTCTAGTTTGGTAAATTGCTCTTACTAATATTGAGACTTCATTTAAAGAATATTTATTTTTTATCTTTTGTTCTATAATATCACTAATTCCTTGTGCTTCATCTTTTCCAGTTCTGTAACAATTTAATTTTACAAACTCGCCCTGACTTGCAGAGGACCATAATTTTTTACTTACTCTATTTGAGTTATTAGCAATTAAATAAGAGGCTGTTTCTAGAATATTCTTTGTTGACCTATAATTTTGTTCTAGTTTAAAAACTTTACAGTTATTATAAATTTTATCAAAAGTAAGAAAATTCTTAATTTCAGCACCTCTCCAACTATATATCGATTGATCATCATCACCTACACAACAAATATTTTGAGATTTATTTACCAATAGGTTTAACCATTTGTTTTGAATAAAATTTGTGTCTTGAAACTCATCTACCAGAATATATTTAAAATTGTTATGATAAATTTCTTTTATATCCTTATGTTCCTCAAAAAGTTTTACAGAAAATAATATTAAATCCCCAAAGTCAAAAGCATTTAAATCTTTAGTTTTTTCTTGATAAATCTCATAAACTTTTAAAATTGATTTCATTATCGATCCTGATTTTTCCACCTGAACGTCTTTTGGTAAAAAACCTTTATTTTTCCATTGATCAATATGATACATAATTAGTTGAGGAGAAAATTTTTTTGCATCTAGACTTTCCGATTTAATTATATTCCTTATAAGTTTCTTTTGATCGTCTGTGTCTAGAATTGTAAAATTACTTTTATAGCCTAAAGCTTCGGCATGTCTTCTCAAAAATTTTACACTAATTGAGTGGAAGGTACCAAGCCAGGGAATAGCATTTGAACTTCCCTTAAGATGTCTTATTACCCGATTTTGCATTTCTTTCGCAGCTTTATTAGTAAAAGTCACACACAAAATTTGACTCGGCCAAGCTTTCTTTTGATTTATTATGTGCACGAGTCTTGTTGTTAAAACTCTTGTTTTTCCTGAGCCTGCCCCAGCGACAATAAGGTTTGGCCCTTCTGTACTTAGGACTGCTTCTTTTTGTTCCTTATTAAGCGTTTCAATTAATTTATATATGCTATTCATAAAAAGAAATTTTTATTTATATACTACATATAAAAATATAAAAAATGATAAATAAAATCTTCAAAAGAATATTCAACAGATATTCTTATATTTTTAATTTTTTATTTTATTTAAGGTTCATATTCTTAATATTTTTTATATCCACATTAATCTATCTGTTAGTACCAAAATTTATTAATTACTCAGATAAAATTGATTACATAAAACAATATCTATTACAAAGTTATGAGTTAAATATTGTAGACATGGAAAATGTTA
>MDTG01181866.1_pt1 | contig 25717 bp, 23 predicted proteins | sample 811421 | NCBI WGS metagenome assembly MDTG01 (sample SAMN05326645, study PRJNA326480) | marine metagenome | isolation source: seawater | place: Pacific Ocean: South East | collected 2011
ATTTAACCTGGTTACAGGAAAGGTTGATACTTTTTCAAATATAGCAAAAAAAATAATTAAATTAACAAATAGTAAAAGTAAAATTATAAATTTAAAACGTACTTCACCTATGCCACATAATGGATACAGAGCATTCGATAATTCAAAACTAAAAAAAATAAATAAAACTAGATTTCATGGGATAGAAACATTAATAAATAACAAATTATGAAAAAATATAACTTATTAAAAGCATTACCAAAATCTAAAAGAAATGTTACAAAACGTGAAAGTCTTAAAACTAATTTTCACATTGATATCTCTCGTAAATACGACAAAGAATATTTTGATGGAGATAGATCTTATGGCTACGGTGGTTATAAATATGATGGAAGATGGAAGCCTGTTGCAAAAGATATAATAAATTATTACTCATTAAAAGAAGGCGATAAATTTTTAGATATAGGATGTGCAAAGGGTTTTTTAGTTCAGGATCTAGTAGAACTAGGAATAGATGCTTATGGTGTAGATATTTCAGAATATGCAATTAAAACAGCATCTAAAAAAATTCAAGGAAGATTAAATTTATGTAATGCAAAAAACTTATATTTTCCTAATAAGTCTTTCGATGTAGTTGTTTCAATAAATACTATTCATAACTTAGAAAAAAATGAATGTCTTGAAGCAGTTAAAGAAATTCAAAGAGTTGCAAAAAAAGGATCATTTATCCAAGTTGACTCTTATGAAAATGATAAACAAAAAAAAATTTTTGAAAGCTGGGTGCTAACTGCTAAATATTACGATTACACTCATAAATGGATTGAATTATTTAAAAAAGCTAAATATACAGGTGAATATTATTGGACAATAATATAACTTAAATGATAGACAAAAAAGCATCAATGCAGAGATGCATTAATTACAGAAAAAAAATACTTGATATTTCTCAAAATGTAACTGCCCTTCATGCAGCTGGTGCATTTTCAGCAACAGAAATAGTTGATTGTATATATTATAATTTGATTAGAAAAGATGACAAAAATAAAGACTTAGATACATTTGTAATGTCTAAAGGACATGGCTGTATGATACAGTATGTAATCTTAAAAGATAGAGGTATATTATCTGAAAAAGACTTAATGGATTATTGCAAACCTAATGGAAGACTTGGTTGTCATCCTGATTATGGTGTACCAGGTATAGAGGCTTCAACTGGTTCTTTAGGCCATGGATTAGCAATATCAATAGGTATGGCTTATGCGGATAAAATAAAAAAAATTAATAGAAATGTTTATGTGGTTTTAAGTGATGGTGAATTACAGGAAGGTTCTACTTGGGAAGCAATGATGATGGCTGCAAATCTTGAATTGGATAATTTAATATGTTTTTTAGATCACAATGGATCTCAATCATTTGGTCACACTAAATTAACTCATCCTAAATTTTATCCAATTAATGATAAAATTAAGGCATTTGGATTTGATACTGCTGAAGTTAATGGCCACAATGTGGAAGAAATCTATAAATCCACTGTAAATCGCAATCAAAATAAACCATTTTTACTAGTGTGTAACACAATTAAAGGAAAAGGTGTTTCATTTATGGAGAATAAACCCATATGGCATTATAGGTCACCAACACCTGATGAATATAAGATAGCAATAAAAGAAATTAAGGAAATTGGTGAATGAGAAATAAATTTGCAGATGCAGTTTATGAAATAGGTTCTAAAGATAAAAGAGTATGTGCTTTGGTAGCTGACATATCGCCTGCAGGATCAATGCTAAAATTTAGAGAAAACTTTCCTGATCGTTTTATCAATACTGGTGTAGCTGAGCAAAGTATGATCGGGATAGCAGCAGGCTTAGCATTAAGAGGTATGAGACCTGTTTGTTATACAATTGCTACATTTTCATTATATAGACCATTCGAAATGATTAGAGTTGATCTTTGTTATCAAAATTTACCAGTTACAGTTATAGGTATGGGCGCTGGTGTAATTTATTCAACATTAGGAGGAACACATCATTCTATGGAAGATATATCTATTGCAACATCTTTACCTAACATGACTGTTTTGGCACCTTGTGATCCATTAGAAATGAAACTTGCAACTGAATGGTGTTTAACAAAAAGTAAAGGGCCAGTTTATATGAGGTTAGGCAAAGCTGGTGAACCTAATTTGACTGAAAAAGCTAATGATGAATTTGAGATAGGTAAAATTAGAAATTTGGCCAAAGGTTCAAAACTTGCTATTCTTTCGTATGGAATCACACTTAAGAAATGTTTTGAAATTAAAGAAATGTTATCAAAATATAATATTAACCCGTCAATTTATTCATGTCATACTCTAAAACCTTTTGATGAAATTAACATTTCTAAAATATTATCTTCTTATGATAAAATAGTTACAATTGAAGAGCATGTTCCTAATGGAGGACTAGCTTCTCTTGTTAATAAATTTGCATGGAAGTATAAATCAAAATCTGAAATTAATAATTTTACTTTAAAAGATGAATTTATTCATTTTTATGGAAATCATGATCAATTACTTGATGTACATGGTTTATCAACAAATAAGATATTAAATAAAATTCTTGAATAAAAATTTTTTAAATAATGATAGCTTTTTGCCAAGTAACGCTGTTGCATGCATTTTAACTATTAGTAATAAATATATTGTTCAATTGAGAGATGATAAACCTGATATTTTTTTCCCCGGTTTTTGGTCATTATTTGGAGGACAGGTAGAAGATAATGAGGGTCCAGATGAGGCCTTAAGAAGAGAACTTTTTGAGGAATTAAATTTAGAAATAAACAGTAATTTAAAATACTTTACTTCGTTAGAGTATGATTTTTCTTTTTGTGGATTAGGAAAATATTATAGAAAATATTATACTTATGAAATAAATAATAAAATATATTCTGAATTAAGATTAGGTGAAGGACAGTCATTTGATCAATTTGATGCAAAGGCTTTATTAAGTAAGAAGAATTTTGTTCCTTATGATTCTTTTGTTCTATGGATGCATTATAAGAATAATAAAGTTAATGAAAAAATATATAAATACTAAAAAATATCAAACTTATGTATAAAAAATTAATTATTAATTTACAGTAATTTATAAATGAAGAAGAATATACTTTTAACAGGTGCAAGTGGTTTTATAGGAAATAATATCTATCATAGGATTGATAAAAAAAAATATAATTTATATTGTGTAGATAGAAACAAAAAGTCGTCATTTGAAAATTCTTTATATTTAAATTTGACTAATAAAATTAAAATTAATAAAAAATTAAAATTTGAGTGTATAATTCATTGCGCCTCTTTATCTTCCTCTAATTTTACCCAAGAATCTGAATTTATTGAATATTATAAAAATAATATAATCGCTACCAAAAACCTTATTGATTATGCAAATCAAAATAAAGTAAAAAAATTTATTTTTTTATCATCTGTATCTATTTATGGTGAAATAAAAACAAATAAACTAAAAATTAATTCTGCTATTATTAATCCCAATAAATACGGTTTAAGTAAACTAGTTTGTGAAAAGTTACTTCAAGATGAAGATAATTATTTCAAGTCAATATCTATTAGGCTGCCTGGTGTTATTGGTCAATTATCAAAAAGAAATTTATTGTCATTATTATTAAAAAAAATAAAATTATCACAAAATATAAAAATATATAACCCATATGAATTATTTAATAATTGTTTAGATTCAGATGAGTTAGTAAAGTTTATTTTTTTACTTCTCGATAAAGATTTGAAAATACATGATATTATTTTATTATCTGCTTCTAGACCTATTAAGTTTCTTTTAGTTGTAAATAAATTAATAACGTCATTCAAAAGTAATTCTAAAATAAAAATAATTAAAAATAAAAAAAATAGTTTTGTGATAGAAAACACCTATGCAAATCATAAATATAAATATAAACCAATATCTACTCTAGAAACAATCAACAAATTTATAAAGAAAAACACATGAAAAAAGCTTTAATTATTGGTGGTGGATTTGCAGGTTGTGCTACAGCTCATCAGTTAGAATTAATGGGAGACTGGGATGTAACTGTAGTTGAAGCAGCGCCTTTTTTAGGTGCGGGCGTTCGCACAAATTGGTTTGGGGGGCATCCATATACATTTGGGCCTAGGCATTTTCTGACCCCTTATAATGATGTTTATAATTACTTAAATAAAATAATCCCATTAAGAATGTGTAATGAGCACGAATTTATCACTTATGTTGAGCAAGATGATAATTTCTATGCCTATCCAATAAATATGCAGGATATTAAAACTATGCCTGATTACGATAATATTAAAAAAGAGTTAGATGACAATAAGAGAAAAGAATACTTTGGAGCCAAAAATGCAAATAATCTGGAGGAATATTGGATTGGTTCAGTAGGAAATATTTTATTCAATAAATTTATAGATAATTATAATAAAAAAATGTGGCTAGTTGATGATTGTAAAGACATTGATACTTTTAATTGGTCACCTAAAGGTGTTGCAATTAAAGAAGGTCCACGGGCAGCATGGGACAATATAATCTCTGCATATCCTATTGCGTCTAATGGATATGATGATTATTTTGATTATTCAACAAAAAATTCTAAAGTATTACTATCAACTAGGATAGATAAGTTTGATATAATAAATAAAACCGTCACCATTAATAATAATTCTCAATCTTTTGATATCATAATAAGTACAGTATCGCCTGACATATTATTAAATTGTGAAATAGGCGCTTTAAAGTTCTTAGGCAGAAAAATTCATAACATTGTCTTTCCTTCTGAATTTGTTTTTCCTGATAATGTCTACTTTCTTTATTATGCAAATAATGAAGACTTTACTAGGCTTGTTGAATATAAAAAATTTACTAAACACAAGTCTAAAAATTCTTTAATTGGAATGGAAATTCCTACCCTTGATGGAGGAAAACATTATCCACTTCCTTTTAAATCAGAACAAAAAAAAGCAAAAAGTTACCTTGAACAATTGCCCGATGGAGTTTTTTCAATTGGTAGAGCTGGTAGTTATTTATATGGTATAGATATAGATGATTGCATTAGACAGTCTTTTCTAGTTCGAGAAATAATTCAGCAAGGTGGACAAGATTATGCTGTACCTGGTAAAGAATATAGATTTCCCGAAATGAAAGATTAATTGTATTGAGAATAATTTATTAAAATAATAAATTTAGCTACTCTTGCAATATTATATTATATCAATAGAAACTATTCATTTAATCAATTTTTGTTTTTATTAAATAAATGAAAACATATAAAAGTATACTATAATGAATTATGTTATAACAGGTTCTTCAAGTTCTATTGGTTTAAAGTTAATTAAAACAATAAGTTTAAATAAAAAAAACTTTATCTATGCATTATATTTAAAGAACAAACCTTGTATTTATAAAAAAAATATAAAGTATATTAAACATGAATTATCTAAAAGCACAAAAAAAATTAATTTAACAGCTGATGTATTGATACATTGTGCTACTGTTGTGCCACAAAATACAACAAAGAGAAATGATTTTATGAGTGCCAATTTTATAGGCCCAAAATATCTTGTGGAAAGACTTTTAGAGAATAACCTTAAATATATAATCTTTCTCTCTTCAATGTCAGTTTATGAAAAAAATTCAAAGGTAATTGATGAAAATAGTACTTTAACAAAAGATAATTATTATGCTGAGAGTAAAATTTTATTTGAAAAAAAACTTCGTGAAATTTCAAAAAAGAACAATATTAAAATATTAATACTCAGATTACCTGGATATTTAGGTAAAAATTCTAAATATAATTTTTTATCAAAAGTTAAAAAAAATATTTTAAAAAAAGAACCAGTTTTCTTTCAAAACCCAAATGCTTACTTTAATAATTTAATTCATGAAAAAACAATTTGTTCAATAATTAAAAAGTTTATTAATTTTGATAAGAGGAAATTTTTAATACTAAATCTTGCTTCAAAATATCCTATGAAGATAATAAATATAATTAAATTGATGTATAAATTAGCAAATAAAAAAGAAAATTATATTATTGATGATATAAAAACAAATTCTTTTATCATATCTACAAAATTTATAATAAAATGTGGGTATAAAATTAATACAACAAAAGAAGAAATTTTAAACTTTATGAAGTAGCTTATTTAAGTATGCTTTAAATTTTTTATCAGAGAAGAAGTTTTTATTTAGTTTAATAATTTTTTTATTATAATCTATCGTTTCTATATCTTTTACATTTTGAACGTAAATATCTTCATATAATGAGTAAATATATGTATTTTTTTGATTTAAAGCTTGAATTATTTTTTTTAAATAAAAGATCTTTTCTGGAAGCATAAAAATACTACAACAGATAATTGCCGTATTTTTGTCAATTTTATTTATCATTGTAATTAATTGTGAATATGAGTTTTTAAATATCATTTCATTATAAGGTAATAAGTAAACATAATTATTATCCTGGCAGTAATTTCTTAAAATTGTATTTTGGAATGGAATTGGAATTATTTTTTCATTGAATTCATTATTGGTTACGTATCCAATTAATTTTGATTTATTCTTACTCAATTGAAAAAGGATTTTTTAGATTAAAAATTGTCATTGCCTTTAAGTTATAAGGTCTGTAAAAAGTCCCAAGTTTCTTTTCATTGCCATATATATCATTATAAGGACTATATAAATTTTTTACTCTCATATTTAGAGAAAATCTAGTATTATTCTCCTTATTAACAATATTTCCATGTAATAGATTAGGACTAAAAACCGCTCCCTCACCACTTTTCATATTAAGCCATTTAATTTTTTTTAAATTTTGTTTAAAAATTTTATTCAGATCAGTAATATTATTTTTTTTAATTAAATTTATCATGTTTAAGCTATCTTTAGGTAAAAAATAAAACATTGTGCTAGTTTTTTTTACATCTACAAGAGGTAGCCACAAATTTAATTGATAAAGTGATTCTCCACTAAAAAAATCCGAATGCATTGGTAAAATTGACGAGTTGTCGTTTGGTATTTGTATTGATACATTAACTTTTTTTTGTATTGCTATTTCATTACCTACAATTTCATCAATATATAAATGAAAAAGCTTAATCATTTTGTTAACTATCCAATCTTTTTCATTTAGTTGTCTATAAAGATGTAATCTGACCTCGTTAAGATTTTCCAAAGATATACTTTCATGAAATTTTTCTAAAGAAATATTGTTATGCTTATAAAGCAATTTCTTTTTTTCTTTAATTAGATTTACAATTTTTTTGTATATCTCATCTTTATATTTTGAATTTATTTTAAATTTAGTAATACCATACTTCTCAAAAGTTTTAATTGAATTATTATTAGACATATTTATTGAATAGTTATTTTAATTGCTAATTATTTAGATTTAAAAAAGCAATAAATCAATTTTTAAATTAAGAAATTTATAAAATATTAAAATTTTTTTGTGTATTTTATAATAATTAATATAAGTTTAAATTTCCGTTTTATTGTATACATGCCAAATATTGTTTTAAAATATAATAAATATGATATTCTTTAATTTTACCATTATATAAAAATACTGAATTAATAAATGAAGATAATTAATAAGATAATTAAAAATTTTTTTATTATATTTTTTTTTCCTTACTTTTTTTTTGAATCGTTAATTATTATTTTAAAAAATAAAAATAAAATTTTTAAATCTAAATATATAATTCGAATTGATGGAGTAGGATACGGTCATACTTTAACTCTGCCAGATATGATTAGATATTTTTTACCAATGGATGAAACACTAATAATTTTATCTCTAGATAATTTGAGGCATAATCATTTTGTATTTGAAATTTATAAAATACAAAAAATTTTATTTAGAACTTTTTACTCTTTCAAAATTAAAAATAAAACTTTATCTCTAGGAAATAATAATTATAAAAGCAATTTTATAATAAAATTTACTAATAAATTAATTAAATATTTTTCTAAAAATAATTCCGTGATATTTAATTCGTGTTGGGATTTTTATGATTTTGTTGAAAAAAATTTTCAACATAAAAATATAGAAGAATTTTCTTACAAATATATGATGATTTATTTTTATGCAATAAAAATAAATAAACTACCCAAACCCATATTAGAAGAAAAATTTATTTTTAAATATTTAAAAATCAATGAATATAAAAAATTAAAACAAAATAAAATCTGTTGTTGGTATTTTAGACAAAAAGGAACAATAGAAAACAAAGAGTCTTACTATAGAAGTGGAGGTGATGAAAATGATTATCTCAAGTCTATACAATATTTAATTAATAAGGGTTATACTATATTATTAACTGGTGAAGAAGTAATAAGCCAAAAAAAATTAAAAACCTATAATAATAATATTATAGATTTTAATACTTTAAGAGTACCAAAATTCTTTTTTGATATCTTTGCCGCTACTGAATGCGATATATTTATAGGGGAAGCAGGTGGTGGGCAATTTCATGGATTGTATGCTAAAAAATCAATAATGATTAATTATTTTCCTTATGGATATCATCTGTATAATTCTCGAATGTTATATAAAAATATAATTGATGAAAATGGCAATGTTTTAGAATATGATTATTGCTTAAAAAAATATAAGAATACTTATAATTTAAAAAATAATCATTCATTAGTAAATAACAACAAAGATCAAATATACGAACATATTTCAAAATATATTAATAGCTGATATTATATTTCAAAACATAGTAATATTAATAAGTTTATTAGCGATATGGCTTGTGTTCGAAGTTATTTTATAAATTCAAGGTTTTATTATTGCTAGCTTATTCTTCAGCTTGATTATATATAAGGAAATAGATTATAGTTTACAAAAAATTGGGAGAACAATTAGGTGAAAAAAATTAATAACTATAAAAATGGTGAAATAACTAATATTTCAAAAAACTATTTAGATGTTTATGACCCCTCTACTGGTGAAATTACTGCTAAAGTAATAAATTCTAACGAAGAAGATTGCAAAAATACTATAGCTTCATCTATTGAAGCTCAAAAAATATGGCAAGATTTTACTCCTTTAAAAAGATCAAGAATTTTATCTAATTATAAAAATTTAATTGAGTTAAATCTTGAAAAATTAGCAAAGATTGTTTCCCAAGAACATGGCAAGACTCTTGATGATGCCAAGGGTTCAGTCACAAGGGGTTTAGAAGTATTAGAGTTTGCTACTGGTATACCACATTTGCTTAAAGGTGAATTTTCACAGAATGTTGGAACAAATATAGATTCATGGTCTATAAGACAGCCTCTAGGTGTTTCAGTAGGAATAACACCATTTAATTTTCCCGCAATGGTACCTATGTGGATGTATCCAATTTCTATAGCATGTGGAAATAGTTTTATACTTAAGCCTTCTGAAAAAGATCCATCCTGCGCTATCAAATTAGCTGAATTATTCAGTGAAGCAGGCCTACCTGATGGAGTTTTTAATGTATTAAATGGAGATAAAAAAATTGTTAATATGCTCATCGAAGATGAGAGGATTTCCTCAATCAGTTTTGTTGGATCTACTCCAGTAGCAAAATACATATATGAACAATCTGCTAAAAATGGAAAGAGGGTGCAGTCTTTAGGTGGTGCAAAAAATCACTTAGTTGTAATGCCTGATGCAAATTTAAATCAAGCAGTTGATGGAATTATAGGTGCTGCTTATGGTTCTGCTGGTGAGAGGTGTATGGCAGTATCTGTCGCAGTAGCAGTTGGAAATGTAGCTGATAATTTAGTTTCTGAAATTTCAAAAAGAGTTGATACACTGAAAGTAGCGCCATGGACAGATCCAGAAGCAGAAATGGGACCGGTAATATCAAAGGATCACAAAGAAAAAATTGAAAACTACATATCAATTGGTGAAAAAGAGGGTGCAAAATTAATTATAGATGGAAGAAATATAAAAATACAAGGATATGAAAATGGTTTTTTTGTCGGCCCAACGTTATTTGACAATGTTAATCCAGATATGACAATTTACAAGGATGAAATATTTGGTCCAGTTTTATCAGTTGTTAGAGTTAATACTTATGAAGAAGCTGTTCAATTAGTTAATAATCATGCCTTTGGAAATGGAACAAGTATTTATACTTCTGATGGCGAAGTATCGAGAGATTTTACAACAAATTGTAAAATTGGAATGGTAGGAATTAATGTTCCAATACCAGTTCCAATGGCTTTTCATAGTTTTGGTGGATGGAAGCAATCATTATATGGAGATCATGCAATGCACGGTATGGAAGGTATAAGATTTTATACTAGACTTAAGACTATAACTTCTAGATGGCCAAAAAGCATTCAGTCAGGTCCAGAGTTTAAAATACCTACTAATTAATGAATATACTAGTTACTGGTGCGGCAGGTTTTATTGGTTTTCATTTAGTATATGCCTTAAATAAGTTACATAAAGTTAAAATTATTGGCATTGATAATATTGATAATTATTATGATACTAATCTAAAAAAAAATAGATTAAAAATTCTTAAAACAGATTGTAAACGTTTCAATTTTATTAAAGTGGATATATGCGATGATAAAAAATTAAAATATATATTCAAAAATTATAAAATAAATATAGTCATACATCTCGCTGCTCAAGCCGGAGTAAGATATTCAATAGAAAACCCTAAAAAATATCTAAACACAAATATTGCAGGTTTTTTTAATATCATCAATTTTTCTACAATCTTTAAAATAAAACATTTGATTTATGCATCATCTAGTTCAGTATATGGAAATAGTAACAGTTTTCCTTTAGGTGAAACTGCAGATACTTCAAACCCACTTTCATTTTACGCATCCACAAAAAAATCTAACGAAATTATAGCTCACTCATTTAATATGATCCATAATCTTAAATGTACTGGTTTAAGATTTTTTACTGTATATGGCCCATTTGGCAGACCTGATATGTCACTTTTCAAGTTCTGCGATTCCATTGTCAAATCAAGAAAAATTAATCTATTTAATAAAGGTAAACATATGAGAGATTTTACTTACATTGATGACGTAGTAAAATCTATAATTCTTATATTAAACAAAAAAAATAATAAAAATGAACATGATATTTACAATATTTGTAGCAAGAATCCTAAAAGTTTGAAAACATTTGTGAATTTGATTGAAAAAAACTTAAACAAAAAAAGTAAAGTAAAATTTCTTAATATCCAAAAAGGCGATGTATATAAAACACATGGTAATAATGACAGATTAGTAAAATATACTAAATATAAAAATTTTACGCCGATTGAAATTGGTATACCAAAATTTGTAAAATGGTATAATGAATACTATAACAAAAAAATAATTAAATATTTTATTTAAATGATCAAAGCTTTACTAAAAAAAAATAAATTAATAAACGAAATATATTTTAGATATAATAATGCAGAAAAAATATTTTCTAGGGAAAAATTAAGTTATATTAATTCTGATCAGAATGAAGTTTTTGAAAATAATCTTTTTTTTAAAAAAAATACAAAAATAAATTATAAAAATCTCAAAATAAATGAAGACATTAATTCTGTAGCTGGATGGATACCATATATTAAAAATAAAACAAATGTAGTTATTTATAATTTTTTTTCTACTAATTACTCTTTAAGAAATATACTATTGGTTAGATTTTCAGTAATTCATGATCTTGAATTAAAATTTCAAACTTGTTTTTGGATTCCAATAAATTGTGTTCATGAAATTGATTCCATGGAAATTTGCAAAAATGTTGATGGTAATTCTGCTGTAATAGAGTTTTTCCATCCAAATATTAAAAAAAACCATGCCGGACACGACGGGCATCTACGTTTTTGGGGAAAGTATTACTCAGCTAAAAGTAATTACATCTCAACTGTTCACTCTATGCCATTTGCAAAAAGGCAATCTTATGGTATCAAAACTACAAAGTCTAGAAGCTATAATTTAGATTTAGAAAACCAAAAAAGTTATGTTTATTCTATTAGCAATGCTAATATGTTTGATAAATTCTATACAAATTCTAAACAATTAGCAGGTTTTAATGTTAACTTTAATAAAAATAATGAACCTAGTTCTGTATTCCATCTTTCTCCATTTATTTCCTCTGAGTTTAAAAAATTAAATACAAATTCAAAGACAGCTATACAGTCTTTTTGGATACCTCGTTCTAAGAATATAGATCCAATCATTGTTGTTGATAATTATGAAATAGGTGTAATGGGAGACAACTATTTAACTTTCTATTTAATTAAAGGTAGAGATATTATTGAAGAAAAATCATTTACAATAAATGATTTTTTCTCACAAAAAATCTCAGAGATTTTCGATAACTTTGAAAATGGTCCATATACTATAATGTGTAAATTTAAATATAATTTATATGGCTATATTCATGTTCATTACAATTCTAAACTTGATATAGGTGATCAAGTACATGCTCATTTAAGTAATTGGGACTGTGGAAGTACTTTAAAAGCTAATGAAATTTCTTCTAGGGGTTCTGCGAGGAAATTTCTGCACGTTTCTTCTAATCATGATAATAATTATAATTACTATTTAATGATACATGCACACAAAGTTAAAAATATATCAAAACCAAAAGTAAAAGTTAGAGCATTCTCAGACTCAGGAAGAGAATTTATTAATAATTATGATCTTGCAGTAGAGGAACCAATAAAAATATTTGATTTAAAAAAAGAATTTGGAGTATTTTTTAATGATATTGATAAAATAGGTGTTATTCAAATGGAATCTTATGATGATAATTTTGATGGATCATTGATGTATCACGATTTGGATAATGATTTTATTTCTGTTGATCATCTCACTGGTGGTTAAAATATGAGTAATAATAATAAAATTCAAAAAGAATACTACGATCAAGATTTAGCGAACGTTTGGTCATATCCTGAACACTATACAAGTTATGAAAATGCAAATTGGAAGTGGGGGGATTTTCCGTTTTCAGATAATTTAAACAGCACTGATTTTTACAAAATTATTTTAAAATCAAAAATAGAAAATGTTTCAGTATTAGAGGTTGGATCTGCTATGGGGGCCGCATATAGCTTCTTAAAAAAATCAAAATTAGTTGATTTATCTAATTATACTGGTATCGAAGTTTCAAAATCTGGTAATAGTTTTTGTTTAAATAATTATCAAGAGGCTAATTGGATACATGCAGATTTTACTAAATACAATCTAGAAAAAAAATATGATTATTCTTATGAAAGAATATCAGTTCATCACATGTCACAACCCTTAGTGCAGTATGAAAAAATTTTATCTAATACCAATATAGCAGCATCATTTTCATTTAGAGGTTGCATAAATGGTGAAACTATTTCAGATATTAATAAAGCCTGTTTCTTCGAATTAGATGGCAAATATTATTGTAATATAATTAACGTTTTTGATGTTATTAAAATCGGGTTAAATAATGATTTTAATGACATACGAATACTTTTTGGAGGTTTGCACGAACCCTTTATAAGAGATTTAGACGAGGCAAAAAAAAATCGAGGCAATCCTTATGTAAGTAAAGAAATAGACTTAAAAAATAAACATGTGTCTAGATTTCAGGTAAGACTTAGAAAAAATCAGAAAATTAAAAAAAGAAAGATATATTTAACTGGTCATCCTAGGACTTTTATTAAAAACCCTTTAATAACACTTGGGCTTTTCTATAAAATAATTAAAATTAACAATAATTAAATAAAATGAAATTAAAATTTGAAAATGAATATAAAGATCAAGAAGTTGATGTAAATTTACTCAGACCAAATAAGTCATATGATTATTTAATCAAGAATAGAAATGGATCTCTGACAGATTTAATAAAAAATAAAAAAAAATTAAAAAAATTTTTAAAACCTAGATCTTGCCCATCTTGTGGTAGTTCAAATTCTAAAAAAACTGTTTTTAAAGATAACTTAAATATTGTTACGTGTACAAAGTGTGCAATGGTATACACATCACCTATTTTTGATCAAAAAAAATATTTAGAAATCTATGATAGCAAAGAATATAAGCAAATAGTAAAAAAAATAGGAGAGGATTCACATATATACAGAAAAAAAAGATTTGGTTTAGAAAGATTTAACATTCTAAATCAATTTTTAAAAAAGAAAAAACCTCATGTGTTAGAATTAGGTTGTTCAACTGGTTTTTTCTTAGAATATGCTAAGGAGAATGGTTGGCATACTACCGGTCTTGAACTAAATAGTTCTGCTGTAAATTTTGCTTTAAAAAGAGGCTTAGATGTAATTAATGAAGATTTTCTAAAGTATAAATTTCAAAAAAAATATGACGCCTTTTTAGCTTTCGATGTAATTGAGCATCTAGTTGATCCTAAAAAAATCTTAAAGAAAGCATATAACTTGTTAAATAAAAATGGTCTTGTCTTTGTATATGTGCCTAATTGGAATTCTGCATCAAGATTAATGATTGGTGAAAAAGATTCCCATTTTATTTGGCCAACACATCATCTAAATTACTATACACCTAAGACTCTAAAAAACTTTTTTAAAAAATGTAAATTTGAACTTGTTCATTGGGAAACTAAAGGTTTAGATATGATAGATTATAAATGGTTATTAGATTCAAGAAAGAAAAGCTCAAAATTTCTCGATAATCATTTAGAAGAAATTCAATTTTTCATAAATAGCTCCGGTCATGGTAAGAACCTTAGAATGATTGCAAAAAAAATATAATGAATTTTTTATGCATTGTTCCTGCAAGAAAAAACTCTATTCGCGTTAAAAATAAAAATATTCTAAAAATAAATAATAAACCACTAATCGAATTTACCTTTGATCAAATAAAAAAAACTAAATATTTAGATAAAGTAATCGTATCGACTGACTCTGAAACAATTAGAAAATTATCTATAAAGAACAATATTGATTGTCCTTTCTTAAGACCAAAAAATATATCTACTGCTAATTCTTCTTCATTTTCAGTTATAAAACACGCTTACAACTTTATGAAAAAATACAAAAAAGTTGATTATAAGTATATTGTGCTTCTTCAACCAACATCACCTTTAAGGTTGCCATCTCAAATAGATGACGCATGTAGAAAAATTTTAAAAAATAAAAATGCAGATTGTCTAGTTAGTACATGTAGGCTTTCAAACTATGTTAGTAAAAATTTAATTATGATAAAAAATAAAAATTATATTAAATTCGTAGATATACATAAGTACAATAAAATAAATGATATAAAAAATTTAAAAAATATAAAAAATAAATTAAATTATATTGATTATATTTTTGATAAATGTTTCATAAGAAATGGTCCTGCAATTATAATTTCAAAAACTAAAAATCTAAATAATTTTCTTCTTGGAGGCAAAATACTAAATTTTGAAATGCCCCTTATTAATTCTTTAGATATAAATACAAAAAATGATATTAATTATTTAAATAATCTTCTTAAAGTTAAATGATTGTTACAATAAAAATAACAATTAATTTCTATCATACCTGAGTTTTAAACAATAATATTATACTATTTTGATGAATATTTAATATTTAAATTATTTATAATAAATAATACTTCAAATAAAATAGTTAATCATTTAAAGCTATTATTTTGATTTAATGAATTACAAAAAATACAAGAGATTACTAATTGCAGAAATAGGATCAGTTCATGATGGGTCAATAGGTAATGCAATTAAGGCAATAGATTTGGCCAAAAAGTGTGGGGCAGATGTAGTTAAATTCCAAACTCATGATGCGGACTCAGAAACTACAAAACTAGCCCCAAACCCAAAGTACTTTAATTCTGAATCAAGATATGAATATTTTAAGAGAACATCTTTTGATTTACACCAATGGAAAAAATTACGTAATTATGCCAAGAATAAAAAAATTCTTTTTTCTTCATCTCCGTTTTCACTAAAATCACTCAAGTTACTTGCAAAGATAAAAATTGACTTCATAAAAGTGGCATCTGGTGAAGTTACTAATATTGATCTTTTAAAAAAAATATCACAGTTGAAAATACCAATAATTTTATCTACTGGTATGAGTTCATGGCAAGATATAGATAATGCTTTTAAAATTTTAAATACAAATAATAATTTAACAATAATGCAGTGTTCATCTATGTACCCATGTCCTGCAGAAAATACTGGATTAAACATTTTATCTGAAATTAAAAAAAGATATCCAGTAAACTTAGGTTTTTCTGATCACACAACTGGAATAGCAGCATCTATAGCTGCCGCAACAATGGGAGCTAATATAATTGAAAAGCACCTTACATTTTCAAAACAAATGTACGGCAGTGATGCTTACAATGCTTTAGAGCCTACTGAGTTTAAATATCTTTCAGATTCACTCAAATTTATATGGAGAGCCATTGATAATCCCGTAAATAAAGATGATCTAAAGCCATATAAAAAAATGAAAAAAATATTTGAAAAAAGTATTGTTGCATCTAAAAATTTAAAAAAAGGGGAAAAAATAAGTAGGAAAAATATAAGTTTAAAAAAACCAGGCACAGGATTAAACTCCAATTTTATAAACAATATACTAGGAAAAAAAATTAAAAAAAATCTTAATAAAGATGATTTTATTTTTCTAAAGGACTTATTTTGAATAAAATATGTGCAGTAATAGGTTCTAGAGCCAACTATGCTTCAATAAAAACAGCTCTAATAGCAATAAAAAAAAATAAAAAACTAAAACTAAAAATTGTTGCTATTGCATCAAGTGTATTAGAAAGATATGGCAATGTGTCTGAAATAATGATTAAGGATGGATTAAAACCTGATTATTATGTCCATTCTCTTATAGAAGGAGAAACCCCCAAGACAATGGCAATGTCTACAGGATTAGGATTGCTAGAATTGCCAGATTTATTTGATCGCATTAAACCTCATTGCGTCCTTACTGTCGGAGATAGATATGAAACTATGTCGACTGTAATAGCTGCTTCTTATATGAATATATGTATTGCACATACTATGGGCGGAGAAGTGACCGGTACAATTGATGAAAGTATAAGACATGCAATAACAAAATTTTCTCATATACATTTTCCATCAAATAAAGATTCTGCAAAAAGAATAATAAAATTAGGTGAAAATAAAAAAAATGTTTATGTTGTTGGATGTCCTAGAATAGATTTGGTAAAAAAAATTTTACAAGAAAAACGTCCATCTTTTGTTAATCTTTATAAGACTGGTGTTGGAAAAAAAGTAAATATAAATAAACCTTTTATCTTATTATCTCAGCATCCTGTAACCACAGAATTTGGAGATGAGGAAATTAATATATTGGAAAGTTTAGAAGCTATAAAAAAAACTAAAATTCCTGCAATTGTTCTGTGGCCAAACTCTGACGCAGGTTCTAATGATATATCAAGAGGAATAAGAAAATGGAGAGAAAAAAACTCAAACGAAAATTTTTATTATTTTAAGAATTTAGATAGCAGAGATTATATTCATTTGATGAATTTAACAAAGTGTTTAGTAGGAAATTCATCAAGCGGTATTCGTGAAGGAGCTTTTATAGGTACGCCTGTTGTAAATATTGGATCTAGGCAAGAAAGTAGACTTATGGGTCAAAATGTTATTAGTGTTCCTTCAAATAGGAAAAAGATATATATTGCATTACAAAAACAATTAAAAAATGGAAAATACAGATCAAACTCTTTATATGGCAATGGTACAGCTGGAGAAAAAATTTCAAATATACTATCAAAACCCTACCCAGATATTCAAAAAAAAATAACATATTAATATTCTAATGTTTTTATCTCCTTTAAAGCTATTAGAATTTAGACAAAAATTACAATTGTCAATTCTAATATTTTTAATGATTCTTACATCTTTGCTTGAAGTTATTGGAATTGGTTCAGTGCCAGTTTTTATAATAACATTATTAAATGAAAACAATTCATTTGAATATTTTAGTATCAATATTTCATTTTTTAAAAATTATTCTGATAGTCAATTGTTAATAGGCTTTTCAGTTTTTATTTTTTTTATATTTTTTATAAAAAATATAATTTTTATAGTTACTAATTTATTACAATTTATTTTTTTGAAAAATTTTGTAAAGAAATTATCGAATTTGGTTTTTTCAAATTATATTAAAAAAAACTATCAATTTCACCTAAATACAAATCCAGCATTTATTTTAAGAAATGTGACTACAGAGACAGATGCTACAAAACTTTATTTACTTGCGGTAATAAATATATTTAGAGATTTTATACTAATAATTTTTGTTACAGTTTTTCTTTTATTTTATAACTTTTATATAACATTTATTTCATTAAGTTTCATGATATCCTCAACTATTTTATATTTTATTTTATTTGTGAGAAAGTTAGAAGTTATTGGTAAAAAAAATTTAGTTGCAAAAGCAGAGCACATAAAGTCAATTAATAATACATTTTGGTTAATTAAATTGATAAAATTACATAATAAGTCTAACTATTTTATGAATCAATTTAATAAAGTAATAGAAGTTAGATATTATATTGATGCTCTAATAGCCATTTTTAAGTCTATTAATAAACCCTTTATAGAAATTACAGGTATAACTTTATTAGTTTTGATTATTATACTTGCAGCCTCAACAAACCTAAGAGATCAAATTATTATTTTATTAGCTACATATGCAATAGCTTTATCAAGAATTGGGCCTCTTTTTGGTTCAATAAATGCAAATCTAAATGCTTTTAAATTTTATAAACCATCAGTTAAAATTATAATGGAAATAATAAGTCAATCAAAGAGTAATATTTATAAAAAAAATTATGAATTTAAAGAATCAATTAAATTTGTAGATGTATCTTTTCATTATCAAAATTCAAAAATACCAACAATTGAAAAAATAAATTTGGATATTAAAAAACATGATATTGTAGGATTTTTTGGTAAAACTGGTTCTGGAAAATCTACAATCTTAAATTTACTTTTAGGGCTTATTAGACCTACAGCAGGCAGTATATTCTTGAATGGAAAAAAAATTAAAATTAATGATGATTTGTTGATTAGCAATGCAGGGTATATACCTCAAGACAATTTGTTAGTTGATGACAAGATAGTAAAAAATATTGCATTCGGGTGTGAAGATAATGAGATTAATTATGATAAAATTAATGATGTAATAAAACTGGCACAACTAGAAGTATTTATAGATAAACTCCCAGATGGATTAGATACTCTAATTGGAGAGCGAGGTATAAGGTTATCAGGTGGACAAATTCAAAGAATAAATATTGCCAGGGCTTTATATTACAATTCTGAAATTCTTGTTATGGATGAAGCTACAAGTGCCTTAGACAATAATACAGAATCAGAATTTATAAATTCTGTAGAAAAACTGAAGGGTAAAAAGACTATAATTATAGTTTCACATAGACAAAGTATAATGAAACTATGTAATAAAATTTTCTATCTCAAAGACAAATCAATAACTTTTGAAGGAGATTATATAGAATTTAAAAAAAAATATAACTTAGATTAATGAATAATTTATACATTTATGCCCCTTCCAAAAAATTAGGTCACAGAGATCTTACAGAAAGTAATTTAATAGAGGAATTAGAAGAAAATAATACGACATGGCTTTTTAATTCTTTTGCTCCAAAATTAAAAATTAAACAATTTCAAATTTTTAAAATCAATTTTATTCGCTATTTTATTTGGTATTTTTTATTCCATTTAAAAAATTATGAGCATTCAATCAGAGTAAAAAAACTTAAAGAGTATCCTTTTTTAGGAGTTGGTTTTTTTGCAAAAAAAACAATCAAAACAATCAGATTTCTAAAATTACATTTTCTTGTAATTATTTTTTTAGATTTACTTTTGAAAATATCAATCCCTAAATCAATCAAGCTACAAGAGAAAAGTAAATTAATACTTTTTGGAACTTCACAAGACTTATTATTAGATGATTTGGTTTATGCTGCTAACAAAAAAAATATTAAATCTTATCTTATATTTTTGAACTGGGATTCAGCAATAACAAAGCCTTTGCTTTGTAAACCTACGTTTTTAGTAACATGGGGTAAGCAAACCTGTCGATTAGCAAAAAAAATTCATAAAATTAATACATTAAATATTGGATCTTTAAGGCACGAAATATATCTAAATAAAAATTTTAAACAATTGGATTTGGATAATTTTTCAATTCAAAATAATATCTCAAAAGATATAAACCATTATTTATTTGCTGGTTGCGGCGTTCCATTTGCTGAAAAAGAGCTTATGAAAATTTTAAATAATATAATTGAAAAATATAATTTAAATATTAAAATAATTTATAAACCTCATCCTTATGCATGGGTTAGAAAGAATGAAGAAAATATAGACTTAAAGAAATTAAAAAATATTAAAATTTATAATTTTGAAAAAAATGATTTTCAAGTAAACCCATTTCTATTTAAAATAATTAAAGGCTTAATAACTCCTTATTCATCAATGATGATAGATGCTTCTTTTAATAAGATACCCACATTGGCAGTTGGTTATGATTCCATTCAACATCGAGAATCTGATTGGGTTCAATATAGATCAAATATTCATCTTATAAGCTTTAAAAGAAATCCTTTTATAATTCATTGCTTAGATAAAGATAGTATTGAAGATTTATTTTTAAAATTTATTGATAATTCAAATTCAAAAACTGTTTCCAAAAATTATGAAAGGTATATAAAGCAGATTGTATATTTTGATGAAATGACCTATTTCGCAAGAATTAAAAAAATTGTTGGATTAGATAATAATGAAAAATAGTGTAATATTGATTACTGGTGGTACTGGTTCATTTGGAAATCATTTTATTCCGATGACTTTAAAAAAATATAATCCAAAAAAAATAATTGTTTATTCTAGGGATGAAATGAAACAATGGAATATGGGTAATATAATAAATTCAAAAAAAGTTGAATTTGTAATTGGAGATATAAGGGATAAAGAAAGATTACAAAGTATATTATCAGGTGTGGACTATGTGATACATGCTGCAGCAACTAAAATCGTTCCTAGTTCTGAAATTAACCCATCTGAAACAGTTAAAACAAATATTTTGGGTGCTATGAATCTTATTGATGCATGTATAGAGAAGAAGATAAAAAAAGTAATTGCTCTTTCAACAGATAAGGCATGTAATCCGGTAAACTTTTATGGAGCAACAAAATTGGCTTCAGATAAATTATTCATATCATCTAACATTAAGTCAACAAATACAAAATTTGCTGTTGTAAGATACGGCAATGTCATGGGCTCAAGAGGTTCAGTGATACCTTTCTTTATTAATGAGTCAAATAAGGGAATTATCCCTATCACGGATATGAGAATGACTAGGTTTATGATCTCACTAGAACAAGCTGTGGAGTTTGTGTGGTTGGGAATGAAAGATATGGCAGGAGGAGAGATTTATGTAAAAAAAATTCCATCAATGAAGGTAACGGATATTGCTAAAGTAGTTAATAGCAAATGTAAGATGAAAGAAGTTGGTATTAGACCTGGTGAAAAACTTCATGAAATGATGATAGGTTATGAAGATGCTGAGTATACTTATGAATATAATGGATATTATAAAATTTTACCCCAAATTTTTAATAAAAATCAAATTAAGCCTATGATCAAAAATGGAAGAAAAGTTGGCAGAAATTTTCTATATTCCTCAGATACAAATACTGAATGGATGACAAATAAAAATTTAAACAATTGGATTATTAAAAATAGAGATAAAATTGGGACAATTTAATAATAGATTTCTTAATAAAAAATCAAATAAAGTTTTAATTGTAGGCTGCTCAGGCCTTTTAGGGTCTAATTTATGTTTAGAATTTAAAGATAAATTTGAAGTTTTAGGTACTTATAATAATAATAATATTGATTTAGCTAATATAAATAAAACAAAGCTTGATCTATTAAGTTATAAAAATCTTCTTCAACTAATAAATTATTACAAACCAAAATTTATTATTAATTGTTCTGGATATACAGATGTAGAGAAATGTGAAACTAACCCTCTATTGGCAAAAAAAATCAACTATGAAATAGTTAAAAACTTAGTAAAAGTTTCTAAAGATAATAAAATCAAACTTATTCACATTTCCACCGATCATATTTTTGATGGAAAAAAAAATATTTACACTGAAAAATCTTTAACTAGTCCAGTTAATGTATACTCTAAGACTAAGTTACTTGCTGAAAACTATATAAAAAAAAATATAAAAAATTTTATTATTTTAAGATCAAACTTTTTTGGATGGGGTAATTTTAATAAAAGATCATTCTCAGATTATATTTATGATAATTTGATTCTACAAAAAAAAATATCATTAAGTGATAAAATATTTTTCAATCCTGTATTAATTTCTACATTGGCTAAAATAATTATGGATCTAATTAGATATAATTACAAGGGAATAATAAATGTAGGATGTAAAGAAAGATTGTCTAAGTTTGATTTTGCATTAAAACTTGCAAAAAAATTTGATTTAGAAGCATCTAATATTATTAAATCCAATAAAGAAAAAACAAAAGTTAAAAAGCCGTCAAGCATGTATCTTTCAACATCAAAATTAAAGAAAGTTTTAAATATTGAAATTAAGCTTTCAGATGACTTTGATAGATTAAAAAAGATGAAAGAAAACGGATATATAAAAAATTTAAGACAGCCAATACCATATGGTATGCATTATTTAACAAAAGAAAACATATCAGATGTTTTAAAGACTTTGAATGGACCATACTTGACACAGGGTCCAAATATAGAAAATTTCGAAAAAAATTTTTCTAAATATGTTGGCTCTAAATATGCCGTTGCTATTTCAAGTTGTTCAGCAGGTTTACATTTAGCATGTGCTGCTCTAAAGATTAAAAAAGGAGATAATGTCATTACGACTCCTATAACCTTTGTTTCAACAGCAAATGCTGTTCTTCATCAAAAAGCAAATGTCTTATTTTCTGATATTGATATTGATTCAATAAATTTGTCTCCAAAAAATATTGCTAAATACAATAATAAAAAAATAAAACTTATTATGCCCGTTCATTTTGGAGGAGTTCCATGTGATATGAAAAAGATTAAAGAATTTGCCAAAAAAAATAATTCTTACATAGTTGAAGATGCCGCTCATGCCTTAGGATCAAAGTATCTTGATGGTTCATTAGTTGGAAATTGTAAATATTCAGATATGACTGTTTTTTCTTTCCACCCTGTCAAGGCTATTGCCGCAGGAGAGGGTGGTATAGTGACCACAAATTCTGAAAAAATTTATCGTTCTTTATTAAGATTAAGAAGTCATGGTATAAATAAGCTAAATGATAGTTTTGCTAATTCTAAACAATCAATGACAAATAATATAACAAATCCATGGTACTATGAAATGCAAGATTTAGGTTTTAATTATAGAATTACTGATATTCAAGCTTCTTTAACAAATTCACAAATGAAACATTTAAATTTATTTTTAAATAAAAGAAAAAGCATAGCAGGTCATTATGATAAATTCTTTAGGAATTTTAAAACTGTAGAGCCAATGCAAAAGAAATTTAGAAAATATAGCAGTTTCCATTTATATATATTAAAAATTAATTTTACCAAACTTGGTTTTTCTAGAGCTTTTTTAATGAATTATTTAAGACACAAAGGTATAATTACACAAGTTCACTATATTCCTATAATTTTTCACCCGTATTACTCATCAATAAAAATAAATAACAAAGACGTTGTAAACTCTATTAAGTATTATAGTGAATGTTTAAGTATACCTATATTTTATGGACTTAATAAAGATAAGCTTAATTATATAACTAAAACTCTATCTGAAATATTATATTAGATGAAAAAAATTAAATATATTAAGATTGGTACAAAAAAAAATATTTCAGTCAAAATTACTGATAAATTAATAAAAGAATTTTCAAATTTATCAGGCGATAAAAACCCAATTCATTTAAAAAATTCTCATAAAAAATTTGTTAAAAAACCAATAGCACATGGTTTTCTAACTGCATCATTCATATCAAACTTAATAGGTAATAAATTTCCTGGCCCTGGCTCTTTATGGATTTCACAAAACTTAAATTTTATAAAACCAGTATATGTAAATGATAAAATTGAAGTTATAGTTGAAGTATTGTCTCTAGATTCTAGATTCAATATAATTAATTTAAGAACCACTATATTTAACAACAATGAAATAGTTGTTGATGGAAATGCTAAAGTAAAAATTATTAATACAATTCTAAAAGAAAAAATAATTGTAAAAAAACAAAATATTATAAAAAAAAATAATATTAAAAAAAATAATAATAAAGTTGTTATTATATTAGGAGCAACAGGTAAAATAGGTAGAGAAGTTGTTAAGCAAATGAACAATAAAAATTTTAATTTAGTACTTCACTATTTTAGTAACAAGAAAGAAGCAAATATAATATTAAAAAAATTAAAAATTTATAAAAATATAAAAAATATTTTAAAGACTTGTAATTTAGAAGATTTTACAATGGTTAAGAAGTTTATTAATAATATTATAAATGAGTATGGTAGAATTGATGCTGTCATAAATTGCGCATCTTCAAATATTAAGAATATTAAATTTGATGATTTACAATGGTCTAATTTTCAAAATCAATTAAATACAAACTTAAAAATTAATTACAACGTTTTAAGTTTACTTTCATCAAAAAATTTAGAACAAAAATGTAATTTTATTACATTAAACTCAAGTTTTCTAGATGATCCAATTAATGATTTTCATCATTATATTGCTGCAAAGGGAGCATTGTCTGCATTAATGAAATCATTATCAAAAGTATTAGTTAATAAAAATATATATATTAACTCAATTGCTCCAAGTCAATTAGAAGAGAATTTTAAGTTAAATGACCTATCGGATAGACAAAAAATGATTACTATTGCAAAAACACCAATGAAAAGATTATGCTCAGCATTAGATGTTGCTTTAGCAATAAAATATTTAGTTTCAGACGATTCATCTTTTATTTGTGGAGAAACAATCAGGTTAAATGGAGGTCAGATAGTAATTTAAATGCAGTTCTTTGAATTAATAGAAAAAAATAATAAACTAACAAATCTTAAAAAAAAAAAATATAACGTATTAGTTGTAAGTAATTTAACCATTAATCCTTTAAAAGAATATTTAGAATTTAAATTAAGATCAAATAAATTGAATGCCTTTATTACATTTGGTAATTATAATACATTTATTTATGATACAGAATATTTAAATAATTTTGATTGTATTATTTTTTTTTGGGATTTCATAAATATTATAGAACAAAACATTTCTTTAAGTAGAAGGAAATTAAATTTAAAAAAGTCAATACTTTATAAAAAAATAATTACTGAGATTGATTTATCTTTAAAAAATATTGATAAAAATAAACTAGTTTTATTTAATAATTTTACAGATTTGCCTTTTAAAAAATATTATGGAATTCAAAGTAAAGAAAAATTTGCAATAGTTTCTAAAATTAATAATTATTTGCATAAAAAAAATGATTATAATTTTTATAATATTAATATTAATGAAATATTTAAAAATAAAATTGAAAACTTTCTAAATTTTCAAAGTTTTGAAATAAATAAATCTTTTTATTCATTACAGTTTTATGAAATTTACTCACAAAAAATATGTGAAATTATAATTCCAAAAAATAATTTACCAAAAAAAGTTATTATTTTAGACTGTGACAACAC
>MDTG01273532.1_pt1 | contig 25716 bp, 25 predicted proteins | sample 811421 | NCBI WGS metagenome assembly MDTG01 (sample SAMN05326645, study PRJNA326480) | marine metagenome | isolation source: seawater | place: Pacific Ocean: South East | collected 2011
AGCAACCATATTTGATGGAACTGTATATGCCATTCTAACACTATCGCCTTCTGCTGTAATATGATCTTTATTAGGCCACCATATTCTTGCACCTTCACCTTCACAAGAAACGGCAATCCAATCACGCCCTTCTTTATCTTTTGACCAAGTAAATCCACCAGCCCAAGGAGGATTATCTGCACTCTGAGGAACACCATGATAAAAAACAGTAAATTCAAAAATACTGCCTTTTTTAATAGTTGAATTAAAATCAATTAAGACTGCATCAAAATCTCTTGAAAAAGATAAATCCTGGTTTTCATGCGTTATATTTTTAATACTTAAGTTTTCTGCTAAATCAATTTGTAACTTATTAATATCTCTAATACTTTCGGCTTTAATTGTTACAAAACCGTTTAGTGATTTTTTCTCAATATCAAAGTCAATATTTATATCATAAAATGATACTCTATAGGATGATCTATTTTCATTTAAACTACCTATTAAAAGATTATTTGGGGTTAATTCTGGCAGCTTATATTGATTACCATGAGGCCTATTTTCCTGACAAGATAAGAATGTGCATACTAATAAACTAAAAATTATTTTTTTCATAATAAGTCCTTGTTTTAAATATGTTATTAGCAAAAATGATATAATATAAAATAATACAAAAAAGAAACCAGAGGACTATCGCAAATGCTTCTTTAATTAAGAATAATATATAAATAATAGCTAAATATACAATCCATTTAATCCAAGAAGGCTGTGCCCATAATTTCAATAATGAATTCATTTGAAACCTTTTAAATAATTATAATACTCCATTGAGTCATTATAAATAGAATCATATTCATACTCAATGCTAATATCTTTTTTTTGATATTTTTCAAATCCTGTGGTTTTGATTACATTATTGTACCAATGTTGCCACCAAATACCATCATTTGAATGACTACCCTCTTTCCAATGAAGCATAGATTCTTCAAACTTAATATCAATGCTTTCGCACCAATCAGATAGTACTTCTTTTGGATTTTCTAATAAATCTGAAGCATCAATGATTTTAAATCTCTTGTTGGATTGTTTTAAAAACTTTACAATTTCAAACTGTTGTTTATAACCCAACTCTGAAACGCTTTTCAATTTATTTTTGGCTGTATATGAATTAATAACCTCTTTTGGATGTCTTAGTAAAATGCAATTTTTGCATTTTTTAATCCAATCAATTTTACTTAAATCAATTAAATGATGTGCCATATGCTTTTGGTACCAAACATTTTTTTTATGTGGGACCTCATCTGTTAAATAATTAACAATTTCATCGTAATTTGAGTAATAATTATTAATTATTTCTTCACGCATAGGATGATTTTTTTGAGTTTCTTTTAAATAGTAGGCATAAAATGGTTCGTCAGTTACAAATGTATCTTTTCTAGATGACCATGATCTCATTAGTGCAGTTGATATGTTTCTAGGTCCAGACCAGCAAGCTACTATCATTCTTGATTAACGCTTTGTTCAATATTTTCGTTATATAGAAATCTTATTTTATTTACTAAAGAATCGGAATTTGTCGAATTCAAATTCCTATTTTCTATTTTTGAAACAGGAATAATTCCAGCAAAAGTCCCTGTAACAAAAGCTTCATCACAATCAATAATATGATTAAAAGTAAAGTCCTTCTTTACTATAGGAATATTATTTAACTCACAAATTTTAATTGCCTTTCCTCTTGTAATACCATTAAGACAATACTTTCCTTTTGAAGTCAAAACTTTATTTTCTTTAATAAAGAATAAATTGGTGGAATTACATGTACTTACATTTCCTTTTGGATCATTCATTATACCTTCATCAAAGCCTAATTTATTAGCTTCTATGCTTGCTAATATACAATTAAGTTTACTCAAAGTATTATAATGGGTACTTAAGATATCATCGGATGGTCTAATAATTGGAACTCGACCAATTGTAATTCCATCCTCATAAATTTTTGGGTCAGTCTTTTTATATTCAGGAATTATGACAAAATTTATTGGTCCAACATTTGCATTTGGGTTCTGATATGGAGTTATCTTATCTCCCCTGGAGATAATTAGCCTTATGTGAACATGGTCTTTCATAGAATTTTTTAATAAGACCTTATTAATTTCATCTATTATTTTTTTCTTTGTAAGATGAATATTTAATGAAATTCCTAATGCACTTTCAAATAGTCTATCTAAATGTTCATCAATAAAAATAAGCTTAGACTGGTGTAATCTAATACCTTCCCAAACACCATCTCCCAATAAAAATCCACTGTCAAATACAGAGATTTTAGCCTCTTTTCTATGATATAGGTTACCATTGATATTTACATAAATATCATCATTTTTTGGATTTTTTAAGAATGAATGACTGCTCATAGTGGGCCCACAGGGACTTGAACCCCGAACCTGCGGATTATGAGTCCGTTGCTCTAACCAATTGAGCTATGGGCCCAAAACTATTTATTAAATAATTCTTTTCTAATCTTAGTGGCAGAAATTTTACCAACCTCTTGTGGGGGTACATGCTCAATAATATCATAACCTACACCACGCCCATAATTTACGGATTCTATATCTGGAATAACAATTACCTTTACTTTACCGCTATCAACTAATTCTTTTAATTCTTTTTCAATATTGTCTTTAACATCTAAGGGATTGTAGGGGTTTTTATCATCTTTTCCTACCTCTCTAACACATATTAGTACATTTTTATGGTCTTTTAATCTTTGATCAATTAACCATCTATGTCCAGCATGCCAAGGTTGCCACCTACCTATAAACATTGAGTATTTCATTCAAACTTTCCTTTTCACTTTGGTCTGTAGTATCAATTTCTAAAAAATTACTAATTGGTTTTTCGTAGTCAGATACAAAATAATTTTCTCTTCCTCTTATCTCTGAGGTATGCAAATATACCTCAAAAACTTTGAACTTAGCTTTGAATTCTTCTCGCATATTTCGATATGGTGAAACAAGTGAAATAACAGGAGTAATATTCTTATTAATTAAATATGCAGCTATGCTCATACCAAGTCTAATATTAGCTTCTCTACCTTTTCTTGAATAATCTTTATTTTGAAATAAATCTCTTAAGTCATCGCCGTCAATATTTAAAAACTTTGAATCAGGATTTTCTGAGCTCAATACATCCAATATAAGTTTTGCTTGAGTAGTTTTACCGCTTGCCGGTTGGCCAGTAAGCCATATTGCTTGATATTTCATTGAATAAGTCTCTTTCTATAAAAGTATAAATTAAGCAATAACACTATTGAATAAATAATTAAGAAACAATAAAATATTCCATTAAAAATTCCCATTCCAGCCTTCTCAGAAGATTTAGAAGTATTATCTAAAATAAAAATAGTTGAAGTATTATCATATTCATCAATTTTTGCAAGTTCTAATTGATTAAATAAATTAAGATATACTTCTGAAAACAAACTAATTTGTCTTTGTAATCTAGATTTCTCTAAAACAAGTTTAGGTGAGTTGAGATTTTTATTTTTCTCTAGAAATGACTTGAGTTCCTCTTCTTTAAACTCTAAGTCTACTTTTACAGTTTGAATTCTTTCTTCAATAAATTTTCTTTTTTCTATTGCCTTACTATTGGTGACATGGTTGTAAAAACTTATAATTGAGGTATATGAATTTTGTAAAATTTGTGAACCTAGTTCTGAATTATTTCTAATAACAATACTTAAAACATTTAAACCACTAACTCTATCTTCGGAAAATCCAATTTTATCTAATAATATTTTTTTTGCATAAATCTTTCTTTTTTCATTATCCGATAAATTATCAGCAAATTTTAAATTCATATCTATGGTTTTTATGATGCTAAAAGGACTTAATGTTAAGTAATTATTATAGTTAGAACCCCAAAGATCAGTTAAAAATACCTCTTCCCCATTTAGATTATATTTTTGCATAACTACTGAATCTAGAAATTGGTCGGATTTAATATAATCACTTACTGAAAAATTTAAATTGCCGTCATTGCCACTTATTGTAAAATTACTCAATGGTAAAGATGAAAAAACAGATGAGCTATTATTATTATAATTTGTATAAAAAGAGATAGATGATGAATACTTAGGCGTTTTGATTGTAAAAAAATATACTATGTAAATACTGACAAATATTAAGCTATATTTGACTGCCATTTTACTATGTTTTAAAATAAATTCTAATAGAGCATTAAAATTGACTTCATTGCTTTTAATTATAGGTCTCATAAAAAATTAGTTATTGTTGTTATCAACCAATACAAGTATTGCAACAATATTTGCTAAAGTTGAAGAAAGTTCAGCTATAAAAGTTGTAATTTCAAAATCATCTGGCTTAGGATCCAAAGGTATAAAAATTGAATCTCCAGGGAATACTCTCTTTGTTCTTCCTCTAAAAATGTTCGCTTTTTCAATCTCGCCATTAGCTCTTACAACATAAGATCTACTTTTAAGACTATTTGGCTTATAACCTCCGGCTAACTCAATAGCATTATACATTGTCATTCTTTTTCCGCTCTGATGCGCGACAAAACCTGGGTTATAGACATTGCCTTGCACTCGTATAACATTTGTTATAGGTAAAATAGTGATTGTATTATTATCAGTAACTTGAAAATCTAAACTTATATTTCCTACAAGTGCATCTTCCGCAATCGGTTGTCCATTTTCATCAATGAACTTAGTACTTTTAGTCACCGAAATGCTATTGATGGAGCCAACTTCTGTAAGACCGCCAGCTTTATCAATTGCTTCTTTTAGAGTAATTCCAGGTAGTAAAGGATAGGTTCCTGGCTTATTTACTTCACCTTCTATATTATAAGTAAATGAATTATCATAGTCGGATTTTTCATAAACAAATATTTTGTCATTTATTTCCAAAAGAAAATTGCTGGATTCATCATAATTTACATTAATTGTCTTCGCATAAAATTGATTTTCATCTTGTCTTAAAATTACGATATTGTCATCAACTGATTTTCTAAAAATTGGGTCATCAAACCCTCCTGCTAAATCAAGTATATCTTTAAGTGAATTAGGCTCTAAAATTTGCTTATTGTCTTTTGTTACTTTTAAAGTAAATGCTGGATATATACCAGGTAGCGTTACTTTACCAAATATTTGTACGTCTTTATTATTGTCTGCAACAGGCAAAAAATCAATTGAAGACCCATTTTCAAATCGAATTTCTTGGTTCGAAAAAATATCAACAACTAGGCCGTATTTAGATAAATCATCAGATAAACGATCATTATTTGGCATAATAGAGTTCAAAACTGCCTTATTACTTGCTGTAGGGGATAATCCTCCAGCGTAATTAATTAATTCTGATAAAGAATCTGTATTTAGAAACTCATAAAATTGAGGCCTAACAACTTGCCCCTTAACTTCAATTCTGTTTTTTACAACTGGGATGTGAATAATGTCTCCATCTAATAGTCTTAAATTTGAAAAGTTATTTATTCCATCAATGAAGAATTCATAAAAGTCAAATTGAGCTATTGATTCTCCATCTCTTATTAGCTGAATATTTCTCAATGAACCATTATTAGTAATTCCTACTTGATTTAATGCTAAGAAAATATCTGAAAAAGGATGTATCAGGTTAATCCCAGGACTTTTTGTTTCACCGGAAACATATACGTTAATTGACTTTATTGAACCAAGCTCCAACATTACTTGAGTTGGATTTGATGAATCATTAATTGTTTCATAAATTTTTGATAATTCATTTTCTAAAATCAATGAAGCTTCATCAAGAGTTTTATTTAAAAGATTTATGTAGCCTAAATTTTCATAAAAGAATGAACCATTAGTATTTAAAATGAATTTTTTCTGAGTTGTATATTGACCCCATATTGATAAAATAATTTCATCTCCAGGACCTAACTTATAATCAGAAGGAGCTGGTATATTATCTACAAAATTAATTGTTTTTGAAAAATAATCATATCCGAAGAATGAAGGTTCATCTGATGTACTAATCGATTCTAATGTAACATTCTTTATTTCTTTCTGTGAAATAGATTTATCGTTTATTAAACTTTCAGTCAATAAATCGTTCGATTCGCTCAATTTTTTTAAATCTTCTAGATCGCTTAATTCATTTAAAGAGGTTTGTGCGAAAACAAAGCTTAAGCTTAGTAAAAGCAAGGATATTTTTTTAAACATAATTAGTAAAATTATAAGGTCTAAAAATTAGTATTGCAAATATATTTTTTATTACAAAATATTAAAAAATCATACTGTTTATGTTGTTCGTTTTCTTTATTTTCATCAAAGTGAAGAAGCAAAAAAAGATTTTATTTGTATTTGGTACCCGTCCTGAAGCTATAAAGCTTGCTCCTTTAATTTCTTTAATCAAAAAAAATAATAAATTTAATACTATTGTCTGTACAACTGGACAACATAAAGAAATGCTTAACCAAGTTATTGATTTTTTTGAAATAAAAGTTGATTATAACTTAAAATTGATGACCAAAAACCAAAGTTTGAATTCACTTTCTTCTAAAATTATAAGTTCAGTTGATGAGATTATTGTAAACGAAAAACCTGACTATGTTTTTGTTCATGGAGATACTACAACAACTGCGTTTGCAAGCATAGCATCATTTCATAACCAAACAAAAATATGCCACATTGAGGCTGGATTGAGAACAAATAATAAATTTTCACCATTTCCTGAAGAAATAAATAGAACTATTACTGGAAAATTAGCAGATTTTCATTTCGCACCAACAAAAAAAGCTTTAGATAATCTAATCAATGAGAATGTTGATAGAAAAAATATTGTTATAACAGGAAATACTGTAATTGATGCTTTAAATCATAGCAAAAAAATTATAAAAAATTACACCAATAACGAAATAAACTCATTAAAAAAGATATTAGATGAAAATAAAAAAATACTTTTAGTTACAGGACATAGAAGAGAAAATTTTGGTAAGGGATTTGAAAATATTTGTGATGCTCTATTAAACATATCTAAAGAAAAAGATGTTGAGGTTATTTATCCAGTTCATTTAAACCCCAATGTAAAAGATTTGGTTTTTGAAAAATTAGGCAAAGTTTCAAATATCAAACTAATTGATCCGCTGAACTATCCTGCATTTATATGGCTAATGAATAAATCATATCTTATTTTAACTGATAGTGGAGGTATCCAAGAAGAAGCTCCCAGCTTTCATGTACCTACATTAGTAATGAGAAATACAACAGAAAGACCTGAAGGAATTAAAAAGAAAACAGCAATTCTTGTTGGAACAGATAAAGAAAAAATAATTTCTATAACAAAAAAGTTTTTAAATGATTACAAATACTATAAGTCATATGTTAAAAAAAATAACCCATATGGTGATGGTAAAGCTTCTAAAAAAATAATAGATTTTTTAATTAAAAATGGATAAACAAAAAATTTCAGTTTTGGGACTTGGGTACATTGGATTACCAACTGCAGCACTCCTTTCAAGTAAAAAATTTTTTGTGAATGGATTTGACATAGACGAATCTATTGTTAACACAATTAATGATGGAAAAATCCATATTGTTGAAAAAGATTTAGAAAATTACGTTTGTGAGGGAGTTAAAAATGGTTTTTTAAAAGCAAATCTTGAATTAAAAAAAGCAGATATTTTTATTATTGCTGTTCCAACTCCATTCAAAGATAGTTTTTCTCCTAACATAAATTATGTGCTTAACGCTTTAGAAAGTATATCTAAAGTAGTTGAGCCAGGAAATTTAATTATTTTAGAATCAACCGTTCCAGTTGGTACGACAGATTTATTAAAAAATCATTTGGATAAATTAGGAATAAACACCAGTGAATTATACATCGCTCATTGTCCTGAGCGTGTACTTCCAGGAAATATTATGAATGAATTAGTAAGTAATGATAGATTAGTGGGAGGAATAAATAAGGAATCAACAAAAAAAGCTGTAGAATTTTATAAAAATTTTGTCACTGGCAACATTCTAGAAACAAATGCTAAAACTGCTGAAATGGCAAAATTGACTGAAAATAGTTTTCGTGATGTGAATATAGCATTTGCAAACGAAATTTCAATGATATGTGATAAAAATAATATTAATGTTTGGGAATTAATCAAATTAGCAAATCAGCATCCCAGAGTTGAAATTTTACAACCAGGTCCAGGAGTTGGTGGACATTGTATAGCTGTAGATCCTTGGTTTGTGGTTGATAAAAATCCAGATTTGGCTAAGGTTATTAAATCTGCTCGAGAAAGAAATATTTCAAAAGAAAAATGGGCGTATGAAAAAATTATATCATCTTTAGAGAACAAGAATAATAAAGTCACTATTTATGGACTGTCATTCAAACCTAATGTCGACGATATAAGAGAGTCACCAGCATTAAATATTGCCAATAAAATTAATTCTAATAAAAATTTTGACGTTTGCGTTGTCGAACCATTACTGTCAATTAACGAAATAAAAAAAATGGGTTTTTGTGCTTTTGATGTTGATAATGCAGTTAAAAGAACTGGATTACATGTAATTTTAGTAAACCATGATATTTTTAGAGAAAAACTTATTTCATCTCTTCAAGATAAAAACTTCATTGACTTTGTAGGCATATTTGAAGATGTTTAAAATTCTAAAATCATTAAAAAGAAAAATCATGATCTATAAGAACGGGTTTCATAATATTGATTGTGACTTAGATAAAGTTATTATTTTTAACAATGTAGAAATAGCTTATCCAAAAAAATTAAAATTAGGTTCGTACATTAGAATTGGTCATAACTCGCATATAGATGCATATGGAGAAGTAGAAATTAAAGATGGTGTAATTCTTTCTTCATGGGTAACTATTTTATCCTCTTCTCATAATTTTAAAAATCCAAATTTTCTACCCTTTGATAATTCGGATTCCAAGAAAAAGGTTTTTATTGATGAGGGGACATGGTTAGCATGGGGCTGTACAATATTACCTGGAGTCAAAATTGGAAAAAATTGTATTGTTTCAGCTAGAAGTGTTGTGACTAAAGATATTCCGGATAATTCAATTGTTGCTGGTATACCAGCGAAAACCATAGGCACAAGGGAGATTAGTGAAGAACTTGCTAATAAAAAGGATATTGATAAATTTTACCAATATCAGGTGATTGAAAATGGTATAAAACGTTCATAATGGATTTTTTCATTATTGCGCATCAGCGCTCAGGGTCAACCTTATTAAAAACACTTCTAAATCAAAATGACAATATATTCATTCCATCTGAATCGCATATATTAATTGGATGGAATGAAAAAAATAAAAAATCAATTTCTCAAGCTGAATTTAAATTAGCTATGAAACACGAAAGGTTAAAAGATTGGAAGTCACCGTCAATTATATTTCCAGAATCATGCTCAACAACTTTTACTAAAATTTTAGAAAAACAAAAACCTATAACTAAATCAAAGAATGCTTTGATTGGAGATAAGACACCGGAATACATTGATTTAATACCTTTCATTGAAAAAAATTTTCCTGATGCAAAGTTTATAGTTTTGAAGAGAGATATTGTTGATGGAATTTTATCTCTTGAAAACAGAGGCTGGAAAGGACCGTTTGTTGAAAACAGAATATCATATTGGTGTAATGGAGAAATTGCTATGAATAGACTATTATCTGAAAATAGCAATTCATTATTGATTAAATATGAAGAAATCATTGATAATACAGATCATACAATTCAAAAAGTCTTAAAGTTTTTAGATTTAGAATTTAATAAAGAAAAAACTTATAAAGAATTTGAAACCAAAGATAATATTACGTTTAATGAAGAAAAATCTGGGATTCATTCATCACTAAAACATGGAAAGATAAAAAATTTAAGCAGAAGGCACTTAATGAATCAAAATGAAAAAGATTATATCTATAGATTGTCATCATTTTTAATAGAAAAAAATAAGATATCAAAATTTACATTATATAAATTTTATTTTTTTAGAAACATAGGTTATTTCATTGTTAATATATTCCCTGAAAGTATTTTTCCAATCTTGATAGGAATAAGAAATCTTTTTAAAACTAAAAGAACTTATGGATAAAAAATTTTTTATAAATGCTTTTAATGCAAATGTTGTAAATGCTTTAGGAAAAATTTCAGCTTTCTATTTTCTATCAAGATTTTTAGATACAGATTTCTTTTCATCTTTAATGATTGCAATTGTCATTATTGAATTTTTATCAATGTTTCTTGATTTCGGACACTCAACAAGCATTTTCACACATAGTCCATCAAAAGATGAATTAACTTCTGAATTTAAAATAGTCTATTTCACTAAAATAATTTTATTTATAATCATTCTCCCGCTTATTTATTTATCAGGACAATATTTTCTTTTTGCAGTTCTTCCTCTACTACTATTTAACTTTTATAATGTTTACTTAGACAGATTATTTAAATTTAAGACTGTATTGTATAGATCGCTTTTTGATGCAATTTTTCGAATTATCCTTCTTTACTTTTTAACTAGCAACGATATGAAATTAGAGGGTTTGATTTTACTTTTTTATCTTCCCATTCTTCTTATTGTTATAACTGATATTTTAAAATCTATTTTAATAAAACCTTTAATAATTAAAAAATTTTTTGTAGCCCAAAGAGCAGGTTTTGATAAATTTCTTTTTTATACAAAAAATGGTATTTCACCATACCTAGATGGAATGATTGTCATGTTGCTTAGACGTGGTGATATATTCTATGTATCCTTTTTTCTAGGTCAATCTATTTCAGGAAAATTTGCTGCTCTTTTTAGTTTAATTAATTTTTTACCAATGATTAGCTCTGCAGTAAATAGGGTTATATTGAGCTTTGTATTAGAGCATGATAATACATATTCATTTATATCCAAAAATAGATTTAAAATAATTATATTTGGCTCTGTTTTTGCATTGTTGACATCAATGGCTATGTTACCAATATATAATTATACCTACCCAAATGATGTAAAAATAAATAATTTAATTGCTTTTATGTGTTTTATTGGAGTGGCAATTAATTTTCCTTATCAAACTTTGATTTTACCATTATACAAGATCAAAAGGTTAGACTATGGATTGAAAATTCGAGCAATGCAGTTAATCATTCAAACCGTCTCTTCTTTATTTTTTATAAAATATTTTGGAATCATTGGTGTACCGATTAGTTTAATTCTTGTACGATTAGCTGGAATTATATTAATTAATTCTTTTTTAGCAAAAATTAATTTATATGAAAAATAATCAAATACTTTTTCTTTTTTTATGTATTGAAATCATATATTTTTCCCAAATATTATCTTTGTCTCTGATAGTTGGACTCTTATTGAGCTTTACATGTTTATTTTTAAAAAGTAAACAAGAGGAAATAAGTGTTTTACTTCTTCTTTCAATAATAATAGGATATAATGATGTTTATTTTGACGGCACAAATGAAATCTCTTCATTTTATGCATATGACTTTCTAGGCCTTACTCTACCAGTAATAGTTATTGCTTGTTACTTTTTACCTGACATTTTTAAAGATGTCTTTATCAATCGTAATTTCAAAATTAATAGAACTGATGGAATAATTTTTTGGTATATAAACCTGGGATTAATTGGCTTATTTTCATCTTTTTTTTCAGAAACAAATATTAGAGTATTTATTTCAGATTTATCATTTATTGCAATTCCATTTATGGCTTTTTACACTCTAACAAAAAACAAATATTTAAATTCTAATTTTCTCCTATATGCTTTACTCTACACAATATTTTTTAAACTAATAGTTGATTCACAAAACTATTTTTTTGACATAGGTGTTGAACTCGGAGAAGAACGAAATTTATTTTTTGATAGCATTGGTAACTTAAGCCCTGTTGTAGCATTATTTGGATTTTATTTATTTATTGAAAAAAATAATAAGATTGCTGGTATACTATCTATGACCCTAGGCATTTTTGCCACTGTAAATAGCTCATCAAGAGGAACACTTATACTTGGCTTGTTATCCTTAATTTTATATCTATTTCTTTTTTATAAAATTAAAAATATTAAATTATTTTCAAGGCAGAGTTTTTCAGTTTTCTTTGTATTGTTCTTGTTTGTGATAACCATTTTTTTTAGTGCTGGAAATTTTTTCTTATGGAAAATAAGCACTATTATACCTTCCGGAACTCTTTCAGTTTTAGATAGTGATTTTCAATCTTCAACTGTAAGACTTTTAGAACTGATAAACATAAATGCCTACCTTATAGAAAACAAATTATTATTAAATGGAGTTGGTTTTGGTGGTTTTTTTAAAGATGATTACTTTCCATTTTCACATCTTCTCTTTGATACAACCACATACGACGATACATGGATTATCAATAATACACTATACAAACCACATTTAGTTGCACTTTTCTACTATTTAAAAACAGGAATTGTAGGTATAACAATCTGGTTATTAATTTTTTATAAAATGACAATTGGTTTTGCCTATAAGATCATTAAACATTCTTCTAATATTTACAATGCTTTTTTTATAGCAATAACAAGTTGTTTAGCTTTATTAATTTATTTTAAATCGTTTAATTCAAAGCTACAATTTGTATTAGGAATTTTACTATATATTATGATTAACAATACTGTATTAAAATATGAAAAGTAATAATATTATCATTATTGATATGCTTTCAGAGCATGGACATATACCATTTAATAAATGGTATTTAGAAAATAAAGTATTTGATGGAGGTTTATTTCTAACCAGCGAAGAATTATTTGATTTCTATAAAAATATTAAATTAATTGAAATAGAGTCTTTTAAGAAAAATCAATACGGATTAAAAAGACTGATTTTTTCACTCAAAACTTTAAAAAAAATAATTTCTTTAAAAAGAAAAAAAGTTCTTTTTATATCTTATGATTTAAAATTTTTTATTATAATAGCCTTGGTATTAAAAATTTTTAAAAAAGAAATTTATACTATTGAACACAACACAATTCCAGATAAATTTCCAAAAAAAATAATTCATTATTTCCTTTCTTTTTTAATAAATAAAATCGTTTTTACTGATTATATAAAATCTATATATGCTAATAAAAAACGAATTCATGTTATTAATCACCCCGTCACAAGTATTTATAGAAGTATTAAAAATAAAAGCCAAACAATAGAAAGAGTTAAAAATAAAAAATTTAGAAAAGTAATATTCTGTCCTAGTTTTTCGTCTAATTTTATAAGCATTAAGAATGCGGCAATTAATAATCCTGAATATCTTTTTATAACAAAGAAAACTGATTTAAAGATGCCTAATAATGTTTTTCAAGAAGGAGTTATTGATGATTATTATGACTGTTTGGTGCATTGTGATGGAGTATTTATTCCATTTATTCATAATTACCGTGTAAGTAATGTTATTTATGAATCAATTGGAATTAATAAATTGATTTTCACTGAAAAATCAAATTTGTATTCATTCTTAAAAAATAAAAACTTTAATATTTTTTTAATTAATGAGATGAAAGATAGTCTTTTTAATTATCAAATTAAAAATGATATTATCAGATATAATAAAGATATTTCAGATAGACTTAATGAAATATTTACTGCCTAGATTAATAAAATTTATTTCAAAATTTCAGACTTAATAATAGAAAGCATCTTATCTGAAAGAATGTCTCTATTAAATTTTTGAGATAATAATAATGCTTTATTTTTAAAGGTTGTATATGTTTTATTTTCAATAAGGATATACAACTTGTTTATAAAATCAACTTCATCATTTGGTTTGAAACATAAACCTGAATGATATTTCTCTACTAATTTTTTAGCCTCCCCCTCAACGCCTAACAGTACAGGTATTTTCATTGCTGATGCTTCAAATATTTTGGAAGGTATAACTTTTTTGAACGCTTTATCTTTTTTTAGATTGATTAATGAAATATCTGATAAAGCTAAATACTTATCAACTTCATTCCTTTGAACAGATTTTTCAAAAGTGACATTTTGTAATTTATGTTTTTTGGCTAAAGCGACTAAATGTGATTTCATTGCACCATCACCAACAAATAAAAAATGGATATCTTTTCGGTTTATTTTTTTTGCAGAATTAATTATGAAATCTAAATTATGAGCCATGCCGTGTGTTCCTACATAACCAATTACAATTTTGTTTTTAAGTGAATATTTTTCCAATAGCTCATCTGACTTTTTCATTGGTTTAAATAATTTTGAATTAACACCATTATAAACTACATGAATCTTCTTACTATCAATATTTCTTGAAATTAAATCACTTTTGAAGCTTTCGGTAACTACGATAATTTTACTTGCACTCTTATAAAGACTTAGTTCTATTATTTCCAGAAATTTTATTATTGATTTATTAGTGATTGCTCCTACTGATTTAATTGATTCAGGCCATAGATCTCTTAATTCAAAAATCCAAGGAACTCTTTTTATCTTTGATAAAAGACATGCTGACCATGTTGTAAAAAATTGAGGCGAAGTTGCTATTATTATATCACTTTTTTGAAAAAGACCTATACAAAATGACATAAATGCAAAACTTAAATAATCAAAAATTCTCCTAAATACTCCACTATTACTGGACATGTATGTCCAAACTCTAATAACATTAATACCGTCGATTTTTTCTTTACTGAAAATCTTATTTTTATAACCGTCATAAATCTTTCCATAAGGATGATTTGGAAAGGATGTAATTATAGTTACTTCAACATTTGGATTTTTAACCCAAGCTTTAGCATGTTCATGGGTTCTATTTGCTGGAGCATTAATCTCAGGTGGATAATTATCTGTTAGAAATAATATCTTCATTTAAAATTAATAGTAGAAAATTTTAAATATAATTTTCATGGTAGTTGCTCTTATTATACTTACTCTATCATTTAGATAGTCTGACCATTTTAAAGCAGTATTATTAAAAACTATTTTATTAGTCATTTTAAATAACACTCTCAATTGAACTATATGCAGCTTATGGTAAAAAATACTAGCTCTCATATCTATAGGTAAATTTGCTATTTCATACAAAGACCAATATCCAATATCATATTTATTAATATTATCATTTATAGTTTTAATATATTTATCAAATAATATTTTAATTTTGTAATCCTTTTTCATCAGCCAATAATCATAAATCCCCCATAAGCCCCATATGAAACCATTTAATATATGAGTAGGTTTACCTTTTATAATGTATTCTTCGATCCAAATATTACCTTCATCATCTTTATATGATACTCCTCCTTCTTCAATAAAGGTTTGAAATGATGTATAGACCCTTTCAATGCTCTCCAAATATTTTTTATCATTTGTAATATTGTAGGATCTACAAAGCACGGACAGGCCTTGACCTTGAGCTAATCCAGAGTACCATGGACTCATTAAATTTTCTTTATAAACCCAATTAAAATGGTGTTGCCATACAAAAATTTTATAATCATTTAACTCTAAGTTTTCATGCAACCAATCAGCGCCTTTGATAAAATTAATATAATTTTTATTATTTTTTGTCTTCTTCCATAAATTGAAATTTCCTAAAGACCATTGCGCAATTGCGATAGGATTATAGTTTATACCAATGTCACCTTGATAGTTAAGCATTGGTATTCCATTTTCATCGAATGGACCATCATATTCAGCTTTAGCATGAAAAAGCATATAGTATTGACCTAATTCATTATACTTGGCCTGGTCATTGATCTCAGGATTACCATGCCAAAAAGAAAGGTTGCTATTGCCTCTTAACAAATATGTTGAAAAAATTCTTTTCCAGTATCTAAGTCGATTTACCATTCAACTTTCAAGATTTTGATATTATTTCGTTATTATAGCTGTCGGTTATATCTAAAACATCTCCTTTAGACATTTTTTGTAATTTGATTGAAACATAAGTAGAAAAGCACATATCATTAATTTCTTTTTTAGCAGTGAATTCATTTAATTTGATTTTTTCAAAAAAGGAGTTTATTGCTTCATTGTGACCTTTACCCCTTGAAATAAATCTAAAATTTAAAGCATTCCCGGAATAAAAGGTTTTCCAATTATTATTTATGTATGTTGATTTTGCAATCTGTACTTTAATTTTTTCTTTTGGGACACTTGGCGGTAAATCATGTCTATATTTTAAATTGCAAATTGAACCATCTTTAAATTTTAAAGTGTAACTACCAGTATCTTGATAATAAATGTCTCTCTCAATACATTCTACTGTTATTAATTCTGTATGACTAAGTAACGTAAGAGCAAGGTCAACAAAATGGCAACACTCACCTAAAATTCTTCCACCACAAGTATCTTTATCCAATAACCAATGGTCTGATGAAAGCTTACCTGCATTTATATTCATCGAAATTTCTGTTCTACTAAAATTAATTTTTTTTCTCATTAAAACGGTCCATGGAGCAAGTGATCTATTATATCCAATTGCATAAACCAGTTTATTAGATAGCATTTTATTTTTTGCTTTGATTAGTTCTTCCTCTGATATTACTAAAGGTTTCTCAATCCAAATAGGAAGGGAAAGTTCAGTTGCTTTTTTTAAAAACTTATAATGCGTTTGATGTGGAGTTGAAATACATATAACATCAATATTTTTATAAAAATCAAATTCGTTAGTAGTAATTGTATCTATGCTAAATCTTCTTTTCGCAACAAATAATGACAAACCTTCTCTTCCTAATAAATAAGATAAATATGCATGTTTACTTTTATTAATAGCTGGAATAAAAGTGGACATTGCAAAATTACCAGACCCAATTAATCCAACTCTCAACTTACCTGACTTATTTTTATTTGATTCAGAAAATGTCTGAGATTGAAGTAGATTTTTTGTTTCATAATTAATCAACTTAGAAAAGAATAGAGCATTCCTTGGAATAGAATATATATCTTTTGGCTTATCAAATGAAGCTTCTTTGGAAATTAAATCTAATACCTCCACCTTGTTTGTAGACAAAAGTTCAAAAAAATAACTAATATTTTCGTATGAACTTCCATTACCTCTGTGATTTTTATCTCCACTTGAATTTGAAACAACAAACTCAATTTGTTTTTGAAAAAACTTTTCTCTAACAAGATTTAAACCAACCAAACCAGATGAGACTATCTTTCCTTTTCTTTTTGTATATGACGTTGCATCATTCACAATAGCGCTCGATAACGAAGAAGCTGCAATTATCGTGCAATCAACACCATTACCATTTGTAAGATTTAAAATTTCCTCTGTGATATCATCTGATTTTATACCAATAGCTCCATACTTTTTAGATATCTCAACTTTTGATGAATCAATATCAAAAGCTATACACTTATATCCTGAAGCAAGAAGTATTCTTGAAGTTATTTGGCCAAGCAAGCCTAATCCTATTAATGCAATTGTCTTTGAATCTTTAGGAATACATTTTATACTTTGAATCGCAATACCACCAATTGCTCCAAAACTAGCAGATTTATCATCAACATTATCTGGGATTTTAACACACATATTATAGTCTATTAAAGCTTCTTCCTGATGAAAAGAATTAGTAAATATCCTAGTTCCTTTAGGTAGATTATATTTTTGATTGGCAATTGCTACAACCCCAACTGCTGAATATCCCATTGGCATTGGATAATCAAGCTTTGTCTTTATGGATTTATACGTTTGGGATATTCCACTAGATCTTATTTTATTTATTACGTCTTTTACTCTATCAGGTTGTTGTCTTGCTTTATTAATCCATCCAGCTTTTCCAAAATCAACAATATAGGATTCTGTTCCTGTGCTAATTAAAGAGCAATGATTCAAAACTTTTATTTTAGTAGAATTATTTGAGGGAGAAGGAACCTCCAATATATCAGTTTTACCATCTTTTAAATTTTGAGTTAATATTTTCATGTATTCACATTTAAACCATTATTTAAAGTTCATATTTTTTTCTATCAGATTCATCTTTTCTTTTTCATCAGGATAATTAATTAATACTGCTTTATATTTTCCTTTAAAAACAAAAATACTTCCTGCTGCTGCTCCAATAATACCATATTTTGAAATCAATTTTCCTATATCTTCCAAACTACCAGCACCACCTAGAACAGTTATAGGTAGTGTCGTTTTATCCCTAACTTTATCTATAGCTTTATAGTCATATCCTTGCATGGTTCCATCTCTATCAATAGAATTTAAAACAATTTCGCCCGCTCCAAGTTCTTTTAAAGAAGGAATAAAATCATCAAGATTTATTTTTGTTTTATGTTTTCCGTTTTTAGTTAGTATATCATAAGAATTGCCAAAAAAATTTTTCTTAACATCTAAAACGACAACTACACTTTGATTTCCTACTGAGTCTGAGAGTTCAGTAATAATAGAAGGGTTATTAATTGCTGAAGAACTAATTGATATTTTTTCCACACCAAGATTAAAAATTCTTTTCGCTTGCTCTGCACTAGTTATTCCTCCGCCATAACATAATGGCATTCTACATTCCATCGCCATTTTTTCTATTAAACTATAATCGGGCTCATCATTATTCACAGAAGCATCAATATCAGTAACAATCAATTCATCAACTGATTTTTCATTAAAAATTTTTACTGCATTTATTGGATCGCCAACATATTTAGGATTTGAAAAATTTACTGTTTTTACAAGACCTTTTTTATGTATCAGGAGATTTGGTATAATTCTGGGATGTAACATTTATAAATTAGAAAAATTACTTAATAATTTTACTCCATTTTTGTGACTCTTTTCTGGATGAAATTGCACTCCATAAATATTATCTAATTTTACTGCTGAAGTGTATTTTGCTCCATATTCTGTTTCAGATATAATATTTTCACTATCCTTACATTGAAAAAAATATGAGTGTAAAAAATAAAATCTAGGTTGAAATTGTAAATTAGAAAATAGTGGCTCATTTTTTGATTTTATATCTATTGAATTCCATCCCATATGGGGTAATTTTGTTTTATGTTTAATATTGTTAGTATCAAAAATTTTTACACCTGCTTTTATCCATCCTAGGCCTTTTTCTTTTCCTTCATCACTAGATTCTGCTAGTATTTGCATCCCAACGCAAATACCTAATAATAGTTTTTTTTCATTGAAAACCATTTTTTCTACTTCAGTCCTCAATCCTGAGTTATTAAACTTATTCATTGCATCATCAAAGGCTCCTACGCCTGGCAAAATTATTTTACTAACATCTCTGAGCTCTTCTGAATGTTGAACTATCTTGTGACTAACATTTAACGTCTTATATATATTTGAAAATGCTCTAATATTTCCTAATCCATAATCAATAATTCCAATCATCTTTTTCCACCACGCTCTATCCCAAAAAGTCTCATAATTTTAGCACCATAATGATAAATGTTTTCTTGAGACTTGTAATCTTTATATGTTTTTTTTGGCATATCCATATAGCTTTGTAATTCTTCTATAGATATAGACAGTTTATTGGCAATATACTCAAAGTCATTCTTAATATTACTTTTATCGTATGGAGGATCATCTAATTTTTTTAGGGCCTCATCTCTAGTCATCTGATTTGTTAAAATCAAACTTGAATACTGAACTTTTCTTGTATCGTAACCAAAGCGTTTTGGTAGCCAATAAGATTCATAAAATCTAGTGAATCGTGATTCAAAATGTTTTTGAGGATATTTTTGATAACCAAATTTATCAACTAATAACTGCATTGCTTGTTCTTTATGGTATGGAACGTAGTCTAGAGGTTTAACAACCTTTATGCCTTTTATATAAGGAAGGTAAATCTTATGCCATAAAATGCTTGTAATAGGAAAATTTTTTAAAGGTTTACTCCCAAATTTTTTATGTATATCCATCAATTGAATTGAATCAGATTGATAATACATCCATTCTAGAGGATTTCTTATGCATTCAGTTGAGTAGTTTGCACCTGTTAATATGTATTTAATTTTATGCTTTGATGCAAAATGGTACATAGTCGCAAAAAAAGCGTGATCTTGAGGAACATCTATATGAGGGACACCAGATTTAAAGAAAGATAACTGTAAATCTTTCATTTCTTCCCAATCAATAACCTCTGTATACAAATCAAGTCCTAGGCCATCTACCAATTTTTCAATATTATTAACTGCAATCTGTGAATTCCATCCTGCGTCAACGTGAAAAACAAGTGGCCTTAATTCAAACTTCTCCTTCATAATATAAAGCAAATATGAACTATCAATACCTCCGCTCATTCCCATTATACAATCAAAATCTTTGTTTTTCCCTTCTTTTTTGATTTTTTTGATTATTTGAGTTAACTTTTTTTCACCCTTTTCCTCTGTGTTCCAATTAGGTAAGATTCTTTCAAAAAACGTTTGACAATGATCACATACACCAGTACTGTCAAACGAAATTTGACTATCAGAAGTGTCCATTACACAATTTGAGCAAACTTGCTTATTTATCATACTTTCATTCTAGAAAATTTTCCGCCGTTTAGCTCTATTTCAGTGTTAGAAAGATAAGAGCTATCTAATTCTAAGATAGAAGAAACAAGCTCGGACAATTCTCGCATTTTTAAAAATCTTTTTTTAGGATGTTTCGATTTGTATTCTTCAAGCCTATTAGTGTCTTTTCGAGATGTTGTCATCAACCCGTCATCAATTGTAGAAGGGGAAATAATTAATAATTGCTGTTCAGGAAAATTAAGATATCTTTCTTTTACATAAGCATTCAATGCAGACTTTGCTAAAAAATATACTGTATCAAAGCTACCTTTTTTACCGGATTCTGACCCAATAATAATTATTCGTGCAGCACTATTGTTTTTTAGTATATATTCACAAACTCTAATTATACCTATACAATTTACATTCATTGATTCCCATGCTTTTTCTTCTGAATAATCAATAATATTAAAATTATTTAAAATCCCGATGTTTATTACATAACAAGAACTATCAATTGGTATATTTTCAAAGAAATTATCTTTAAAATTTTCTCTTATATCGCAAGATATTTTTGTTTTTCTTCCAAAAGATCTTACTTTGTGCCCCAAGTTTCTCAACTCATCTTTTAACTTAGATGAACTTCCAATTAAAACTATATCATTCATCAAAAATCTCCTTTGTAATAATATCTTCTGCATAAAAAACTGTATCTATCTTTCCAGCAAAAATTGATATTAAGTTGTCCTCAACAAAATGTTCTACAACTCTACTATCTGCGGCAGATTTAAACTTTGTTTTGATCGATGTTTCTACATGTGAAAATGAAAAATGCTTTTTAAAATCAGGGAACACACTAATAATTTCTTTTTCGAAAAAACTGATTTTTTCGTTAATTCTTTTATCGTCTTGCATAATTCTGTTACAAGAATCTTGTGCTTCTTGCTGACTTTTATGAACTGAAAATGGAGTTTCACGTACACTTGTTAATGAGTATAAATTATCTTTAAATGGGAATAATGAAAATAACTGACCATCCATCACCGTTAGAGCAATTTTTTCTTTGATCGCAGTTTCATAAATCATAAAAATGCATGCTTCATAGTATATTTTTTTTGGAAGATAGTTTTTATATCCGCCCCACGTGCAATCTATAACCCAATCATATTCACTGAGAAGGTTATTAATATTTTGTTGATTAATTTCACAATTGCCGTTGAAAAAATTTCCTAATTTATTTTCAAAATAATTTTTTGCCATTACATGGTCAATATATTCTTCCTCACAATCAATTACACCTTCAATATTTTTGAATTTAAAAAATAAATCGTTATCAACTTTCTTAAATTTCAGCCCTTCTGAGCTCATTACCATATTATATGTTCCGAAATCTAACAAACTTTCAGTTTTATGTATGCAATAGTAGTTTTTATCAATTCTATTAGAAAGAGTTGGATATTTTTCTTTAAACAACCTAAATCCATTTTTTGAAAAAAAACGCGTTTTTGAACATCGAGGATAATGAAATCCTTGGTGAAGTCTATTTTGATTGAAACCAGATGCGCCAGAAAAAAAACTATCTGCTTTATCAAAAATTTGAATTTCAATGCTTTTGTCCAATAAAAAAGAGGCAATATGGCATCCATACCATCCAGCCCCAATTATTGCAATTTTAAGATTACTGTTTTTCATTAATCGATAATATATACAAACAACCTAATAAAATATACTTTAAAGTAATACGATATAATCAAATTTGATTATTCATCAATCAATTTCATATAATCATAAAATGCTTGCTGCCATGAAGGATATGATTCTAAAACTTTTGAAGCAGATGCAACCTTTTTGTGAAGAATTTCTTTATCAATAAAACTATTTTTTAATACTTCTAAAATTTCTAAATGGTTGAAAGGATCAAAATAAAAAGCAGATTCCTTGCAAATATTTCTTGCAAAATCTAAATCTGATGTAAAAATAGGTTTTTTATGGTACATGGCCTCAACATACGTTCCTGAAAATGTTTCTAAAAGTGTTGGCATCAAAAGTCCGTCAGTCTGTTTATAAAGCGAGGGTACATCTCTCATTTCCACAGGACCCAAATTATATATCACAGAACTTAAATTTTCGTCATTAATTTTTTTGAGAAGATCTTTGGCTTTTTCTCCCTGATTAGGAGATATTGTAATTACAATACCAATATCTAATTTTTGTTTAATTATCTCTTTTGCAAGCGGAACAAAAATTTCAATATTCTTGTGAGAATAATAATAAGTTAAATAAAGTAAATTAATTTTATTTTTAAAATTAAAATTTCTAACATAACCTTTGTTATTCAGGTTATCTAAAGATGTTGCATTTGGTATAATTTCGACCCTTTGAAAACTATATATTTCTTGAAGTCTTTTCTTCATTACAGAATTTTGAGTAACAAATATATCAACATTATTAATTAAAAATTTCACAAAGAATAGTTTAACTCTCCTCTTAATTAAATCTTTTTTATCCATCAAATTCCATGCAACAGTTTTAGGGTAAAGACCATAAGGCCAATCAAACAGCATTACTTGTTTTTTTTTAGTTAAAATTGGTATATCGGATAAATTAAAAACAACGTTACACTTCTTTTGAATGATAAGTAATGGAATCAACAATATATAGCTTATTGGAAGAAAGATTGGAGATGCAAAGAAGCCATTCACATTTATAATAGAAATATTTTTTCGGTTATATGATTCAAAATCTCTTGATGGTGGTACAAGCACAAAGTATTGATCATTTGTTTGATGCTCGCTTAACAATTTTATAAAATTTGTTAAATAACTCAGTCCTCCTCCATCTTTAGCATTTAAAGCGTTGATAAAAACTTTCTTCATTTTTATGTTTCTTTGCTCTTGCTAATAGCGGCTTTAAATCCGTTAATCATATTTTCTCTAGTACAATTTTTTGAATAGTAATCATAAGAATTTTCTCCTAAAGTCTTTGCATAATTATGATCTGAGTTAATTTTTTTAATAACATTTTCTAAAGATTCTAAAGATTCTCCTACTAATATTCCATTGTATTCATTTATAATATTATATGCTTCTCCTCCAGTTATTGTATTTGACCTAGTAATAAAAGGCACGCCATAAGCAAAAGATTGCAATACAGATAGACCGGCTTGTCCATATGATATGCTCGCAATAGCATTTTTATAATACTTCTCTAATTCATGGGTATTATTAATTTTACCAATTAGAGATATGTGCTTTGATTGATTATTATCAATAATTCTTTGAGATAAAGAATCTTTTTCTTCGCCATCGCCAATAATTATGAAATTCATCTTATTTTTTATTGATGAATTAACTCTTGAAAAAGCTTCGATGCAAATATCTAATTTTTTTCTTGAGTTTAAACTTCCTACAAATAATAAATGTTTTTTTTCAAAAAGAAATGATTTGGATCTTTTCTCAATATGAAAAGTGTTATTTGCTACAAAACAAATATCTCTTTTAACTCCTAATTTTATAAATTTTTCTTTTATTTTTTGATGATAGAATATTATGGGATAGCCTAGTCTTGAAAAAATTAGTTTAATTTTAAGAGCGATTTTTTTTAGTAACCAATTTGAGCTTTGTCCTTCATCTAGACCCCACCAAATAATCTTAGAATCAGTTCTAAGTAATAAAAAAAATGACATAATCCATCGAATATCAAACATGATGATAATGTGGTCAGGTGATAATTTCTGAATATTTTTAAATAGATTTTTTTGAATTTTGAATAACCCTATTTCCTTGACCTCAAGTCTGATACATCTAAAGTTATTATTTTCTATGTTTTTTTCTGATGAATGAAATAGAGTAATATTATAATGTTTTGCAAGCTCATTATAAAAAGAAATTCTATAATGAGGAATTTTATTTTGTATAATGACTACTTTATCCATTTTTATTAGAGATTTTGTAACTTACTGAAATTAAAATACAACTTATTATAAAGTTTTGTCAATTATGAAAATAGGAATTATTGGAAAAGGTTTTGTTGGAACTGCGGTAGAGTACGGTTTTACCTGCGATGAAAATTTTAAAGCTCAAATTAAAATTTACGACATTAATCCTGATCTATCTACACACTCTCTTTCAGAAACTGTAAATGACTCAGATTTTGTTTTCATTTCTGTTCCGACTCCTTCAAATATTGATGGTTCTATAAATTTAGAATCTTTGAATAGTGTGTTACAAAAAATTAATGGATGTATAAAAAATAATTGTGTCATATTAATAAGATCTACTGTTACGCCAGGAACTTCATCAAAATTTTCAAAAAAATATCCTTCTCTAAAAATTGTATTCAATCCGGAATTTTTAACCGAAAAAAATGCAAATTATGATTTTATTAATCAATCGAGAATAATACTTGGAGGTAAAAAAGAGTTAACTTCTAGGGTAGCTAGACTATATAATTTAAGATTTAATGAAAATATTCCCATAATTGAAACAAATTACCAGACTGCTGAATTAATTAAATATATGAATAATACATTTCTAGCAACTAAAGTATCATTTATGAATGAAATGTTTTTAATTGCTAATGAAGTTAATGCTGACTGGAATAAAGCTGTAGAAGGATTTACTTTAGATAATCGTGTTGGTTCATCACATGTTAATGTTCCAGGACATGATGGACAATTTGGTTTTGGTGGAAGTTGTTTCCCAAAAGATATTCAGGCATTAATTAAATTTTCTGAAGATTTAAATATAGATTTAAAAGTTATTAAAGCAGCGTGGGATACAAATTTGAAAGTGAGACCAGAAAGAGACTGGGAAAAACTCAAAGGAAGAGCTGTTGTGGATAAAAATAGTGATTAAATTGACAGCCATCTATCATTATCTAAAGTCCATTTAATAGTTGATTCAAGTCTATCGTATGCGGAACGTGGCTCCCAACCCATTTTTTTCATTTTAGAGCCATCAAGAGCATATCTTAAATCATGTCCTGGTCTTTGAGAGTGAAAATCCACCATTTCATAGTTTAGATTTTTATCCTGTACCTTGGCAATAAATTGTGCTAAAGACAAATTATCAATTTCATCTTTTCCAACTATGTTAAACTTTTGACACTTCATTCCAGTAGTATCAGGAGAAAATGATGACATATTGTAATGAAAAAGAAATAATAAAGCGTCAGCAACATCTTCAGCATGAATATAATGTCTTGAACCTGCAATATTTTTCTCAGGATTAGCATGAACTGTTACAACTTCGTTATCTCTTACTTTCTTGATTACCATAGGGATAAATTTTTCAGGAT
>MDTG01268110.1_pt1 | contig 25709 bp, 21 predicted proteins | sample 811421 | NCBI WGS metagenome assembly MDTG01 (sample SAMN05326645, study PRJNA326480) | marine metagenome | isolation source: seawater | place: Pacific Ocean: South East | collected 2011
GGTGTGGAAGCACGGTAACGTGTGTAGCTGACCAGTACTAATAGCTCAATTGGCTTGATTTATGCACTGAAAAAAATTTTAATTTTATAGATAAAAAGTATCTAACTTAATTTTTCACCAAGGCTATAATGAAAAAATATTTTCTTACTTTATTTAAAAATCACTACCAAAAAGCCTTAAAAAAAATTCCAAAATATTATCTTGGAGTGTGGTGTAATGATTTAGATCAGATAAAAAAAAATAGTAAATTTACATTATTAAACCCTCTTGAAAACGAAAAATTTCAAAAAAAAAGTAGCGATTATTTTGCAAAAGTTAAAAAAAAAATAAGCCCTGCAATTTATAAAAAATTAAACAATATTCACAAAACAAATCATGCATATAAATACTGGGACTTTTTTCTAGGTTTTTATTTAGAAGTTATCATTGGAATAATTTATCAAAAGTGGATTTTACTTCAAAAAATTAAAAGAGATAAAAAAAATAGTTTTACAACTAACCTCTATAGAATTAATAAAGAAGATATAGCTTTTAATTCTACAAATGAATTTTATAGTACATTTTTACACAATGGAGAGACATTCCATCACTTTATTGACTCATTAATTATTGAAAATTTTAATATCTGTAAATACAAAAAACTTAACAGATTATTAAAACCTAAAATTGTAAAAAGATATTGTAATAAAAACTTAAAACTTGAATTCTTATACAAACTTTCCAAATCTTATCTCAAATTTAGCAAGTCAGCAAATAATGTTTTCTTAACCCCAATCAATCCAAAATTTATTTTAAAGACATTTTTAAAAAAAAATAAAATTCCAATATATTTAAAAGATCCTAATTTAAATTACACTTATAATAAAAAGTTTAGAGATTGGGATTTAGACATTAAATCAAAAAATCAATTTGAAGAAGTGGTCATAAAAATTATCTCAAACGTGTTGCCAAGATCAGTATTAGAAGGTTATAAAATTAATAAAAATTTAATAGAAAAAAACTATAATTTTAAAATTAAAAACATTTTTTTTGCCGTTGGAATAAGTGATCTATTCAATATTTTAATGGTTGAAAAAAAACTAACTGGATCAAAAATAATAAATGTTCAACATGGAGGTAATTATGGATCACTTAAAAGACATTTAGATGAATTTTACGAATTGAATAGTTCTGACTATTTTTTATCTTATGGATTTAGTAAAAAAGATTTAAATTACAAAATCTCATCTAATATTATTAAATTAGGACCTTTAAATTTTGAGAAAAAAATTGGAACTACAATTAAAAAAAAAAAATATATATTTATTTTACCACATTTTGAATTTAGATATCTTCAAATGAACAGCTACCCTTGGACCAAACAAAAGTTTTATCACTTAAATCAGATAATAAATTTATTAAATTCATTGGACAAAAAAGTAAAAAAAATTTCCGAAATTAGATTTCACCCTATGGATCAAGATATAATATTAAATTTTATGAAAAAAAAAATTACAGACTTTAAATATTTTAAAATTTGCAAAAAAGGTAAATTGGATTTTGAAAATTATAATCTTGTCATTTCTTTATATCCAGGAACTTCTATGGTGCAGTCTTTATATAAAAACTTACCTACAATTATAAGTTTTCCTACTGATTATTTTAAATTAAAAGAAAATATCAAAAAATATTATAAAATATTAAAAAAAAATAATATTTTTTTTGAAGATTATATAAAATTAGCAGATTTTTTGAATAATTCAAAATTTAACCCAATAAACTGGTGGGAACAGAAAAAATTGCAGTTAGAAGTTGATAAGTTCAAAAAATTATTCTGTTTCAGTAAAAATCAAGAAAAAAATATGGAAAAATTTATAACTAAAATAAATTAATTTTTTTTAAATATCATGTGCACCTCAGAACAAATTTTTTCTTTATCTAAGATATTTTGCATTTTATCTAAAACTTTAAAAAAATAATTTTTCATATATTTTTCATATCTATTTTTATTATAATTTGATGATGTGACTAAAATTGATCTATACAAATCTGCCATATCTGTTCCAAACCACCATTCACCAATAATTTTTAGATTAAATCGTTTTGATAAATATTTTAGAGACTTTTCGGTATAAAGATGAGTATGTCCCCCAGATAAATGTCTAGGAAATACATTTCTAAAACTGTTTTCTAAAAAAACACTTAAAGAAAGTAGTGGAACTGAAATATATAAATATTCCATTTTTGATTTTAAAAAATTATTTAGAAAAATATTTGGATCATTTAAATGTTCCAGAACTGCAATCATTGTTAAAACATTGCATTGGTTTTCTTTAAGAATAGCCAGATTGGTTTCTTTTAAACTACAATTGTAAACCTTATTTTTTTTTAAATATTTCCTTCCAATATTTGCAAGTGATTTACTAGGCTCATAACCTTTTGCTTTTACTTTTATTTTTTCAAATGCTTTTAATAAATGGCAAGCCCCCGATCCAATTTCTAACACGTTTAATTTCGGCAATGTTTCTTTCAAAAATTTTGCCTTAGGAAGATAAATATTATTCACTCGATCAGAGTAATCTTTTATATAACCTCCTGAATAATTTCCTCCATCATCTTTTTCATAAAGCCAACTAGTGAAACTTTTTGTATCTTGGTATCTCCCATTTAAATGGCCACATCTTTCACAAATTAAATATTCAACCTTAAAGCTTTTTATAAATTTTTTTAATTTTTTGCTTTCACAGTTTTTACACTTTAATCTTTTTGGTTGTGATGCATACTTTTCATTTATCTTTAAAGCATTTCTTAAAGTTCCACTATTATTTGAGTAAAAATCTTTTTTTATTTTGATAATTTTATTGTAGGTTTTTGAAAACTTTACATTTTTCATAATTACTTATTTAAATGACTATATTAATAATATAAACATTAAACTATAATTAATATCAATATTATATAAAAATTTAAGTTAACTATTTTAAATTAATATTATATACATAATCAGCAAATGTTAAGGAATTTAATAGATAAAAGTTTTCTTCAAAGCAAAGAGTTAAATGAATTAACTAAAAAAAATCTTAAACAAAATATAATTCAAGGATCATCAATTTTAAAAAAAAAAATTTCAAAGAATAAAACTATATTTTGGTGCGGCAATGGGGGAAGTGCAACACAAGCAGATCATTTATCCACTGAATTGTTGGGGAGGTTTAAAAAAAATAGAAAACCTATAAATTCTATCAGTCTTGCATCAAACACTTCTTATTTAACTTGCGTTTCTAATGATTTTAAATTTGATAGTGTTTTTAGTCGTCAGATCGAAGCATATGGAAAAAAAGATGATTTATTAATTTTAATTTCCACTTCAGGAAATAGTATAAATATAATTGAAGCCGCAAAAGTAGCAAAAAAAAAAAATTTATTTATAATTGGCTTCCTAGGAAAAAATGGAGGAAAAGTTAGGAAATTTTGTGATATAAAATTGATTGTTCCATCTAATTCAACAGCAAGAATTCAAGAGCTTCATCTTTTAATTGGCCATATTATGTGTGAGTTTGTAGACTAGATTTGTTAAAAATGAAGATTTTATATTTTGGAAGACATGAAGACGTTTATTCTAAAAAACTATTATTTTTCTTAAAAAGATATTCAAAAAGCGTTGATGTTAAATGGTCAAAAAAAAAATTCGAAATTTTTAAAATTTCTAGGATAAAATATGATTATATAGTCTCATTTAGAAGTTATTATATTCTTAAGAAGAATGATATTAAACTAGCTAAAATTGCATCGATTAATTTTCACCCATCTTTACCAAAATATAGAGGCGCAGGTTGTTCAAATTTAGCTATTCTTAATAATGATAAATATTTTGGTACAACAGCCCATTTGATAAATTCAGAAATAGATTCAGGAAGCATTATTAATATAAAAAAATTTAAGTTAAATAAAAATATTAAACTTCAATATATTATAAATAAGACAAAATTATGCCAATATAATCAAGCCGTTGAAATTCTAAAAACTATTTTTAAAAATCCAACATGTATAAATAGCATGATAAATAAACATAAAAATATTAAATGGTCTAATAAAATCTTAAAACAAAAAGACTTGGAAAAAATTTATACATTAAAAATAAAAGATTTGAATAAAATGAAGAAATCAGAAATAACTAGATATTTCAGGGCCACTGTTATAGGTAAGTATTATCCTAAAATAGTAATTTAAAAATGAAAGACAGCTTATTTAATCATGATAATTAAAATTGGTAGAGATTATATTGGCGATAATTTTCCTGCATATTTTATTGCTGAAGCTGGAGTAAATCATAATGGATCATTAAGGCTTGGAAAAAAACTAATAGACATTGCGAAAATTTCTGGTGCAAATGCAGTAAAATTTCAAACATTTAAAGCTGATAAAATAATTATTCCTGATGGACCAAAGGCAAAATACCATATTGAAACAACTGGACGAGATAAAAAGTTAAGTTGGAGAGACTTACTTGTGTCTCAAGAAATTTCAAAAAAAATGCATATTGCACTGATTAAACACTGCAAAAAAAGAAAAATAACTTTCTTAAGCACTCCTTATGATGAGGAGAGTGCAGATTTACTTGATGAGTTAGGTGTAGAAGCTTACAAAATAGCATCTACTGATAATGATAATTATCCCTTGTTAGCACATATAGCAAAAAAAAATAAACCCATGATAATTTCTACTGCCATGTGTTCTATGAAAGAAGTATTAAAAGCTAAAGAAGTAATAAAAAAAAATGGTTGTAAAAAGTTTGCTTTTTTACAATGCACTGGTAATTATCCATCAAAAACTAAAGATGCAAACATTAATGTTGTTAAAACTTATATGAAAAAATTAAATTGTCCAATTGGATATTCAGATCATACACAAAATGATATTGCGGCAATTGCTTCAATTTCTATTGGCGCTAAAATTATTGAAAAGCATTTTACTGTTAACAAAAAATTATTTGGCCCCGATCACAGAATATCCTTAGAAGCTTCAGAATTAAAAGAATTTTTTAAAGAATTACGTTTAGCAGAATCAAGTCTAGGCGACTATGAAAAAAAAGTTATAAAATCAGAAAAAGAAAATAGGTTAAAGTTAAAAAAAAGCATTGTTACATCAGAAGACTTAAAAAAGGGGCAATTAATTACAATTAAAAATATTGCCATTAAAAGGCCTGGTGATGGAATTAGACCCATAGATATAAATAAAGTTCTTAAAAAAAAAATAAAATTTAATTTAAAAAAGAATACAGTTTTAAAAAGAAAAATGATTAAATAGTGAATAATAATATTTATATATCAACTACATTTCTTCCAGATCAGGAAAAACTAAAGAGTGCAATTAGTATTCTTAACAAAAACCAACTCTATAATATTGAGATAGGCTCAAATCATCGATATGAAAAAAACTATAATTATATGTTAAATAGTAAATGTAATTTACTAATTCATAATTACTTTCCGGTACCAAAAAAATCTTTTGTAATCAATATTGCCTCACTAAATAAAAAAAAAAGAATTAGAAGTATCAATCAAATTAAAAAGTCCATACTATTTTGTAAAAAAACAAAAGCTAAATTATTTACCTTCCATCCAGGGTTTTTGTCTGACCCTGAAGGCGAAGGAAATGGAAACAAAAAAATTAGAAATTATGATTTTAGATGGAAAGCAAAAATATTTAAGCAGAATTATCAAAAATCATGGGATAATATGATTAGCTCTATCAAAGAAATAATTAAGTTTGCAAAAAATAATAAAGTGAATATTGCAATTGAGACCGAAGGGTCTGTAAATGCTTCTGACCATCTTTTGATGCAAAAACCCATAGAATATAAAAGATTTATGAAAACTTTTACCAATAAAGAAATAGGTATAAATTTAAACATAGGTCATTTGAACTTAGCCTCAAAAAAATTTAAATTTAATAAATTTAATTTTGTTAAAAATATTTCAGATTATATAGTTGCGTTTGAGTGTAGTCATAATTATGGAAAAAATGATAATCATCTACCTTTAAAAAAATACGCATGGTATTGGAAAATTTTAAAAAATGAAAAATATAAAGATTTACCAAAGATTTTAGAATTTAGGTATGTTGGAATTAAAAAAATATTAAATTCAGTAAAGTTATTTTCATGAAACATTATTTAACCAATATTATATTTCAATCAAATACATCAATTAAAAAAGTTTTGTCACTTTTAAATATTACAGCACCTTTTACAGGAGGAAAGGGTTTTGGTGTAGTAGTAGACAAATTTGGAAAATGCATAGGTACAATCTCTGACGGTGATATTAGAAGATCATTAAATAATCATAAAATTACAGATACTATAGAAAAAGTTTATAACAAAAAATTTATATATATTAATGAAGGTGAAAGATCGAATAAAATTTTAAGAATTTATGAAAAAGAATTAAAAAAAAGAAATAATATTTTAACTCTTCCTGTATTAAATAAACAAAAAAAAGTAGTTGATATAATAAATTATAATGACTTTCTAAATGAAAAAAATTCTCCACAATTTGTAAAAGCAAAAGTTCCAATTAGAATAAGTTTCTCGGGTGGGGGTACCGACTTCAGCAATTATATAAACAAAAAAAAAACTTTTGTTTTAAGTTCAACAATAGATAAATCTATTTTTGTGTCTGTTTCTAAAAGAATAGATCAAAAAATTTTAATTATAAATAAGTCAACTAAAGAAAAATATTATCTCAATTTAAATAAAAAAAATAATATTAAAAAAGATTTAATATCAAATATTATTAAACTTTTAAAACCTAACTTCGGTTTTGAGATGTTTATTGACTCTGATTTTGATCCTGGTACAGGTCTTGGAGGATCTTCTGCATTAACTTTAGCAATTATAGCTTGTATAAAGAGATTACAGAACGATAGAGTTACTGATTATTATAACTTAATTAATTCTGCTTATAAATTTGAGAGAATGGCATCAAAAATTTCAGGTGGTTGGCAGGATTATTTTAGTTGCTTGATGGGTGGTTTTAATTGGATTGAAATGGATCAAGACGATAATTTAGTTTCTGCATTGAAATTAAGTAATAATACAGTTTTGGAACTTGAAAGTAATTTACTTCTTTTTAGATTTGGAAAAGGAAGAAAATCAAGCAAAATACAAAGTAGAAATTTAATTTTTTTAAAAAATAACAAAAAAAAAATCGACAATATTTATAATTTATTTAAAAAAAATTCATTAAGCATGAAAAAATCTCTTTTACAGAATAATGTTAATAAATTTTCAGATTTACTTGATATATCTTGGGAATTAAAAAAAAAAATTACTCCATATTCTTCAAATAATAGTTTCAACAAAATTTACAAAGATCTAAAAAAAATAGGAATTAAAGGTGGAAAAATACTTGGAGCAGGACAATCTGGTTATTTTTTGGTTTATGCCGAGCCAAAATATCAAACTAAAATTACAGATTTTTTAAGAAAAAAAAATATTATTGAAACAAAGTTTAACTTTACTCAAAAAGGAATGCAAATATGGGAAGGATGAAAGTTTAATTAAAAATGAAAATACTAATTACTGGCGGTGCCGGATATATAGGCTCAATATTAACAAGAACATTTCTTCATCTTAATTATAAAGTTACTGTTTTTGATAACTTTTTTTTTAAGCAAGATTATGTGTTCAATGATCTTTTAATTAATAAAAATTTTAAATTAATAAAAGGAGATGTGAGAAATTTTAATGAACTAAAAAAAATAATTAAAAAAAATGATGTTATAATTCCTTTGGCTGCAATTGTAGGTGCACCTATTTGTGCATTATTACCAAGAATAGCAAAACAAATAAATTTAAATCAAATCAAGAACATAAAATCATGTTTAAGTAAAAATCAATTATTAATTTTACCTGTAACTAATAGTGGTTATGGAATTGGAGAAAAAAATAAGGTTTATTATGAGACCAGTCCTTTAAATCCCATTTCTCTTTATGGCAAAACTAAAGTTGAGTCAGAAAAGATAGTTTCAGATCACCCAAATCATATATGTTTCAGGTTGGCCACTGTTTTTGGTGTATCAAACAGAATGAGAGTAGATTTATTGGTTAATGATTTTGTTTATAAAGCCTTTAAAACTAAAAAGTTAGTATTATTTGAGCAACATTTTAAAAGAAATTATATTCATATTAGAGATGTCTGTGGAGCTATAGTTTATGCAATTCGAAATATTAAAAAGTTTAAGAACAATATTTTTAATGTTGGTCTAGAAAATGCAAATTTATCAAAATTGGAGTTAGCCTTAAAGATAAAGAAATACGTTAAAAATCTAAAAATTACTCAGAATACCATTAAAAAAGATCCTGATAAAAGAAATTATATTGTCTCAAATCAAAAAATTTTAAAAACAGGGTGGAGGCCTTTATATAGTTTAGATAATGGAATTGTCGAATTGTTAAATTTTTATTCAAATTTTAAACTTAAAAAAGATAGCAACAATCTCTCATTTTTAAAAAAATGATTAAAAAAATTGCTTTAGTATGTTGTCGGGGTGGTTCCAAAGGTATACCAAAAAAAAATATTAAACTATTTAATGGCAAACCATTGCTCTATTGGACATTTAATAATATCAATAATTCAAAGTTATTTGATACCATTTTTCTAAGTACAGATAGTTTTGAAATTGCCAAGATAGCAAAAAGAATAGGTTTTGCTGTACCTGAATTAAGACCTAAAAAATTAGCCAGAGATAATTCCGATGTTTTTGATACTCATAAATATTTTTTTAAAAAATATTCTATAAATAACAAAAACTCATTGGTGTGCATTATTAATAATAACCCATTTATATCCTCTTCATTAATTAAAAAAACCTATAAAAAATTTAGCGAAAATAAATTTAATAACATAACAATGTGCGCTCTTAAAGTTGATACAGATCAATTATTTCATAGACAGTCATCTATAAAAAAAAATAAATTATTTCCAATTTTTAATCAAACTTTGATAAAATCAAAAATTAATAGACAAAGTCAAAATGAGTTATTTTTTAATACTGGAGATTTAAGATGGGGAAAGCCTTCTCATCTAAATAATTATAAAAAATTCAATATTGAAATTAGCAAAAATGGATTTAAATTTGTTACAATTAAAAAAAAAGATTATCAAGATATAAATAATTATAGTGATTGGAAAATAGCAGAGAAAAAATTCAAAAAATTATGATTCCTATTTTCCAACCTTATCTATCAAAAATTGCAAAAAAAAATTTAGATCTGGCAATAAATACTAATTGGATATCAAGTCAAGGAAACTTTATTTTAAAATTTGAGGAAAAACTTAAAAAATATCACAATATGAAATATTGTTTAGTGACATCAAGTTGTACTTCTGCACTACACTTGTCAATATTATCATTTGGTTTTAAAGAAGGTGATGAAATTATTTGTCCATCTTTGTCTTTTATAGCTCCTGCAAATATGATTGTTTTGTCAAAACTAAAACTAGTATTGGTTGATATAGATAAAGACACGTTAAATCTAGACTTAGAAAAAGCTGAAAAAAAAATTACAAAAAAAACCAAAGCAATACTTATTGTTCATCAATTTGGTCATTCAGCCGATATGGAAAAATTAATGGCTTTAAAGATAAAATATAAATTAAAAATAATCGAGGACAATGCTGAGAGTTTAGGTGGTAAATTCAAAAATAAACTAAATGGTACATTTGGAGATATTACCACGCTTAGTTTTTTTGCAAATAAAATTATAACAACTGGTGAAGGTGGGGCAATTTTAACAAATAATAAAAAATTATATATTAAATGTAAAGAAATGAGAGATCATGGAATGTCTATTAAAAAAAAATACTTTCATACAAGAATGGGCTTTAATTATAGGATGACAAATATGCAAGCTGCTATTGGTTTATCTCAAATTAATGAAATTAGAAAAATTTTAGCAATTAGGAATCAACAAATGAAACTTTATTATACTTTATTAAAAAATGAAAATTATTTTATAAAAAGAAAATTTAAAAACTGGTGTTTACCAGTCCATTGGCTAATGACAATAACCTTGAAAAAAAAAAATTTAAGGAACAAATTAATTAAATATTTAAAAAAAAGAGGTATAGAGTCAAGACCTATGATTAACCCTATAGAAGATGCCCTACATCTTGAAAAATATCGAGATAGAAAGCAGAGTATTATTGCAAAAAAAATTTCAACTAACTCTTTACATTTGCCAAGTAGCACAAGTTTATCTGCAAACCAGATAAATTATATATGTAGCACATTAAATGCTTACTTTAAAAAAAATTAATTTATTTCAATTAATTTGTTATCTTTAATTTTAAATGTTCTATCAAAATACTTTTCAATATTAGTTTTATGAGAGCTGAAAATTATTGTTGAATCTAGCTTTTTTAATAATTCTAAAATCCTTACCTCGTTTTTTATATCTAAAGCTGAAGTACATTCATCTAAAATTATAAATTTTGGGTTCTTGTAAATTGCCCTAATTATAGCTATTCTTTGTAGTTGGCCTCCAGACATTTTTATACCACTATTTCCCATTTTTGTTTCTATTCCTGCAGGAAATTTATTAATTACACCATCCAGATTTACTTTTTCTACTAAGTTGTTTAATTTTTCTTCATTAAAATTTTCACCTTGCACAATATTCTCTTTGATTGATTTGTTAAAAAAGAAGTTTTCTTGAGCAACAAATGCTATCATATTTTTCCATTGATCAAAGTTATCGTAGACATTAATTTCATTATCCAAAATTATATTACCATTTGATGGTTTCATTAATCCTGCTATTAAATCTAGAAGTGTAGATTTACCACTTCCACTCTCTCCAGATAGCAATATTTTTTGATTTTTTTTAATTTCAATATTTATATCTTTAAATAAACAATCAGTGTTTTTGTAATTAAAACTTACATTGCTTAATGTAAGATTATTTTTGAAATTATTTTCATTAATTTGTTTTATCGTACTAATTTTTTTTGGAATTTGTTTTTTTAATTCTAATTCTTTGACCATTAGCTCTGAAGATATTGAGTTAAATCTATAATTTTGAATTGCAGCAACTATTTTTGAAAATGATGGAATAAATCTTGCACCTGAGAGAATAAAAATTGATATTGTGCTAAATACATTATCTAATTTATTAAAATTAAAACCATAAAAAAGTATTAACATCACGGATAATATCATTATAAACTCAAAGAAAAGTCTTGGAGAAAGTTGAGCTATATTAATATTTATGTGGAATTTCATTTCTTTTGACTGATTGTTAAAAAAGTTTTTTAATAATGAGTCTTCTTTTGATGAAAGTTTAATTTCCCTAATACACTTAATTGCTTCAGTTAAATTTGTAACTATATTTAATCTAGTGCCTTGCCTATCTTTGGCCCAACTTTGAATTTTTTTTTTAAAAAAATAGTTATATAAAAAAACTGAAATTAATATTATGATTGTAATTGTTAATGTTATTTTTACATTAAAAAATAATAAAAAAGTAAAAATAACAAAAAGGATGATCATTTCTGAGAAAATAATTATTAAAGAACTCAATAAACCTATAAAATTTAATACTTCTTGAGACAAGTTTCTGACCAAATGAGATGGAGTTAAAGTTCTAAAGAATAAAAAAGGCTGTGATAAATATATTTCAAGTAATTTATGTGAAACTTTTAATCCAGCTTTATAAATAAAATTTTCCTTAAGAATTGAAATAAATAAAGTGAATATTATTTTAAAAATATAAGTTAAGAAAAAAACTAATATTATAAAATCAATACTAATATCTAAATTTATATGACTTGCTAAATTTAATATTTGATTTGTATTTACTTCTTTTGTTACAAATCCAACTATTGGAATTGCTAAACTTAAAGATAAAATTTCTAATAAACTTACAATGAAGGCTCCAACAATTAGCAATAAAATAAAAGTGATTTGTTTTTTATCTAAAATTTTACTTAAATTTTTAAAAGTTTGTATCATTTAGTATTTTACGTAAAGTAGTCAAATTTAGTTATATCTGCTATTACTTTAAACAACTTTTTAATTGTTTTAAAAATATAATAAACATAAAAATGAGCAACTTTATGATCATAAAAAAATTTTCTGGCGAAACTGAAAATATTGTAAATGAGATAGATGATTTTTTAACTAAATTAACTACTCAAATTAATCTTAATATTGAATGGGATGATAAAAATTCTTCTGAGATAGAAATAAAAAAATCATTTTTAAGAGGAGTCCTAAGAGAACATCATCTAACTCATAGATTGACCAAGTGTATTCTGCATTCCTTAAAGGATACTAATATAAAAAAAGACTTTAAATGGATTACTAAGTTTTATCCAATGATTCATCTTTCTAATGATAACTTAGAATCGGAAGAAAAACTTCACTATGATAGCGAAGTTGGTTCAAGTATGCATACTTGCTGGGTACCAATCACTGATTATAAATACAGTGGTTTAAATATATTTAAATATGAAAATTTTTTAATAAATTTTTTAAAAAAAATTTTAACAAAAAGTATTATTTTTAATAAATTAACTTTCAGTCCATTATTAAAAAAAGGAAATTTCTTTATTTGGTCTGGCAACAGATTGCATAAAGGCAATTTGAATACTTCAAATCAAATAACTTGTGCATTTCAAATGAAATTTTTAAAACATCCCTATTTATTTGAGTCTAGCTATAATACTGAAAATAAAGAATTTGAAAATTTTAAAAATAATAATATTAATTATCTTGAAATTTATAAGGATTATATAAAACTTCTAGAATTAATTAATCAACATTCCGAAAGCATAAAAAGTATTGAAACAATTTCTATTAAAGATTTTGTTACAAATCTAAAAAAAAATTTTTCTGATAAAAACCAGTATTTGTCATTCAGTTTAAGCGTATTGTCACAAAGACTTAGGAAAATAAATGTAAATAATTTTGACACAATCAATCTAAAAAAATTTCACCTTTATGATCTTGCGTCTATATTTATGGGTTCTGAAAATTTAATTTCATTAAAAAGAGTTTTGATTGATAATAAAAGATTATATAAAGTGTTCAATGACACAAAATTGCTATCAGAGCTTGATTTTTTAAATTTGTGTCCAAAAGATACAATTCAATGGAATACGATTTTAGGTGCAAAAATTAGAAAAGTAGGCTTAATTAACAATGAATTATAAATTAAAAAAAATTTTGACATAATGAATATTTTAAATATTAGTATTATTTAATGAAAAAATTAAAAATATTATTAGCGGATCCAAGGCATAAGACTAGAGGACTTCATAGTAGTTATGTCCCAATAAATATTGGGTATATAGGATCTTTCTTAATAAATCAGTTACAGAATGAAATAGATTTAGATCTAAAACTATCTGCTGACACTGATGAAACTTTTCAATTCATAAAAGAGTGGAAACCAGATGTAATCGGAATTTCAAACTATGTATGGAATTCATCTTTATCAAATTTATTTTGTGAATATGCAAAAAATTTAAACTCAAATACTTTATGCATACTTGGCGGCCCTGAATTTCCTGCGGGCACAGGTGCTACTAAAATAGTTAATAATGAAAAAGATCAAACTTATGACAAGTGCCTAGCTTATCTTAAAGAAAGACCATCTGTAGATTATTTTGCATATTGTGATGGCGAAACAACAATGCTTGAGGCTATTAGAAAATATGTAGAAAACAACTTGTCTCTAAAAGATATGAAAAATAAAGATGAAGCTTTAACTGGTCATGCTTCATTATCTAATGATCGTAAAAAGTTACTTGTAGGAAAATACATTGATAGAATTGGTATGCGAGGTTCAGTTAAGGCCGAGGGAAGAGATGTTATTCCATCCCCTTACACAAGTGGATTACTAGATAAATTTTTAGATGGTTCTTTTGAGCCTGCTTTCGAAACGGCTAGAGGCTGCCCATTCCTATGCACTTTTTGCGATCAAGGTTTGGATGCAACAAAAATAACTGCATTTAGTGTAAAAAGACTTTCAGAAGAAATCAGATATGTTGCTGAAAAAATTGCAAATATAAAAGGAGGAACTAAATCAATATGTATTTTTGACTCTAATTGGGGTTTGTTTGATAAAGATGTTGCTTTAGCTGAAGAGATGATCGCTACAATGGAGGAATACGATTGGCCGAAGCATATAGATTGTAATACGCCAAAATCAAATTGGAATAATCTATTTAAAATTAACGATATGTTGAAAAATAGAGTTAAACTAGATTTGTCAATGCAATCAACAAACTTAGATACTCTTAAGACTGTAGAAAGAAAAAATTGGACTACAGATCAATACATAGAGTTTACAAAGGAGTGCCACAAAAGAGGCAAACCTATTGGTTCCCAAATGATTTTACCATTACCAATGGAAACAGAAGAATCATTTTTCACAGGGACAAAATTTCTTATGGATAACAATGTTAGAGCATCAACTTTTACTTTAATGATGTTGTGCGGTGCAGATTTAGGAAGAGATAAGGCAATCAAAGATTATGGCATGAAATCAAAATATAGATTATTACCTAAACAATTCGGCGATTATAAAGGTAAAAAAGTTTTTGAAGTCGAAAGGATATGCGTCGGAACAAACACAATGACTTTTGAAAGTTATATGAAATGTAGAAATTATAACTTTGTTTTACAACTATTAAATCATGTTATTTTTAGACCTATTTATAAACTTACGCAAAAAATTGGATTAAGTTGGTTTGAAGTATCTAAGCTTGTTGCGGATACATTAACAGAAGATAATTTTAAAGGAAAACTAAAAGACCTATATGAAGAGTTTTGCAAAGAGTCCGCAGACGAGTGTTTTGATAGCATTGAAGAAACAGTTGAATATTATAGCAAACAAGAAAACTATGATCGTATTATGAAGGGAGATATAGGCGAAAACTTATTAGCAAAATATACTGCGAAAGGCGTATTTATTTATGAAGATATAATTAAATCTGTTTTTTTTATTTTGAGAAATAAAACAGATTTACAAAATAATCTTAATATAGATAAGGTTCTAAATTCATCAGAAATATGGTTACAAAATATTTATATGATTAATGATTTAGTCGATAATAGAGATACATCAATTAATAATAAATTTGAAAATTTTGAGTTAAATATAGATTTCGATTTTCCAGCATGGCTTGCAAAAAGTGAAAAGCCTTTTGATGAGTTTTATAGAAATACAAAATATAAAATAGTTCGTGATGCAAATAGATTAAATCACTTAAAAAATGAATTGTCTTCTTCCGCAGCAGTAATTGAGACTGACAAAGAAAGATTTAATGACAGACTAATACGAGCACTTGCTCACGGTTCCAGTATGATTGAAAGATCTTTTACAAGATTAAGTTGATTTTTTTAGTATAAGATTTTTGTATTTATAAATACCTTCAATAATTCCCGAAAAAATAAAAGTAGAAATAATAGAGTATGCAAAAAATGGTAAAGCCAAAGTATAATTTATCAATAAACCTTCAACTGTGTAACCATAAGATCCGAAAGACCATACGCCAAAATTAGTAATTACAAAAAATAAACATGCACCTAACAAAGATCCTGAAATTCTTGTAAAAATATTGTTTATGAAAAATTTGGACCCCAAGCCAATAAGAATTATACTTCCCCATGTAAATATTGTAAAACTGTGAAATCCAATAACTAAATCAGTAACCACAAAACTTGCTATTAGAGCTGGCAAATATCTTACACCAAATAAAGCTGGAACATAAAAACTTAAAGCTAGTAAACTAGTAAAATTAGGAGGATGAGGAATAAACCTGCTGGCAGCAAGCACAAAAAATATTCCTAAAGAAATTTTTAAATATGACATTAAAAAATTATATACTGTTATTTAATAAAAGTGTACAAAAACAACTAATACTAAAAGTTTCTTTTTAAACCAATATTAAATTCTCTTCCAGGCACAGAATATTGATAAGCTTGCTCATAGTTTTCATCAAATATATTATTTAAGTCAAAGAATATATTGTAACCATTATAGTTTGCATTTGCTGAAAAATCGATTTGAGTATATGAGCCCAAAATTACCTCAGCAAAACCATTATTTATATTTCCATAATCTCTAGTTTCACTTTGAAATCTACCTTTAAGATTTGTTGCTAGTAAACCAAATTTTTTTGAAAAGTTAGTATTAATGGAATGCCTTGGAACTCTTACGGGCATTTCATCTATGCATGAACCATCTGGATCATCACAATCTTCACCATCGTGTGCATCTGTTAGCGCATAACCAAGTGTAATTTTATCAATCAAGCTAGTTTCTAAACTTCCAAAAAACTCAAGACCTTTACTTTTTACTTTTCCAGATGAGTTTTCAATTGTCCAGGATGAGCCGCTTGCTTTATGTGATTGCCAATTTGATATTGTGTCATCATATTCCATATAAAATATATTACTTCCAAAATTTAGTCTATTTTGTAATAGTGATTTTTCTAATCCAAAATCAATGCTATAACTTTTTTCTGGTTTTAAATTTTCTTTAACTATTACATTTGTGTCATAAAAATAATCATTAAGCGTAGCAAATCTTATTCCAGTTCCAATGCTAGATCTAAATTTAGTTGAATTATCTGGTTTATAAGCTCCGGTAAATCTATAAGTAGTATAGTCCCCAGCTGTAGTATGAGAGTCTCTTCTTGCTCCCAAAGTAGTATAAAATTTTTCAAGTGGTCTAAGTTGTAAGTCAAAGAATTGAGAAAATATAGCTTCATCACTTTTAAATGCTGAACTTGTAGCCCAAGTATCAAAATCTGCAGCTTCAAATTCGTTATCTAATCCAAATACAATTTTATTATCAAGATTAAAATTATATTCTCCATTATAATTTAAACTATCTCTGTATCCGTAGTAATTTGATCTAGCTGTTGTATTATCTTGAACATTTCTTTTTACATAATATCTATTATAGGTGTAACTATTTTTAATATATTCTTTTTCATCTAGTATTCTGAAAACATAAGAAAACTCTTTATCGTTACTTCTATCATTAATATCTGTTAAATTTTTATTTGTACTATCATAATTCAAAAGTGATTTTGAAGCTCTAAATTTATTTTCTATTTTTAAATTCTCGTTAATTCTATAACCTATATTTAGAATAACATTATCATTTCGATAACTGTCATCTTCGCTATTATGAGTCATTGCAGAGATTCCATCTGTAAGGTATCTGTTTAATCCTAAAAAATAATCAAATTCATCTAATTGTTGATCGAAACTAATTAATAAATTTTTGGTATTATTCTCGCCAGTAAAGACATTTATATTTCTGTTCAATTCACTACTTTTAGATGTCTTGGTATAAATATTAATGGCTCCACCTATTGCTCCACTCCCATACAATGAAGACTGATTTCCTTTAAGTACTTCAATTTGTTGTACACCGTTGCTTGTTAAATTATTAAAATAAAATGAATTATCAGGAGTAGATGGGTCTGACATTTTAACTCCATCTATATAGACATTTGTATATCTTTTAGGCAATCCTCTAACTTGAAATAAAGTGTTTGTCCCAACTCCTCCTTGTCTTGAGAGATGTGTGCCTGTAACATTATTTGAAATTATATCGTTTATAAAAAATTCGCTCGAATTATTTATGCTTCCTTCGGATATTACAGAAATATCGCTTCCCACGATTCCTTTAGATTGAAAAGTTTTACCTGGGGATATTACGATAATCGGTATTTCTTCTGATAAAGTAATGTTAACTAAAGTTACAAAGTAAATAGTAATTATAATTCTAAAAATCATACATCATCCATTTTAATTTGATACCTTTCGGTATCTGTTTTAATTAATGCCGATGTTAATTTTTAATTGCAGAACTAGACTTTTCCTGGCCATCGTTCAACAGCGGACTTTATTGGGTGGCACTCGGACTTTACCGTTGCAGGAACAGCTAATGAATTTCACATTATTCCCCACCAAGATTCAACAATTAATATTTAATTAGTATTCTCAAAAAGTCAAATATTTATTTTAAAATTTTATAGCAACGATCATTATTGTTGTTATATACATTTAAGGTAAATATTTATGTGTGGATTCATTGGGAACTTTGGTTGTAATAAAAACCATATTAAAGATGGATTTCGTAAAATAGCCCATAGAGGTCCTGACCATCAATCAATTAATTCTAACAACAATTGGAATATAGAATTCTGTAGATTGTCAATTAATGATTTATCGTCTGATGGAAACCAGCCATTTATAAATGATAAAATAACATCTTTTGTAAATGGAGAAATATATAATTTTAAAAATCTTAAGGAAGAATTTTTTAAAAATATAAAATTTAAATCTAATTCAGACTGTGAAATTATTCCTCATATGTATAAAAAATTTGGAATAGATTTTATTAAATATTTAGATGGAATGTTCTCAATTGTTTTAATTGATGAAGAAAAAAAAAAACTTTACTTGATAAAAGACTCATTTGGAAAAAAACCTTTATATTATAAGAAAACATCTAATTGTAATTGCATACAATTTTGTTCTGAACAAAGATTGGAGAATGAAAGTTTAGAAATTGAACCTGAAAATTTAAAAACTCTATTATTTCATCATTTTAAATTTTTCGATCAAACTATTTTTAAAGACTTTTTTTCAATTCCACCAGGTTGTTATTTAGAATATTATAATGAAAAAATTAAAATTACTAAATGGTATAATATAAAAAAAATAAAACTTGATAACGTAAATATAGAAAAAAAATTTATAGAGCTTTTTGATAATTCTATAAAAAAAAGACTGTTATCTGACGTAAAAATGGGTGTTTTTTTAAGTGGTGGAATAGACTCAAATCTGATTGTAAAATCATTAAATAAAATTGGCGCAGAAGATATAGAAACATTTTCTGCTATTATTGACCAAAAAATTTCATTAGAAAAAAATGATACAGATACAGTAGAAAAAATAAAATCTACTCAAATAGATAATAAGTTTAAAAATAACTTTATAGATTTAAATTTTCAATATTTAGATAATTATCTCATAAAAATGATAACAGAGGCTGATCACCCAATAATTGATAGTTCATATATAATTGCATACGCTTGTGCAAAAGAAGCAAAAGAAGCAAATAGGAAAGTAGTGCTTGCAGGTGTTGCAGCCGATGAGTGTTTTGGAAGTTATGAATGGCAAAGTCGCTATAAAAAGAATAATAAATTTGTTAACTTACTTGTAAAACACTTTTCAAATTTTAATTCACATTTTCTTAATTCACAAAATAGAATAATTAACTTTTTTTCTTTTCCATATTTTCTTAATAATTCATCTCTTGGTCTCCAATATTGGAAAGATAAAAATCTTGAGTTTATCAAAGATGTAAAATTAAATACCTATAAATCAACATATAATTATGTAAAAGAAAACGAATTTAGTTTTAGAAATGATTTTAAAAATTTTTTAGATTATTTAAATTTGTATGGTGTAATAAACCATCAAGTTACGATTTATGATTTAGCATGTATGCTTAATTCTATAGAAAACAGATCACCATTCTTAGATAGGGAATTTTTCGAATTTTGCTTTTCAATTTCTTCAAAGTATAAAATTCCAAAAAAGAAATTATTAAAAAATTTAAGTACAAGTTATTTTAACAAGGAATTTTTGAGGCGATCTAAAAGTGGTCCTACAATCAACTATAACATATTTTTTGAAAATAAATTTTTTGTTGAAAATTTTAAAATCTTTATTTTAAAGAATTTACATATAATTGAAAATTACATTTCAAAAAAACTAGCCTATAAAATTAAATCGGATTTCAATCTTTTATTTAATGAAAAGTATTTAGCTGCTATGAGCATATTTAAAATCATAATTTGGTTTAAATTTAATATAGAAAAATCACTTAATAAAAATAGTTCAGTAAATCAGATAATAATGAATTAACTATAATATAAATATTATTTTTAGATAATTATTGAGTTAATATCTCATTAATATACATATGTAATCATGATTAGAGTTGGCCTTAACGGATTTGGAAGAATAGGAAGAGCAATAACCAGGATAATTTCTGATAGAAGGGATATGAAATTAGTGGCGGTAAATGATATTGATGATGATATAGAAAATTTATCATATCTAATAAAATATGACTCTACTTATGGAAGTTTCAAAAAAAAAATATCTACATTTAAAAATTCACTTTTTATAAATAAAAATAAAATTAATTTTTATTCAAAAAAAAATATTATTAATGTGCCATGGAAGAAAAATAAAGTCGACATATTAATAGAGGCTACTGGTTTATCGAATAATATAAAACAAACAAAAAATTTAATAAAAAATGTCGTGAAAAAAGTATTAGTCACGAACTCTCCTAATGAAAATATAGATTTTTATATGGTAATTGGAGCAAATGAAAAAAATTACGATCCAAAAAAACATCATGTAATAAGTACTAGTATATGTGATGCTTCGGCACTAAGCCCCATTTTAAAACTAATTAATGATAAGTATTCTATTGAAAATGGATTTATTACAACATTACATTCCATATTGTCATATCAAAATTTATTAGATGGTTCGTTAAAATCAGTTTCAAATCCATCACATAGTTGGAAGGATTATTCACTTGGAAGAAATTCGAATATAAGCTTGATACCAAAAAACACAACTGCTGTTAAGGCTGTTGAGAGAGTAATACCTGAAATAAAAGGTAAATTGCACGGTTTATCATTTCGAGTTCCAACTAACATTGTTTGTGGATCTGACATATCTATAAAAGTTTCAAGTAACTGCAATAAAGCAAAATTATTAAATGAACTAAATTTGGTTACAAAAAAATATCCTAAAATTTATGAGATTCAAAGTGAAAAATTAGTTTCCATTGATCATGTTGGCACTTCAAAGTCTTTAATAATAGATCAAAATTTTATTGAGGTAATTAACTCAAAGTTTATAAAACTGGTGTTATGGTATGATAATGAATGGGGTTATAGTACAAGAGTCTTAGATATAGCCAAAATAATTCATCGAAAAAATTAAATGAAAAAAATATATATTACAGACTATTTCTATAATGCAATTATTGAGAAAAAAATTTTTGGTAGAACTGCAAAGGTATTATGTATTGGAAAAAAAAATAAAAAAAGTTATTTAAAACAAATTCAAGATGCAGATGGTCTTCTGGTATGGCATGCAGATATTAATTATAATTTAATCAAATCTCTTAAAAAATGTAAGGCAATTGTAAGATATGGAGTGGGATATGATAATATTGATATAAATGCAGCTAAGGAGAATAATATTGTTTGCATGAATACCCCAGACTATGGAATCGATGAAGTTGCCGATACCGCAGTTGCAATGATACTGGCACTCTTACGAAAGATATTTCATTATAACATAAATTCAAAAAAATATAAAAATTTTTGGCAAGAAAATGTTTTACAAGAAAATTTACACAATCCAATTAAAAGATCCAGCGAACTTTCCGTTGGTATTATTGGATTTGGTCGTATTGGCTCAGCTATTTCAAGCAGACTTAAACCATTCGGTTTCAAAATAGGATTTTACGATCCTTATTTATCATCTGGTTACGACAAAGTCTTTGGAGTAAAAAAATTCACTAATCTTAATGATTTAGTTAAAAGTTGTGATGTTATATCAATTAATTCACACTTAAATAAAGACACTAATAGCCTAGTAGATAAAAAATTTATTTCTAAAATGAAAAAAAACTCAATTCTAATTAATACTGCTAGAGGAAAAATTGTTAGGAAACTTGATGACCTATATTATGGACTAAAAAAAGGAATTTTAGGTGGCGTTGGATTAGATGTAATGCCAGAAGAGCCACCAAATCAAAATGAGAAACTTATAAAATCATGGAAAAATATTAAAGATCCAATAAATAAAAAAATAATAATCAATCCACATGGTGGATATTATTCAACAAGATCGGTTATAGAAATGAGAGAAAAAGCTTCTCAAAATTTAAAAAATGCAATCTTCAAAAATATATTTCTAAATAAAATTAACTAGGATCATACGGTGTTTTCAAATTTGAAAAACCATGAGATTTTAACCAATATTCTGCAACTGGAACCTGCCAATCATAATCAATATCAAGACCACCCCATTGTTTAATAGGGTGAACATTTTTTCCAAGCCATGTAAATGGTAAATCTCCATTTTTTTTATCCATACATCTTGGTCGAACTATAAAAGTTGAACAATCAGCATACCATGTTTGACCTTGCGATCCTCTATCACAATTTACATCTTCTCCAAAATATTCAATTGGAACAAAAGAAACTAATTTTCCCTCACTGTTAATTTTTTTTGCTCTAAGAGGGCTCCACATGTCGTATGAACTAACAGTACAAGCTGAGTCTAAATTCTTATCTTTTCTTAAATGCTCTACCGCTTCATCTATATGTTTGGGTAATACCGTACATCCATTACAAAATAACAATATAATAAATTCAGGATCCTCTTTAATTATTTTTTTTATTTCGTTATATCCGTGTATGTATGCATCTTCGGCCAAGGCTTCTTTAGTTGCTAGAAAATCAGGTCTATTAATTATTTCTACTTTATGATCTCTTCCAATTTTTTTAATTTCTTCATTATCAGTAGATAAAAATATTTTGTCACAAAACTTACTATTTTTTGCTGCTAAAATCGGATAAGTCATCAGAGGTCTACCTAATAATGGCATAACATTTTTTCCAGGAAGACCAGTGCTTCCTCCTCTACCAATTAATAAACTTACAATCATATTAGATAATTTCTCTATACCATTTTTTTTTATAATATTACAATAATAAGGTTTAAATTTATAACGCTTAATATAATTATACAATATGAAAAATATTTCTCAAATACGTAAAAAAATAATTAAAGAATATTTAGCTTACCATAAAGAAAAACAAAAAAATATTGACTTTTTTAATAGTCCATATTCATATCCAGCCACATGGTCAAAAAATTCAGGCTATTTTGTTCTAAAGTCGATATACAAAAAAAGTACAACTGAACAAATTTATCAATTTATTAGGGAAATTATTGGCATTGGTAGATTAAAGTCCTACAGTCTTTTTAATCAAAATCTTTTAAACAATAATTTCGAAAATTTATATATAACATGGGCAAGAAAAAAAGACTTTGATCAATCTGGTAATTTTAGGAATGATTACATGCCTAAATTTACAAGATCAAAAAATTTATGGTTTTTACTTAATATTGACATAAATAAAATTAAAAATAAAAATTATGTAATATTTCAAAAAAAATATTTTAAAGACTTCAGCTTTTATTTTTGGTTAAAATCAGTATTAGGAATTTCATTAATAAATAAATTTAATTTTAAAAGAATATTCTATAAATTAAACGTTGATACAGTTTTCTCAAATTTAATATTCGTTCAGATTGAAAAAATTTTAAAAAAAAATAAAATTAAAAAGATTTTTCTTCCATATGAAGCTCAGCCTTTCCAAAAAAATTTAATTTTTAAAATAAAAAAAAAATATCCAAATATAAAAATTATTGGATATCTTAACGCTGTACAACCATTTCCAATACATTTGCATGATGTTTCTAATTTACCAGATGTTTGTTATACAATTAGTCCCTCTCAAAAAAATCAACTTACAAAAATATTTGGCTGGAAAAGCAATAAAATAATACTTACAAAGTCTGATAAGTTTAGATTTACGAAAAAAAAAAATTTTAAAAATAAAATACTATTACCCTATAGTGTTTCAAATTTTAAATTAATTGCTAATTCTATTGAAAAATTAATTATGATGAAACCAAATTACTATTTTAGTAAATTTTTGGTTAGACCGCATCCAGCGGGCATGATTGACTATAAATATAAAGATTTTGTAAAACAATTAAAGAAATTGATAAAAAAATTTGAATACAAATTTGATTCTTCAGGTAATAAAAATTTTTCTATCATAATTGGAAGTACCTCTATATTGCTAGAATCTCTAGAAAAAAAAATAGATGTTTACCATATAGTTGATCAAGCAGAATTAGAATCTTTAGATAATTATTTATGGCCTAAAGTTAATATTAAGCAAATTAATGATAATATATTCTATTATAGTTTAAAACGTTCAAAAACTCTTATAAATTATTAGGATGTTAATATATGCGGTCATCCCAGCAAGGTCTAAATCTAAAAGATTAAAAAATAAAAATATTAGAAACTTGTTTGGTGCGCCTCTTTTCTTGCATTCTATAAATTTTGCAAAAAAATTAAAATTTTTAGACAAAATTATTTTTTCGTCAGATAGTATTAAATATTTTAAAATTATTAAAAAAAAAAAAAATATTCTTTTTCATTTGAGATCTAAACAAAGTTCATCCAATATAGCCATGGAAGAAGATATACTAACTGATATGCAAAAATATTTTGAAGAAAATAAAATAAGAAAACCTAACGCAATTTTATGGTTAAGGCCGACGTCACCATTAAGAAGCTTACCAACTTTTAAAAAAGCTTATAATTTATTTAAGAAAGAAAAAAAAACTGTAATGATAGTTCATAAAGAGGATTCTAGATTATTTAAAAATCGAAAAAAGTTATTAATACCTTTGCAAAAAAAAATGTATAAAAAATCAATGCTTCGTAGTCAAGAATGTGAACCATTTTATAGCATATTTAGTGGAGAATTTTTTATGCTAAGAAAAAAAATTAATAAAAAATTTTTAGGAAATAAGTTAAAATTTGTTGTGGCTGAAAAAAAAACAAAATGTGATATTGATACAAAAGAAGATTTCGAAATACTTAATAATTTATTAAAATCGAATTTTAAATATTATAAAGATTTTATTCATGTTTAATAAAAAAGAAATAATAAAAATTCTTTCTTCTAAAGAAATATATTTATCAGGAAGAGGCCCCTCGACAAAATATATGAAATTAAATAAAAAAGGAGTTTGTTACATTGGTTACAGAATAAAAATAAAGGACTGCATATATCTAAATAATGATAGAATAAACAAGTCAAAATATAAATTAAAAGTTGGCAGTATAAATTTTGGCTTGTATACAGTTCTAAAGGAATTAGAACTTCTAAATATAAAAAAAAAAACTAAAATATTTTTGTTTGGTTTTGATTTTAGAAAATATTCAACAGACGATGACTATAATAAAAAAATAATCTATAAACCTATGATTCAACAAATAACAGATGTTGGAACCCAATCTTTTACTTTTGAAATAATTAAAAAATCCTTTAAAAAACTTAATATTTATAGATGTGGTTTCGATTTTTACTCAGATGTAAATCCTAAAAATATGTCCACAAACTATAAAAATAGAAACAAAAATTTAGAAATAGTCGCAGAAATAACTACAAATCATCATGGTAGTACGCAAAGATTATCCAAACTTATAGAAGGAGCTGTAGAAGCAAACTGTAAAATAATAAAATTTTCTAAAAGAGATGTCGATAATTTTTATTCTAAAAAATTTTTAAACAGAAAGTATCAGACTCCTATTAGCAATAATTTTTATGAATATAGGAAAAAATTAGAATTAAACAACGAACAATTAGATTTAATTAAATATTATAAAAAAAAATGTGATTTAGAAGTTATTTTTAGCGCTTTAGATGTCAAAAGTTATGAAGAATTAAAAATTGCTGGTTTCAACTATTTTAAAATCCCTTCAACAATTTCTCTACACAAAA
>MDTG01134582.1_pt1 | contig 25708 bp, 31 predicted proteins | sample 811421 | NCBI WGS metagenome assembly MDTG01 (sample SAMN05326645, study PRJNA326480) | marine metagenome | isolation source: seawater | place: Pacific Ocean: South East | collected 2011
CGGAGTAAGCGGCGTATAAATCGGGGCGGCGTTGCTTTGTCAACGCCTTTGCGCTGTTCAAACGCCATTCTGCGATGCGTTTGTGATCGCCGGACAGCAGGACATCCGGAGTCCCATACGGGCCCCACTGGCGCGGCAGCGTATACTGGTCATATTCCAGAAGACCGTTTTCGAAGGATTCCTCACTCAAGGAGTCGGCATTCCCGGCCACCCCTGGCAGCAGGCGCACCACCGCCTCGGTCAGTGCCATGGCCGCCACTTCCCCGCCGGCGAGGACGAAATCGCCCATCGAGACTTCTTCCAGGCCATGTGTTTCGATCACCCGCTGGTCGAGGCCTTCGAACCGGCCGCAGAACATGACGAGACCGGGACTGGCGGCGTATTCCCGCGCCATTTCCTGCGTAAACGGCTTCCCGCGCGGGGAGAGATAGATGAGGTGCTTGTTCGTGGTGACGATACTGTCCAGCGCGGCGGCGGCCACATCGGGGCGCAGCACCATGCCGGCCCCGCCCCCGGTCGGCGGTGCATCGACATTCCGGTGCTTGCCAAGGCCGAACTCGCGCAGCTGGATCGTTTCCCAGTCCCAGATGCCTTCCCTGCGGGCGCGCTCCAGGATGGACACGCCCAGCGGGCCGGGAAAGGCCTCGGGAAACAATGTGATGAAAGTCGTCTCGAACATGCGCTGCCTTTAGCGCAGCCATGGCCGTGCGTCACCGTTTCATCGCTGCGTCCCCTCTTGCCCTTCGCAATGATGCCGATTAACCCGGCCCCGTCATCTGGGGAGTAGCCAGCCGCCGAAAGGCGGGCTTCCGTGTCAACATACTCGGCTGAGAGGCCGTGGTGCGGAAGGAGCGGTCACCACCGTTCGGGCGAGACCAATGACATTGCCTCCTGCCTTGCCGGGCGTGGGGAGCGATGTCGTTGGACTCGAACAAGGCCCGGCACGGAGATTCGTTTCAATGGAAGCCCTGTATACATCCACCGCCGTCGTTGCGCTCGCCGAGATTGGCGACAAGACTCAGCTGCTCGCCATCCTGCTGGCCACCCGTTTCCGCGCGCCTGTGCCGATCATTCTCGGCATTCTCCTCGCGACGCTGGCCAACCATTTTCTGGCCGCCCTTGTCGGCGTGAGCGCGGCGAACCTGCTGGACGGCGAATGGTTCCGCTACATCATCGCTGCTTCATTCGTCCTCATGGGCCTGTGGACCCTGATCCCCGACAAGCTGGACGATCTGGACGACAAGCCGACCCGGTTCGGCGCCTTCCTTGCCACGCTCATTGCCTTCTTCCTGGTGGAGATGGGCGACAAGACGCAGCTCGCCACCATCGCCCTCGGTGCCCGGTTCGACCAGATTATCTGGGTCACCGCCGGCACGACGCTGGGCATGATGCTGGCCAATGTCCCGGCGGTGTTCCTCGGCCATGAACTGATTGAGCGCGTGCCGCTGAACATTGTGCGCTTCATCGCGGCAGCGCTGTTCGTTGTGATCGGTGTCTGGCTGGCCTTACAGACAGCTGGCTGGGTCTGAGCGATCCGCTATTGACAAAATTTTCCATGAAATCAAAAGTGGAAACGTAGAGTACGTTCGTGGGGAATTCAGAATGGACAGGCTTTTTCCGGAAATCGCATCCGTGGGGGATGTGATGCGTCTGGCGAAAGGCGGCGCGATCGCCGGACTGGTTTTCGCCTGTCTCACCCTGCTCGACACATTTCTTGGCGGGGCCGCATTCGGTCACTCCGGCGCTGGGCTGCAGGGGTCAGGCGCCAGCCCTGCCATCCAGCTCCTTCTCACCGGCGCAGAAATCGCCACCATCCTGTTCCTGTCCTGGCGCGTTTCGACCGGGCACGGTCTGGTCAGTGCCATCCTGCTGATGGCGCTTTTCTTCCTGTGCGCCATGTCAGGCATTGATGGCGGCCTGTTCAGTATCGCGTGGACCATCGCCTATTTCTGCCTTGGCGTGCTGATGCTGAATGCCATCCGTGCCAGCCTGCGCTACGGCGCTTTCAAGGCCGAGCCCGCCCGGAAGAATTGACCTTCCCCCGGCGCTGGCGCTTGATGGTGCCAGATCAGGCGTCAGTCCTGGGGAGGATCAGACATGCTCGACACCATCGCCACCATTGCCAATATCCTTGCGTCTGCCGCCGTCGTGCTGACGCTGGTCTTCATCGGCATCCAGCTGAAACAGAATGCGGAACTGACGCGCATGGCCGCCGCGCAGACCTCCGCGCAGATGATGTCCACCAATCTCGGCCGGATCATCGAAAGTCCGGATCTCGCCGAATTGATTACAAGGGAAGGCGCGCCGGAAAGCTGGTCCCGGCCGGAGCGCCTGCGGGCAACCAACTTCCTGTCGGCCAGTTTCCGCCACTATGAAGTTCTGCATACGCACAGACGCTTCGGCGTGTTCGAGGAGGAATTGTGGGGCGGCACCGAAGCCCGCCTGCGCGACAGCCTCGACTCCCCCGCCATCCGTGACTGGTGGGCAGAGTCCAAACCCTTCTATGCCAAAAGCTTCGTTGCCTATGTCGACGAGATCGTCGCGGAGTGGGAAGCCATCGAAGCGATTGCAAGGATGAACACGGAGGACTGAGCCAAACTGCACATTTGTTCCGCCCGCACTCAATAGCAGGCGGACAATCTGCCAAAGTACCTGCCGGGCTGACTCACAAGCGCGGCAGCCAGTTCGGTATCGCTCAATTTACTGGTGTGTGCCTGCACATACCAATCGACCTCTTTGTCGGCCGCCTCGGGTGTCGTCACTTCGGCAAAGACCATGGTCCACCAGAGCTCGTCTTCGTTTTCTGACAAATCGATCTGGAAAAACACGACCTCTTCTTGCGTCCCCTGAGCGTGTATAACTTTCATGCCATGAACAGGCAGTGTGCGTACTATGCCGTTCAATTTGATTTCTGCCGCTGTTTCTGAAATGGCAACATGGCTTGCCTGGCAGCCACCCATTTTTTCATTGGAATACACCACACCTGCCAGGGGATTGTTCCTTTTATCCACCGATAAGACTTCAGCGAGGCTTGCTCGACCAGGCAGGATGACAAGCGCAATCAGTACAAAAATGGCTCGGTGTCTCAACATGCGCCTTCTCCCAGAAGGCGCAATTATTGCTCCTATAGGTTACAGCACTCTTTCGGGAATATCCGGTTTTTTTGTTAATCCCAATCCGGCCAATCGCGGAACAGGCCGAACTTCACATTCGTCACCATCGCATTCGCGGTGAAGTGAAGCTCGTCCACCTCCCCTTCCCGGGCGGCGGCGGCGCGGAAAGCTTCGTCCAGCTGGGCGAGGTCTCGTGTCTCGATCATGATGTGAAACTCGCGGATCGCATCGGGCCGCAGGCCCAGCTTGCAGCGCATCATGCGCCAGGCTTCGATCCGGCCATCGGCTTTCATCCGGTTCAGGAAATCCGGCAGGGCTTTGGCGAAGGCCCGTTCGTCCGTGCCGGGCTTCAGATCGAACCAGATGTGATAGATGTCCATTGCAAATCACTCGCAAATAAGTTTGCCGGAAGGCGCAGTCTTCTATACGGGAAGGAATATGTCCGCGACCCCCGCCCTCTCTGTCATCATTCCCTTTTTCAATGAAGCGGGAAATGTGCACCCCGTGATCGACGAGGTGCACGAGCAATTGGTGGGCATTCCGTTCGAGATCATCTGCGTCAACGACGAGTCTTCGGACGCGACCGGAGCGGAGCTCGCCGAAGCAAAGGAAAAGCACCCGGATACGGTATTCATATTCAGCCACATTCAACGGCGCGGGAAATCTGCCGCGCTGTTCACCGGACTGAAAGCCGTGCGCGGTGATTGGGTCCAGTTACTGGATGGAGATGGCCAGAACGATCCCGGCGATACGGCCCGCCTGTGGAAGGCCATTATCGCCCCCGGTGCCCCGCCGCGCCTCGGCATCATCGCTGGCAAGCGTAACAGCCGGAACGATTCCGGCTTCAAATGGGTCCAGTCACGCGTCGCCAACGGCGTGCGCCGCTTTGTCCTGCAGGATGATGCGACCGATACGGGCTGCGGCTGGAAGCTGATCCGCACGGCGGCCTTCCGCGACCTGCCCTATTTCGCATCCATGCACCGCTTCCTGCCGGCGCTGATCAAGCGAGCGGGCTGGGATGTGCGTGAGGAACTGGTGAATGACCGGCGGCGCCTGGCCGGAGAGTCGAAATACGGCTTCCTCGGGCGGTTGGGCGCCGGGATCTTTGATCTGATCGGCATGTTCTGGCTGGTCCGCCGGGGCGGCTACGGCATCGCCAGAGAGTGGAACGACCCGCGCGCGGATCAGGACTGATCCGGCGCGGCGGCCCTGCAGGGACCGCCGTATAGACGGTCCATAGACGGTCTATTGATGGTATTCCTGATTGCCTGTCAGAGCCTAATCCTGCGTCCGCGTCGGTCGGCCCGAGCTGCGCATGGCGGGCGGGCGCGTATCCCGTTTCGGCGCGGGCGCGGGCGCGGCCCGGGGGGCCGGACGCGGCGCACTGGCCCGCGGCGGGGATGACGGCGCAGGCCGCGAGACAGGGCGTGACACAGGACGTGAGACGGGGGCCTTGGCCCGCGGCGGCGGAGTCACCGACCGGGGCCGGCTGACAGGCGCTTTGATCTCTGGCGCGGTCCGGGTCGATGGGGCTGGCCTGCGGACAGGTGTCGCTGGCCGGCGCGTCACGGGCGTGGACGTTCTGTCCGGGCGCGGGCTGCCGCGCAGGCCTGGCGGCCGCGTATCCCGGCCAGGCGTGGCGCGCACTTCCGGCGTTCTGGGCGTCAGCGTCCGCGGCGTGCCCGAACGGCTGGTTGGCGTGCTCGCCGAAGGACGGTCAATCCGCGGCCGGACAGGTGCCGGCGTGCCGCCGCGGCGGCTGGTGGGTCCGCCCACCAGGCCCGGATCCCTGCGGCGTTCCACACGGCGGTCTCCCGGCCGGCGGTCAGGCTGCGTGGTTACCGAGCCTGGGCGCGAAGGCGGCGTAACTGCAGCAGACGTTGCAGGTGGCGTACCCCGCAGTGCCGGCGGAAGACGGCCGACCTGGGGCGCATCGCCCCGGCGGTCGGCACGGCCTGATCCGTCCCGGCCAGAGCCACCACGACCCGTTCGGTCACCGCGGCGGCCGTCCCGGTCATGCCGGTCCCACCGGTCATGACCGGTGCTGCCGACCGGGCGGATCGAAGAAATGTTGTCGTTCAGGCGCAGGCCATTCAGCTTGTCGACCGAGGCATCGACGATCTGGCAGCGGCCCTGGAAATTGGCGTGCTCGCACACTTCCCATTTTCCGGACCGGATCTGGATCGAGGACACATTGTCGTTGAAACGGTAACGGCTGAGGTCGCGGATGCCGCGATTGATGCCCAGCGAGGCGCCGCGGTCATAGGAGTCGGTATAGAGGGTGACCGACGCATCCCGCGCACCATAATGACCCCTCAGAGGCGGGCGGTCCCGGCGGTAATGCGTGGAGGAATAATACGGCCGAGAATAGCCGCCCCACCCGAAACCATAGGGGTCGTAACCCAGCCGCGGGTCGTAATATCCATAGCGGCGATACTCCGGCGAATAACCGTAATGATAGACCTGGATCGAGGTCGAGGCGCCATAGCCATAATTGTAGGTGTCATAGCCATACTGCTCGTCGTCGACATAACGGATGTAGCCATTCTCATCGCGAACGAACATCAGGCCGTGCTCGGCATCTGTATATTCATATACAGGACGCACCGATGAGATCTCACCGGACAGACCATACCAGGCAAGGTCCGGCACGTCATAGCGCAGGAACACGCAGCGGCCGGTAAAATCGCTGTGCTGGCAGACTTCCCACTGGCCGGACAGCACGGCAATTGAGCGGGCCCGGTCGTTGAACTGAAGGTTCGGCAGCGCATGGATCGGGTCGTAGATCTCGCGGACTTCACCTGAATAATTGGCGCCGCTGTACAGGATCAGGGTCGGCGGCCCGTCATCGGTCGCAGGGTCGTAGCTATAGGCTTCTGTATCGGCCGAAGCGGCGCCAGCCATCGCAATCGGGGCGGCGAACACAGCCAGGAGGCGGAGGAATCTTGTCATCATCGGCCAAACTTTCACATCGTCTTGTGGAAAGTATGGCAAATCCTGTCTGAACGGCCCGCAACAGACCGGTCAGGCCTCCGGCGGCGGGCTATCCTCGTCTTCCCCGGCGGCCCATTCGTCCAGCGTCGCGACCACGACGCGGCGGGCGGCGAGATCCACGACCGGCACATCGGCCAGGGTGAAAGGCACAAAAACGCTGCCGCCCCCGGCCAGATCAATGTCCAGCAGGTCCCCTGCCCCGAAATCCTGGACGGCTCGGATGCGCCCGGCCCGCTCACTGCCGCCCGTATAGACGTCGAGGCCCACAAGGTCCTCGATATAGAATTCGTCCTCATCCGCGTCCGGCAGGCTGGCACGGGGCACATGCAGCAGCGTGCCGCGCAGCGCGTCCCAGTCTTCCTTCTGCTTCTGCTCTTTTGGACGGACGATGAAATGGTCTTTCCCCGGACGGGCCGATTTCGGCGTCAGGATCACCTTGCCAGCCTCGTCCAGCAACGGGCCGAAATCGAACACGGCGTCCGGATCGGCAGTGAAACTTCTCACCCGCACATCGCCGCGCACGCCATGGGCGCCCTTCAGGACGCCCACCACGATCAGCCTGTTGTCTGCCTTTTCACTCATGCCGCCTGTGTAGCGGCGCGCGCGCCAAGGGCAAGCGGCAGCTGCCGTCGCCTCAGCGCCAATGGTTGTAGCGACGGATCGAGGAGATATTGTCGTTCATCCGGATCGGCTTCAGGTCACCTGCTCCAGCGGTCAGGATTTCACAGCGCCCGCGATAGTTTGCGTGTTCGCACACCTGCCACGTGCCGTCGCTGACATAGAAAGAGCTGGCCCGGTCATTGAACCGGTAGTGGCTGAGGTCCGCCACATCCTGGCTGATCTCCAGAGCCGGGCCGCGTTGGTCGGAATCCGGGAACAGGACGAGCGCTGCCCCGCCGCCCGAGCGGTGGCCGCCGCGCCAATGATCCCTCCGGTCTTCCCGGCGGTCATCCCGCCAGCCGCGATCATATCCGGCCGGGCGGAGCGAAGAGATGTTGTCGTTAAGGCGATAGGCGTTCAGCCGGCCGGCACTGGCATCGATGATTTCACACCGGCCACGGAAATTTGCATCCACGCAGACTTCCCACACGCCGCGATTGATCGCGATGGAAGACGCCCGGTCGTTGAACCCGATCCGGCTGAGGCTGGGCACGGCGCCGTCGATCCGGACAGCTTCCCCGCGGAAGCCTGCATCGGAGTAGAGCACAGCGCCGCCCTGGCGTCCCTGAAAATCACCGCCGCGCCAGGTGTCATGGCCGCCGCGATAATCGGCGCTGGCCGGCAGGGCGAGCGTCGTAAAGCCCGCTGCGAGCGCGAGCACAGAAACGAGAGATGTGGTTTTCATAACAGGCTCCTTTCGGGACAGGCCGCTATTAGGCAAAGCGAACTGAACACCGTCAGGGCTCCCCGTTATCCTGCATTCAGCTTTCCGGCCCCGGAACGGAAAAGGCCGGCACCCTGACGGATACCGGCCCTTCCATGGCTTGCCAGATGGCAGGCTGCTTATTCGGAAGCGGCTTCTTCGGCCGGGGCTTCCTCAGCAGGTGCCTCTTCGGCCGGGGCTGCAGCTGCTTCAGCAGCGGCCTCGGCGGCAGCAGCCGCTTTTTCTTCACGCTCCTTGGCGCGTTCCTGGGCTTTCTTGCCCGGCTCACCCTTGTTCGGGTTGTTGCCGTGCGTCCAGGCGACGATCGGCTTGCCGTCGACTTCGATGGCCGACAGGAAGCGGGCGACACGGTCGGTCGGCTGGGCGCCCTTGCGGACCCATTCAGCAGCTTTTTCAGCGTCGATCTTCACGCGGTTTTCCGAATCTTTCGGCTGGCGCGGATCATAGGTGCCGATCTTCTCGATGAAGCGGCCGTCACGCGGGGCGCGCGCGTCGGCAACAACGACGGAATAGAAAGGGCGTTTCTTGGACCCGCCGCGGGCGAGCCGGATTTTGAGGGCCATGGGGTGATCTCCTGTGTACTGGCGTCTCTGGATATATTTCAGTCGGCCTCAAGGCCGCGGATATGCTCATGATGGCGGATGACTTCCGCCACGATGAAATTGAGGAATTTCTCGGCAAAGGCCGGGTCGAGCCCGGACTCCTGCGCCAGATGGCGCAGCCGTTCGATCTGTTCTGCCTCGCGGGTTTTGTCTGCGGGCGGAAGATTGTGCTGGGCTTTCAGCTTGCCGACCTGCTGGGTCAGCTTGAAGCGTTCTGCCAGCGTGTGGACGAGAATTGCGTCCAGATTATCGATGCTGTCGCGGAACTGGTTCAGCTGGAACTTGGCCAGCGTCGTGTCGATGTCGGTCATTTCTTTTTACCCCCCAACAGGTCGCCCATGCCCGGCGGCAGCGATCCGCCGCCAAGGCCCGGCAATTGCTGCCCGCCCATCTTAGCGAGATCGGCCTGCGAGATACCGGCCTGCTGCGCCATGCCCAGCATGTTTTTCATGCCGCCCTTGGTGCGCATTTTCTTCATCATGCCGGCCATCTGCTGGTGCATTTTCAGCAGCTTGTTCACATCCTGCACCGTGGTGCCGGACCCGGCAGCGATCCGCTTGCGGCGCGAAGCGTTGAGCAGCGCAGGCTTGGCGCGCTCCGCCTTCGTCATGGAGGAAATGATCGCCTCCTGACGTTTCAGGACATTATCATCGAGGTTCGCCGCTTCCATGGCCTGCTTGGCCTTGCGGGCGCCGGGCAGCATGCCCATCAGGCCGCCAAGACCGCCCATCTGCTGCATCTGGCGCAGCTGGTCGGCGAGATCGTTGAGGTCGAAGATGCCCTTGCGCATCTTCTCGGCCATCCGCTCGGCCTTTTCGGCGTCCATCTGCTCGGCGGCCTTTTCGACCAGCGAGACAATGTCCCCCTGCCCGAGGATGCGGCCCGCGACGCGTTTGGCATCGAAGGCATCGAGCCCGTCCAGCTTTTCACCAACGCCGAGGAATTTGATCGGCAGGCCGGTGACCGCGCGCATGGAGAGAGCCGCACCGCCGCGGCCGTCACCGTCCATCCGGGTCAGGACTAGGCCGGTCAGCGGCAGGCGCTCATGGAACCGTTTCGCGGTTTCGACCGCATCCTGACCGGTCAGCGCGTCGGCGACGAGCAGTGTTTCCTGCGGCTGGGCGATCTCTGCGATCTCGGCCGCTTCGGTCATCATCTGTTCGTCGATGCTGGTCCGGCCGGCGGTATCGAGGAAGAGGACGTCATAGCCGCCGATCTTCGCGGCGTTCATGGCGCGCCGGGCGATGTCCGCCGGCAGCTGGCCCTGTACGATCGGCAGCGCGCTGACATTGTCGCCGCACTGGTCTGCCAGGATCGCCAGCTGTTCCATGGCCGCCGGGCGGCGCACGTCGAGCGAGGCGAGGAGAACTTTCTTGCGACCCTTCTCCGACAGGCGCTTGGCCAGCTTGCCCGTCGTGGTCGTTTTACCGGAGCCCTGAAGACCTGCCATCATGACGACGGCCGGCGGGCTGTCGACGCGCAGGCTGGTGTCAGCGTCTTCGCCGCCCAGCATATCGACCAGGCCGTCATAGACGATCTTGATGACCTGCTGGCTGGGCTTCACGGAGCGGATGACTTCCTCGCCCACGGCGCGGGTCTTCACCTTGGCGATGAAGTCCTTGACCACGGGCAGCGCAACGTCTGCTTCCAGCAGCGCAACACGGATTTCGCGCAGCGCTTCGGACACATCCTTCTCGGAAAGCGCGCCGCGCCCCGTCAGATTGTCGAAAATGCCGCCGAGCCGTTCGCTGAGGGCGTCAAACATCGCGTTACTCCTTATGCCGTCTGTCAGAACCGTCCTGACATGGGCGCTGATTGGGTTCAACGCAAAGACCAAGAGCCCCGCTGAGCGAGACTTCGCCGGGCGGGGGGCCTCGCTGTCCTCACGGGATCGGTCAAGGCGCGCTTCTTGATTTGCGCAGATTTCGCGCGGCTAAAGCACGCAAACGCCAGTGGCGTCAAGCATTTAAGCCTGTTGCAAGTCCCGCACGCGGTCCTTCAGCAGGGCGATCGACGCCAGCGCCTCGTCCCCGACCAGTGACAGGACGGCCATATCGGCCCAGGTTCCATTGGCCATGCGGAAATAGCTGCGCAACGTGCCTTCACGCTTTGCTCCGAACCGCTCGATCGACCGGATGGAGCGCTCATTGCTTTCCGGCGTCAGGATCTCGATCCGCCGCATCCGCGAGGCGACCGCCCGCTCGATCGTGGCAAGCTGGACGGCCGGGACAATCGCCGTGCCGCGCATCTCCTCGACGATCCAGAGCGAAGCAATCCGCAGCCGCCGGTGGGTGCGGGAAATATCCGCATAGGCGACCACACCGGCGAAGGCGCCGTCAGACTTCCGCCAGACCGTGAAGGGAATGTAGTCGCCGGACTTTTTCAGCTCGAGTGTATGATCGAAATAGGAATGGAAATTCGTGCCCGTCGCGATCACCGGCATCCACTGCCACATGGCCTCAACCGCGCTGGTTTCTGCCAGAACGTCCCGGTCGGCTTCCGTCAGCATTTTCAGGCTGACGAGTTCGTTCTCAAGACCCGGATCTTCCAGTTTCATGCCCGGACAGTCTCATGCCCCGCAATTTTGGCAAGGCGTTGGGATAGAAAAACCGGGCGCCTCATCGAAATGTGATGGAGGCGCGCCTTACGCCCGGACTCAGTTCGTATCGGCAGGCCCGGCCAGCTTCCGGCTGAGATAGGTGAATTCCAGCGCCGTGCGTTTCGCCCGCTCGGTCTGGTTCGCTGCCGCGGCATGTCCGCCATCGATGTTCTCGTAATAGAGGAATGGCAGGCCGGCCGCTTCGAACTTCTTCGCCATCTTGCGGGCATGGCCCGGATGGACCCGGTCGTCCTTGGTGGACGTCACGAAGAAGGGTTCCGGATAGGGCTTTGATGCATCGAAATTCTGGTAGGGCGAGATCTTCTCCAGGAAGGCCCGCTCTTCCGGCACGTCCGGAGAGCCGTATTCGTCGACCCAGGACGCCCCTGCCAGCAGGAGATGGTAGCGCAGCATGTCCAGCAGCGGCACCTGCACGACGACCGCATTCCAGAGGTCCGGACGCTGGTTCAGCATGACGCCCATCAGCAGGCCGCCATTGGAGCCGCCCATGATGCCGAGATGGTCCGGACTGGTCACGCCATCGTCAATCAGCGCTTCGCCCACAGCAATGAAGTCGTCATAGATACGCTGGCGGTTCTGCTTCAGGCCCGCCTGGTGCCAGGCCGGGCCGAATTCCCCGCCACCGCGGATATTGGCCAGCACATAGGCGCCGCCCTGCTCCAGCCAGAGCCGGCCGGTGACCGGGCTGTAGGACGGGTTCATGGACACCTGGAACCCGCCATAGCCGTAAAGCAGCGTTGGCGTGGTGCCATCCATCGGAATGTCAGCCTTGCTGACCAGGAAGTACGGCACTTTTGTTCCGTCTTTCGACGTCGCGAATTTCTGGACCACTTTGAGTCCGGTCGTGTCGAACTTCGCCGGCAGGCTTTTCAGCGTGGTCACCGTGTCCGTCGCCGCGTCATATTCCAGCAGGGAGTCCGGGGTGAGGAAGTCTTCATAATTAAAAAAGATCTCGCGCTCGCGGTCGCTGGCAAAGGCGATGTTCGCCTGGCCTTCACCCGGCAGGGCGACCGGAACGATTTCCCAGGCCCCCTCCACCATGCCGGCGCGGTAGATCTTGCCGACCGCCGTATCGCTGATGCTGAGCAGGAGCGTGTCTTTGGAAATGCTGACACCTTCGAGCGCCTGGGCATCATTCGGATGGAAGACCAGCGAGACCGGCGGCAATGTCCGGCTTTCCATGAACGCCGCTACGTCGAAGGCGACGAGGTCGCCCGATTTGAAACTGCCGGCCTGGCCTTCCGGCGCCCAGTCTTCCTGAAGCGAGACGAGGAACTGGCCCTGATAGATGCCGGCCGGTGAAGACTTCGGCGGGACCGGCCATTTCACCGGCGCGGTCTCCCCTTCCGGGAACCACCAATAGGAGGAGGTGAAGAAGGTCTCCGCTTCGACCGCGCCCTGAAGAACGGTGCCGTCGTCCAGTTCCAGCGTCATCGGCCAGACGCCGACATCCGTCACAGCACCGCGATAGATCTCTTCCGCGCTGTCCAGAGGCGTGCCGCGCTGCCAGCGCTTCACGACGAAGGGATAGCCGGATTCCGTGACCGTGCCCTGCCCCCAATCGGTTGCGATCAGGACAGTATCCGGCCCGGCCCAGGCGAGGCCCTGCTTGGCTTCCGGCGTGACAAAGCCGTCTTCAACAAATGTTTTGGTGGCGAGATCAAACTCGCGCTGGATCACCGCGTCCTTGCCGCCATCGGACAGAGAGACCATGCATTTATAGTCATCGCTGCCTTTCGGGGCGAAGCAATTGGCCCCCTTGTAGACCCAATTCTTGCCCTCGTCGGCGGCCAGCTTGTCGAAATCGACAACGGTTTCCCAGTCCGGCGCGTCGGTGCGGTAGTCGGCGACAGGCGTCCGGCGCCACAAGCCACGGACATGCGCATCGTCCTGCCAGAAATTGTACACATAGCCCGAACGAACGACGCCATAGGCAATGCGTTCTTTCGAGTTCAGCGCGTCCAGCGCTGCCGTCTCGAACCCGGCATAGCGCGGATCTGCCTGCAGTTCGGCCAGCGTCCGGTCATTCTGTGATCGCACCCAGGCGAGCGCGTCCTCGCCTTCAACCTCTTCCAGCCAGAGATAGGGGTCTTCCCCCGGCAGGGTTTCAGCGGGCTTGGGAAGGTCTGTGTCTGCCAATTCGGTCTCCGGAATCTGTGTAGCCGTGCACGCTGAAAGCATCAGCGCACTCATAAGAGTGGAAAAGAAACGCATAAGTCATCCGCTGGGAGGTTGCCGGGTGAAATGCCAGTCATAATGACCGGGCCGAACGGTTCAAGCCGGTGCGCGGTCGCAGTGGTTAGTCGTCGGCCCAGCGGCGGAGGCGTTCGAATTTCACCTCTTCCACGATCAGGGCGCGGGATTTCTCCGGCACGACCGGACGGATACCAAAATAATCGACCCCCTGATCGCCTTCTATCAGCGGCACGTCATAGTCGAAGCTGAAATCCTGAAACCCGCGTTCGAGATCGAAGACCTGCCAGCCGGAATCCCCAGCGCGGCCAGCAGAATAGTTTGTTTCCATCTGCAGGGCGCCGGACGTGTCAGCCGGCCGGGCGCGAACCGTAGACCGGACCGTGTAGCCCGCGAACTGGACTTCCATATCCGCAGCCAGCCTGAAATGCGGCCCGAGTTCGGGCGCCGCGTCCAGCACACCGGCGTCCACCTCGATATAGAGCTGTTTCCGTCCATCCGGACCGTCGATCAGGCGGGTGACCGCGTCTCCCCCGGCGACAATCTTGTTGAGATAATCGCCGGACACGGTGATTTCGCTGTAATTGACGCCATCTCCGGTGACTGCGCCGGTCGGCAGCCGGCCAATTCCCGGCATGAGGGCGATCCCGACCATTCCAGCTGCAACAAGCAGGGCGAGAGGGAAGAAAATCCTGTCCTTCATCGGGGCCTTTCTCTCCCAGAGCTTTTCCGGTTGCGCCAGTGGGTGGACACCGCTGGCCAATTGGGTCCGCTCCTGTTAGCAGGAGCGCGTCGGGTCTGGCGAGCGGCATTTGCCGACGCATCTGCTACGGGGTTTGCACCATATGTCAAAGTCCGCCTTGAAGCGCCGGGCGCGCGAAGCCCGCAACTGGCTGATGGACTCCTGCTTTCCGCTATGGTCGGAACGGGGCGTGGGCGAACATGGCCTGTTCCGCGAAATCCTGTCCCTCGACCATCAGACAGCCGACCAGGACACCACCCGGGTCCGGGTTCAGGCGCGGCAGACCTATGTTTTCACCGAAGCCCTGAAAATGGGCTGGAAGCCGGACATGGCGGCAGATCACATCGCGATGGGACTTGAGGCCCTGATGGGTCCCTGCCTTCAGTCTGACGGCCTGGCCGGACGTGTCCTGGACAGCGCTGGCGGCGGGCTCACCGACAATTCGGCGGACCTCTACGACACCGCCTTTGTCCTGTTCGCGCTGGCCGAGACGGTAAGCGCCCTGGATGGCGCCGAACATGCCAGAGAGGCGGCAACCGGAATCCTGAAGGCGGTCGACGCAAAGCTGCGGGCACCGGATGGCGGCTATTTCGAATCCCTGCCGGCAGACCAGACACGCCACCAGAACCCGCACATGCACCTGCTGGAAGCCTGTCTTGCCCTGCACCGGGCGGATCCGGACGGCGATCACCTCGCCCGTGCCGGTGAGATCGTCAGCCTGTTCGACCGCTTTTTTACGGCCGGGCCTGGCGACTTGCTGGGCGAACATTTTGCGCCTGGCTGGACCCAGCCGGCCGGCCGCGACGCTGACATCGTGGAGCCCGGCCACCAGTTCGAATGGGTCTGGCTGCTGCACGCCTATGCCCGGGCCAGCGGCACGCCGGTCCACCCCCGCGCCGACAAGCTCTACGCATTTGCCTGTTCGACCCTCGATGATGACGGCCGGGCCTTGCAGGAAGTCACCCGCGAAGGCGCCATCGCCAACGGGTCGCGGCGCACCTGGCCGCAGACCGAGGCACTGAAAGCCCACCTCGCCATGTTCGAAGTGACGGATGAGGACGCCTTTGCCGCCGCGGCCTGCCGCAGCTTCGATGTGCTGATGGATGAATATCTGACACCGGAAGGCGGCTGGATCGACCAGTACGACTCGACCGGCAAACCGATGTCCCAGAACATGCCGGCATCGACCGGCTATCATGTCGTATTGGCCATGGCCGAGATGATGCGGATCATGGATGCTTGAATCTGCGCCGTTTTAAGCCGAAAAGGCCGCCAGAAAGACATACAGGAAGACAAAAGGACCTCTCACCGCGATGCCGAAGCTAGCTCTCGTCCGCCACGGACAATCCGCCTGGAACCTCGAAAACCGCTTCACTGGCTGGTGGGATGCCGACCTGACCGAAAAAGGCGAGGCCGAAGCCAAAAAGGCCGGCCAGCTGCTGAAAAGCGTCGATGCAGACTTCCGCGCTGCCTTCACCAGCTACCAGACCCGCGCGATCCGCACGCTGTGGCTCGCGCTGACCGAAATGCACCGCGCCTGGATGCCGGTGGAGAAAGCCTGGCAGCTGAACGAGCGCCACTATGGCGGCCTGACCGGCCTCGACAAGGCAGAGACCGCGGCCAAGCATGGCGACGATCAGGTTCATGTCTGGCGCCGCTCCTATGACGTGCCGCCGCCGCCGCTGGAAAAGGGCTCGACCTGGGATCTCTCCACCGATCCGCGCTACAAGGGCATCGACATTCCGGACACGGAAAGCCTGAAACTGACGCTCGACCGTGTGCTGCCCTACTGGGATGCCGAGATCGCTCCGGTTCTGAAGTCCGGCAAGGATGTCGTCATCGCCGCGCATGGCAATTCGCTGCGCGCATTGGTGAAGCATCTCTTCAATGTGCCGGACGACAAGATCACGTCTGTGGAGATCCCAACGGGGAACCCGCTGCTGATCGATCTCAACGATGATCTGAAACCGGTCGCCGTGCGGTATCTCGATGCTGACCGCGCCCAGGCCCTGCCGGACCTGCCGTGAGCAAACGGCGCGACCAGCGCATGATGGGGCGGGCACTCGCGCTTGCCCGTCTCAATCATGGCCTGACCGGGCCCAACCCATCCGTTGGCTGCGTGATCCTGGATTCTCATGGACATATCGTTGGTGAAGGCGTGACGGGCCGGGGCGGCCGCCCCCATGCTGAAGAGATCGCGCTGGAAGAGGCCGGTGAGGCGGCCCGCGGCGGGACGGCCTATGTCACGCTGGAGCCGTGCCGCGAACGCTCAGCAGGCGGCAAGTCCTGTTCGATGAAACTGGAAGAGGCCGGCGTCGCCCGCGTCGTCTGTTCCGTGCTGGACCCGCACCCCGTCGCCAATGGCGGCATCCTGCGCCTGCGCCGCGCGGGCATCCGGGTCAATATCGGACCCGGCCGCCATGCCGCCGAAGGGCTCTACCGCGCCTTCTTTGCGAGCATCGGCTAGCCCGGGAACGGCCCCGCATAGTCGATGATCTTCTGATAGAAGGCTTTGGAATCCCGCTGGAAGGCCGCCTTGTTGAACTGCGCCTCATAGGAAGCGCGGCCACCAGCCACGATCTTCGCGGCGAAATCCTTGTCCGAGATCACCTTGCTGAGCGCATTCGCCAGCGCGTCGACATCGTTCTTGGGGATCAGAACGCCGTTCTCGCCATCCTTCACATAGGCCGCCGGGCCGACGGCATCTGCCGCGACCAGCGGGCGCGAGGCCGCCCAGGCATCGACCGTCACCGTGCCGAACGGCTCATAGCGCGACGGGAACGCCACCACATCGCAGGCCGCCAGAAGTGCGCCGCGGTCATTCCGCCAGCCGAGGAAACGGACGCGGTCATCGAGGTTCAGCCGTTTGCAATGCGCACGCAGTTCGGCCTCCAGCGGGCCTTCCCCTGCGATCCAGACATAGAGGCCCGGCACTTTCGCCGTCGCATCGAGCAGCGTGTCGAGGCCCTTCTTTTCGTGCAGGCGCGCGAGCGCCAGGGCAACCGGCGCATCTTCCGGCGTGTCGAGGCTCGCCCGGTCCACCGGGTCTGCGCCCTCGAAATCCGCATAAGTGTGGACGATGCCGGACCGGTCGTCGCTGACGCCCTGTTCGCGGATGTGGCGCAGAAGGTCGATGGTCAGACCGATATGCCATTCGCAGTTCACAAAGCGCGCTAGTTTGTAATAGCCGCCATACCAGCCGATCGACCGGTTGCGGTATTCCTTCGGCGCGAACTGTCCGGCACGGCCCATCCAGTATTCGATCACATCCGGCTTGAACGCCTTGATCGCATCGCCGAGCACCCGGCGGGTCGGGAACGGCCAGGCATTGTTGAATGCCGCCACATCCACGCCGATTCCGGCCTCGCGGAACTTTTGCACACGAAACTGATTGTCGGGCCGGGTGACCACATGTTGGGTCAGGCCCGCTTCCGCGAGCGCCAGAACCGATTCCAGCATGATGTTTTCCGCGCCGCCCTCTGCGGCACCGGCCATGACGTGCATCACGCGCATGGGCCTCTCCTTCATGTCAGGTCAGATTGTCTGCAACGCGCATACCCATTTACAGGCGTGGCGGCAAACACTGGTTGGCAGTCAGGACTGAAATGCCTAAGCAGGGGCCGAACCGACCCGGGAGCCAGAAGACATGTCAGCCTATCGCCTCTTCGGTGCCGAAACCTCGCCCTACTCGCTGAAGGTCCGCGCCTTCCTGCGCTACAAGGGCATTGAATTCGAATGGGTCACGCGGTCCCGCGAGACGGAAACCGATTTTCGCGCACTGGCGCGCCATGCGACCGTACCGCTGCTGGTTTCGCCGGATCGTCCGGTGAGTCAGGAATCGACGCGCATGCTGTTCGCGCTGGAATCGTCCCATCCGGAGCTGTCCGCCACGCCGGAAGACCCGGCCCTGGCGGCGCTGTCGCTCATCCTTGAAGACTATGGCGACGAGTGGTTGAACAAATGCATGTTCCAGCAACGCTGGGGCAACAAGCCCGACCGCGACCAGGCCGGCCTGCGCGCACTGGTGCAATTGTCCGGCGGCAAGCGCCCGCGCGCATGGAAAAAGCCGTCGGTGCAGATTGCCGAACGCATGGCAGACCGCTTGCCGCTCGTTGGTGCGTCTGCCGAGAACGGGCCGGTGCTCGACGCATCGTGGCGCCGTTTTGCAGAATTGCTGAACACGCACCTGAAAGATCACCTCTTCATCTTCGGCGGCCGCCCGGCCTTCGCCGATTTCAGCCTCGCTGCGCAGCTCCAGCAGATGCTGCTGGATCCGACCCCGGCGGAATGGCTGAAAGACCGCGCGCCGTTTGTTGTCGCCTGGTGTGAGAACATGGACGACCCGAAAGCCGGTGGTCCGTTTGCTGACTTGTCTGCGCTGCAGCCAACCCTCGCCCCACTGTTCGCTGACGAAGTGGGCAAGACCTATCTGGTCTGGGCCAAGGCGAATGCCGACGCGGCCCGCAAAGGTTCGGATAAAGTCTCCGCCGAGCTGGAAAACGGCCAATTCGAACAATCGACGCAGAAGCACGCTGCCGAAGCCTTCAACGCAGTGGACAGGTCTGTCAGCCGCACACTGAAGGAGTCGGGCGCCCTGGAGACCTTTCTGGGCGACGCAAACTGCCTGAAAGCCTTCCGGCACAAAGGGCAACCGGCCGCTTCGGACGCCTGATCCGCAGTCCTGAAAAGAAAAACGGCGCGTCCCCATCCGGAACGCGCCGCCTTTTGTCCTGTTCGGAACCTGCCGCTTATGCGGCGTCAGCTTTTTTCTTGCCGATCAGTTTCGGTTCCTGCGATTCGGAGGCACCGATCTCGATCTTGCGCGGCTTTTTCTCTTCCGGAAGTTCACGGACGAGGTCGATCCGCAGCACGCCATGGTCGAGCTGGGCGCCGGTCACGAGAATGTGATCGGCCAGCTGGTAACGGCGGATGAAGCTGCGCTGGGCAATGCCGCGATGCAGGTAATCCCTGCCGCCGGCGTCTTCGGTATCGGTTTTCTTGCCTGCCACGGTCAGCAGGCCTTCCTTCGTTTCGATTTCCAGATCGTCCTGCGTGAAGCCGGCGACGGCGATCTCGATGGCGAAGGCGTTTTCGTCGACTCGCTCGATATTATAAGGCGGATAGCCCTGTGAGCCGTCCAGGCGCGCGGCCTGATCGATCATGTTGGCCATACGGTCAAAGCCAACCATGGTGCGGTAAAGGGGGGTCAGATCAATGTTCGACATGTCAGTCAGTCCTCTGTTTCAAAGCAACTGGGAACTCCCTGAACGGGGGGCTCCTTTGGGGTTCGGACGTCGCAAACACCCGGCCCGATCGATGGCACCGGCACGAAATCCGGTCACAGCCCGCGTGGCAGCACCGTGACACGGTACATGTGGGTGCCTAAAAGAGCTGTTCAAGAGGTCCCATCGACGGAGAAACAATGATGAAAACCGCCGTATCTGCTTCCCTTCTTGCCCTGGCTGTCATGGCAGCCTGCTCACCGGCCCCGGCCGACAGCCCCGAAGCCGTTGCCGAACTCGACACGGAAACCGCCGCAGCTGAGGCGCCAGCAGCGGAAAGCCTTCTGGACGCGGCGATTGCCAGCGACCTGCGTTCGCCAGAGGAAAAAGCCCGCGACGAGTGGCGCCATCCGAAGGAAACGCTGGAATTCCTGGGCATCGAACCCGATGACACTGTGGTGGAGATCTGGCCGGGCGGCGGTTGGTACACCAACATCCTCGCACCATGGCTCGCCTCCGGCGGCGGCAAACTGGTCGCTGTCCTGTTCTCGCCGCAAGGCATCGACGATGCCGAACGCGTCGAACGGATCGAGACGAACAATGCGAAGTTCAAATCGAACTATACCGATCCAGCTTTCGGCACGATCGACTATTCCGGCTTCTCCGCGAACAGCGGTCCGCTGACAGAGCCCGGTACGGCAGACGCCGTGCTGACTTTCCGCAACATCCATAACTGGATGGCCGGCGGGTATGAACAGAAATTCTTCGATGAAGCTTATGCCGCCCTGAAACCGGGCGGTGTGCTGGGCGTGGTCGAACACCGCCTGCCCTCTACCGCTATGCAGGATCCGGAAGCGGCCAGCGGCTATGTCCATGAGGACTATGTGAAAACACTCGCCGCAAATGCAGGCTTTGAATTCGCAGGCTCATCCGAGATCAACGCCAATCCGGCCGATACCGCAGACCATCCCTTCGGTGTCTGGACGCTGCCGCCTGTCAGCAACCAGCCGAAGGAAGGCGAAGAAGCGCCGGAAGGCTGGGATCCGGAGGCCTATAAAGCCATCGGCGAAAGCGACCGGATGACGCTGAAATTCATCAAGCCGGCGGAATAAGCCGTCCCCGGACAACCCCCTGCCCCGCCGGCCTGTCCGGCGGGGCCATTCTTTGGCGTATCCAATGGCATTGAAATCCCTGTTCCCGACCCTCGTGAAGGAAGCCGCGCTTGGCACCGATACCCTTCGGTCCGAGCTCGAAGCTGTTTGCTGGCTGCTGGAAGATGAAGACACCGCCGGCAATGACTGGTGCGACGCCGAGGGCTATGACGGTTACACCTCTTACGCTTCGCTCGACGATTTGCCGGAGCGGTTTCCGGAGTTTGCCGCGCTGAAAGAACTGCTCGACCAACAAGCCGCCGAGTTCGCAAAGGAACTCCACTGGGACATGGGCGGCTTTCACCTCGAGCTCGATGCGCTCTGGGTGAACATTCTCGGCGAAGGCGGCAGCCATTCCGGACACATCCATCCGGGCAGCGTGATTTCCGGCACCTATTATGTCGCTGTGCCCGACGGCGCAGGCACGCTGAAAATGGAAGACCCGCGCCTCACCTTCATGATGGGTGCGCCCCAGCCGACAGATGAAGCGCCGGAATCCGCCCGCCGCTTCGTCTATCTCGAACCGAAAGAGGGCCACGCCCTGTTCTGGGAATCCTGGCTGCGCCATGAAGTCATGCCCAACCGGTCAGAAGATCCGCGCGTCTCAATCAGTTTCAATTATGCGCTGGTGCGCGACTGAAGGATCCGGCCCATGATCATCGTCACCGGCAGCGTCCGCGCCCGACCGGACACCGAGGCAGAACTGGTCGCCCTCTGCCGGGAACATAGCGCCCGCTCCCGTGCTGAAGAGGGCTGCATCGCCCATAATGTGCACAGAGATTGCGACGATCCGGCCCTTCTGGTCTTCGTGGAGTACTGGCGGGACATGGCCGCCCTGAACGCCCATTTCGCGCTTAAAGAGAGCCGGGAATTCGTCAAAGTGGCCCGGCGCCTCTCTGCTGGCGGAACGCCCATGCGGATCTTCGAAGCGGCAGAAGTAAAGGCAGAGGCCTAAGACATTAGTCGTCTGCGGCAACGCCACTCTTGACGTTAAGGCCTCAAAAGGCCATCGCCACGCGAACTCTCACTTCCTCCCTAGACGAGCGCAGACAATGGACCTTTCAAAGATCAGCGCGGGCCAGAACCCGCCGGATGACCTCAACGTTCTGATCGAAGTGCCCCTCGGCGGCGACCCGATCAAATACGAGATCGACAAGGATTCCGGCGCGATGTTCGTCGACCGCTATCTCTACACCGAGATGCGCTACCCGTGTAATTACGGCTTCGTGCCCCACACGATGAGCCTGGATGGCGACCCGATCGACGTGATGGTCGTTGGCAACCGCCCGCTGGTGCCGGGTTCGGTCGTGCGCGCCCGCCCGGTCGGCGTCCTGATGATGACGGACGACAAGGGCCAGGACGAAAAAATCCTCGCCGTGCCGCACCCGAAGCTGACGGCTTATTACGACAAGATCGCGACCTATCACGACCTGCCACAGACGCTTTGTGACAAGATCGCCCACTTCTTCACGCACTACAAAGATCTCGAACAGGGCAAATGGACCCGGATCGAGGGCTGGTACGGCATCGAGAAGGCGCGCGAGCTGATCGATGCTGCCGTCAAACGCGGCGTCGAAAGCTGATCCTCCAACACCTGACGGGGGCCTGAATGGACCTTTCGGTCTGGATTGCCCTGGTTGCCCTGTTCATCGCGGGCGGCCTGACTCCCGGGCCGGCTGTCATGCTGGTGATGAGCACGTCGCTGCGCTACCGGGCGCCAACGGCGCTCTTGCCGGCATTGGGTGTGGCAGCGGCCAATCTGCTTTGGATCTCGCTGGCGGCGGGCGGCATCGCCGCTTTTGCTGCGCAATTCCCGATCCTGCTGAACGGACTGAAGATTGCCGGGATCTGTTTCATCGCCTGGCTGGCCTGGTCGCTGGCAATGTCAGACCCGTCCAGCCCCCATGCCAGCGCGAAGGACGCCCCGCCGCGCGGCAAGCTGTTTGCCCGCGGCGTCGGCCTGCAATTGCTGAACCCGAACGCACTCGTCTTCTTCGGTCTTCTGCTGCCGTCCTATTTCGACATGACGCATCCGGTCGTGCCGCAGGCGCTGATCATGATGGTCACGATCACCATTTGTGAAATGACGGGCCTGACGCTCTATGCCTGGCTGGCCGACGGCATGAACCACCATTTCGAGTCGCACGCCTTTACCCGGTGGTTCAATCGCGGGGCAGCCCTCGCCATGTTGGCATCCGCCCTGTTTGCGTCGATTTCGACCTTCACACCGCACACTTAGCGGTCGACCACCTCAAACCGGCCGGTTTTCGCGTTCCGCCAGTGCAATTCGCCATGCTTGATGGCGAACCACGCGCCGTGCAGCTCAAGCTCGCCAGCCTCTACGGCCTTCTGAACGAAGGGGAAGCTCAGCAGGTTCTTCAGGGAGGTTTCGATGCCTTCCAGTTCCAGCGAGAATTGCGGATTGATCGAGCCGGATTCCAGGACCCGGTCGCGGGCTTCATCAAGAAGCGAAACCCAGGGGGTCACAAATTCCCCGATCAACGGATTGTCGTCGCCCGCCAGAGAGGCCTGAACACCTCCGCATCCACCATGCCCCATCACCACGATGTGCTGCACCTTCAGCACATTCACCGCGTACTCCAGCGCAGAACTGACCCCGTGCAGCTTTCCATCTGGCATGTAAGGCGGAACGAGGTTGGCCACATTGCGCACCACAAACAGCTGGCCGGGTGCCGCCGCGAAAATGTCGGAGGGCTCGGCGCGGCTGTCGGCGCAGGCGATCAGCATGATGGCCGGGCTCTGGCCCTCGCCAAGCTCGCGATAGAGCGCTGCCTGTTTGGAATAAACACCGCCGCGGAAGCGCCGGTAGCCTTCAATCAGTTCCTCGATCGTCTTCATGGTTCCAATCCTGCTGCTCGGCCTGTTTTCCGGCCTGTTTCTGCCGACGCTTCTCTATTGCATAGTGCAGAAGTCGCCAATCTGAATCGGACATTGTTTACCGGTTTGTCCTAGGGTTCCGAAAGAGGCCCCCGCAGAACCGGCCAGGGAGACCAGACATATGTCGACAGATGCCAGCGAGAAGAAAACTTCCCGCAAAGGCCCTTCGCGCAGCGAGGAGTCCCGTTCTGCCATCCTTGAAGCGACACGGGCCGAGCTTGCCGAGGCGGGCTGGCGGACGTTCAGCGTCGACTCGGTTGCAAAGCGCGCCAGCGCCTCGAAACAGACCATCTATCGCTGGTGGCCCTCGATCGGTGCCATGTGTGTCGATGCCGCCCTGGCCCTGGTGCCAGACAGTCCGGACGGCGGGCGCGACCCGCAGGAACGCATCGCGACGCTGATCGTCCCGCTGGAAGCCGCTGCCCGCACCGGGAATGGCCACGCCGTGCTGCGCGGCGCGCTGATGGCCGCGGCCGACGACCAGCATGCTGGCGAAGCCTGGCGTGCCTGGATGAACCGCGACATCCGCCAGCCCATGCGTATGGTGCTCGCCGAACTGGCGGCGAAACGCGTAATCCGCCGCGATTTCGACCTGGATGAAGTGATCGAACAGCTGCTCGGGCCGCTCTGGCACCGGATCTGTGTGATCCGCGGGCCGGTGAAGGAAGGCTACAGCATGCAGCAGGCGCGCTACGCCCTGCGAGTCTATTCCACCATCTGACACCGGGAAACTTCCCCCAGCCCGGCACACGGACCGCGTTCTGCACGAATCTTGCAGCGGAACCTCCCAAACTGGGAGGAAAACCGCATGTCCGCCGGACGCATCGCCTGGATCGATTACGCCAAAGGTATCGGCATCATTCTTGTGGTGATGTCTGCCGCCGCCATCGGCTATGGCGCGCCGGAAGGCGGCGTGAACTGGATGCTGGGCCTCGCAGACTGGGCCCGTCCGTTCGTGGTTCCGGCCTTTTTCCTGATTTCCGGCCTGTTCCTGCATCGCGGGCTCTTTGGCTCAGCCCCGGTCTATTTTGACCGCAAGATCCTCCGCTTCGCCTATTTCTTTGCGCTCTGGTTGGCCATCGAAACCGTCATCCTGAACGCTGGTATGTTCTCGCAGGGCCTGCCCGGCCTCGCCCAGCTGTATCTCAGCGGCCTGGTCTCGCCGCAAAGTCCGCTCTGGTTCATCCAGCAGCTCTTCCTCTTCTATCTCGTCACGCGGGCCATCCGCCGCCAGAAGCCGGCGCGAATTCTGGCCGGTGCTGCCGTGCTGCAGATCCTCGCCGCAGCGGGCCTGTTCCAGTCCGGATGGTCTGTCGTCGACCATTTCGCGGCGAATTTCGTGTTCTTCTATGCCGGCTATGTGGGCGCGTCCCTTGCGTTCGGTTTCGCGAACAAAGCGGAGAACCGCCTGCGTGACCTTGGCTGGACCCTGACTGTCTGGGCCGGTGTGCACACCGCCTTCGTCGCCATGGGGATCGCGGACCTGCCGATCGTCTCGCTGATCCTCGGCTTTGCCGGGACGTTCGCGCTGATCAGCGCTGGCGTGCTGCTTGCCCGTATCCCGGCAGCCCATTTCATCGGTGACGCCGGACGCCAGTCTTTCGCGATCTATCTCGGCTTCTTCATCCCGCTCCAGCTCCTGCTGATGCTGGTGAAGATGAGCGGGATTTTCGCAGACACCGGCGCGGCTAGCCTGGCAATTGCCGCCGCCACGCTGATGATCGCGCTTGGCATGCACCGGCTTGCAATGGAAACCCCGCTACGGGCGCTTTATGTCCGTCCCCGGATTTTCAGGCTCAAACCTTCACAGGCGTCCGGGCGCGGCAGCCTGCTTGTCGCACCGACGCAGCAGCCAGACGCTTGATAATCGGCGCCTAGCGCCCCCGGTTCCACACCATGAGCGGATCGAAGGCGCCGGTTTCCGCGGCCTTCTGGAGCTGTGCGATCTGTTCGGAGACAGGGTTTTCACCCGATGCCTTGGCCCGCGCGCCATACAGGGCCTCGTCGAGACGGCAGATCTGTTCGAACAGCGCTTCTGACCGGTCCACCAGTTCCAGGAAGCGCGCCGGCAGGCCCCTGCCCTCCTGCGCCTTCACATCGAGCGGCGGATCCTCTCTCCGTATGCGGTATTTCTTGGCGGCCGCGTCGTCGCGCTTCATCTCGCCATCGCGTACCGCTTTCTGCATGACCAGCCAGCTCGCGGCCTGCATCAGGCGCGTCGTCAGCTCCATGCTCCAGGCGGCATGGGTCAGCCCCGGTTCGCGATCCAGCGTCTTGGCATGTTCGCGGCCCGGCCCGTCCAGATAGGTGGCCGTTTCCTCCACCAGCGCCATGCCGCGCGTGAAGACGGTATCGAACAGCTTGCCGCCGGTGAACCCGTCCGACATGCTCATGCCTTCGCCTTGCGACTGTTCCGCTGCCATAAATCTGTCCCTGACGTTCTGGACACCAACACCTGCTTTACCATGGCGATGTTTATGTCCGCTTAATCCCCGCCGCCACCAAACAGCGCATCGGCGGCTGCTTTCTGGGCGCGCTTTTTCTCGATTTCCCGTTCGCAGGCGGCGATACCGTCTTTCAGCTGCGCAATGCGCGCTTCCAGCTCTTCCACCGACATCTGCTCCAGCGTCTGCGGTGTGTTTACGAGGATCGGCTCTTCATCCGAAATTGCCATCATCGCCTCCCGATCAGTCTCTTGGGGTTCATCAAAGCAGAAACAGGCCTTACATGCGACTCCTCAACACGGGAGTCATGCACATGGGCGAGACGATGAAAGCCGTCGAAATCGA
>MDTG01235124.1_pt1 | contig 25706 bp, 22 predicted proteins | sample 811421 | NCBI WGS metagenome assembly MDTG01 (sample SAMN05326645, study PRJNA326480) | marine metagenome | isolation source: seawater | place: Pacific Ocean: South East | collected 2011
GAAAATTTCAAAAAAATATAAAATACCTATAGTGGAAGATGCTTGCCAATCTATATTAGCAAATATTAATAAAAAAAATGCCGGCACCTGGGGAGAATTTGGGGCATTTTCACTTCATCCTTTAAAAAATATTAATGTTTGGTCTGATGGTGGTATTATAACTACAAATAATAAAAAATATTATGATAAATTAATTTTGCTCAGAAACCATGGATTAATAGATAGGGACACTGTCAAAATTTGTGGTTACAATAGCCGTCTTGATACTTTTCAAGCAGTTGTTGGAAACTGGCTTTTACCTAAAGCAAAAAAAATTGCTCAAAAAAGAATAGAAAATGCAAAAAAATACGATGACGAATTCTCCAAAGTTAAAGAGATATCAATACCACAAAGACTGAGAAACTATAAAATAGTTTATCATTTATATGTTATTTTTGCTGAAAATAGGGATAAACTGCTTAATTATTGTATAAAAAATGGGATTGAAGCAAAAGTTCATTATCCGAAACCAATGTATTTACAGGAAAACCTCAAGTATCTAAAACATAAAAGGGGAGATTTTCCAATAACGGACGAACATACAAAAAAAATTATTACTTTTCCATGCGATCAACACCTAAGCAGTAAAGAAATAAATTATGTAATTAGAACAGTTAAAAATTTTTATAAAAAAGAAAATAAATGAAAGCAGCTATTTTAGTTAAAAACAAAAAACCACTTATCGTTGATGAAGTAAAATTGCCTAATACTTTGAGTTATGGACAAGTTCAAGTTAAAATCTTTTATAGTGGTATATGTGGAGCACAAATTAATGAAATAGATGCAGTAAAAGGAAAAGATAAATTTTTACCTCATTTATTAGGCCATGAAGGGTCTGGAAAAGTTGAAAAAATTGGAGAAGGTGTAAAAAATTTTAAACCAGGAGATCATGTTGTTTTGCATTGGAGAAAAAGCTCAGGAATTCAAAGTGCCACACCAAAATATTTATGGAAAGGTAGAAAGATCAATGCTGGTTGGGTTACAACTTTTAATGAAAAAGCAATTATATCTGAAAATCGACTTACAAAAATACCAAAGAATTTTGATTTAAAAATTGCAGCACTTTTTGGCTGTGCAGTAACGTCAGGATTTGGAGCAGTTAACAATGATGCAAAAGTAAAAATTGGTCAATCAGTATTAATATTTGGTTTAGGAGGAATGGGATTAAATATATCTTATGCAAGCTCTTTGGTTTCTGCTTATCCAATAATTGGAATTGATGTTCATAAAAGTAAATTGAAAATTGCAAAAAACTTTGGGATGACCCATGGAATTTTATACGATAAAAATATTAAAAAAAAAATTTCTAGAATATTAAATGATAATGAGCCAGAAGTAGTTTTTGAGACAACGGGTAAGCATAAACTTATGGAAAAGGCTTATGAAGTGACACCAAATACAGGAAAAACCGTATTTGTTGGAGTACCTGATAAAAAAATATCAATTTATACTCTGCCTTTAGCTTTTAATAAAACTTTATCAGTTTCGCATGGCGGCGATACAATACCAGATAAAGATATTCCTCGTTATGTAAGATTAGTAAAAAATAAAAAAATTAAGTTAAATAAATTGATTACTCATGAGTTTTCTTTAAAAGAAATAAATAAGGCTTTAAAATTATTTAGAAGTGGTAAAGCAGGCAGGATTTTGATTAAATTATAAAAGGACATAAAATGGGAAGACACTTAGATATAGGATACTTCAAAAAAAAAATTAAAGTTAGATCAAAAGTTGCAAAAAAAAGATCAGTTATAAATAAATACAATGCTTGGCAGCTTGAAAAAAAATATTATGATGGAAATAGACTAGATGGTTACGGTGGCTTTAAATATGATGGAAGGTGGCAAACATTGTTACCAAAATTAATTAAAAGATATAAACTGACAAAAAAATCAAAAGTTTTAGATCTTGGTTGTAAAAAAGGATTTTTATTAAAAGATTTAAATATTCTTCTTCCAGGTATTAAATCTTATGGAGTTGAAAATCATCCATACCCTTTAAAAAAAGCAGTTAATTGTAAAAGCAAATTAATTCAGTCCCAATATTACAATTTGCCTTTTAAAAATAAATATTTTGATTTTGTGATAGCATTTAATTCTCTCTATATGCAAAATTTAGGTGATGTTATTAGGTCTTTAAAGGAAATTCAAAGAGTGTCTAAAAATAGTTATATCGTGTTAGCCTCTGGTGAAAATGACTCAGAAAGAAACAAATTTTATCGATGGACACTTATTGGAACTAGCATTCTCTTAAAAAAAGAATGGAAAATGCTTTTTAAGAAAATTAAATTTACTGGAGATTATTATTTTTCATCAGCAAAATCACTTGGTGTATAAGTAAAAATATTAATGTAATTTATTATATGAGACTAGCAGATTATGTAATCGAATTCCTAAAAAGTAAAAAAATAGATACTATTTTTACAGTCAGCGGAGGCGGATCAATATATTTGTGTGATGCTTTATACAAGGCAAAAAAATTGAAATATATTTCCTGTCATCATGAACAAGCAGTATCATTTGCAGCTGAGAGTTATTCAAGATTCAAGAATAAACCTGGGGCAGCAATAGTTACAACTGGTCCAGGAGGAACAAATAGTACAACAGGGGTGGCATGTTGTTGGATAGACTCTATTCCAACAATATTTATATCTGGCCAAGTATATTTAAATCAAACAATTCAAAAAACTAAATTAAGACAAGTCGGCGTTCAAGAGATCGATATAGTTAATATGGTAAAAAATTTCACAAAATATTCTGTTATGTTAACAAACCCAAATAAGATAAAATATCATCTAGAGAAAGCTTATTTTTTAGCAACAAACGGAAGACCGGGACCAGTTTGGATAGACATACCTGCAAATATTCAAAATGCAAACATTGACAAAAAAAAATTAATTGGATTTAAACCAAATAAAGACAATATAAATCACAAAGCTTTACAAAAAAAAATAAGAAATATTGCAAAACTTTTTTTAAAATATGACAGACCAGTACTGCATCTTGGTCAAGGTGTAAAAATTTCAGGAGGACAAGATTATTTAAGAAAATTAATAAATAAACACAAAATTCCTTTTGCGCTAACCTGGAATGCATCAGATCTAATTGAGTCAAACAATACCTCGTATATTGGTAGACCTGGAGCCTTTGCAGAAAGAGGTACAAATTTTATAATACAAAATTGTAATTTACATATATCTATTGGCACAAGATTGCCTTTTATGGTTACAGGCTACAATTCCATCGATTTTGCAAGAAAAGCAAAAAAAGTAATGGTTGATATAGATATTAATGAATTAAAAAAAAATGGAACGAAACCAAATATTAAAATTTGTTGTGATGCTAAATACTTTTTGAAGTATTTATATAAATTTATGTCAAAAAAAATTAATCTTTCTAAAGATTGGTTAAAATATTGTAAAGAAATTAGAAAAAAATATCCAATAGTTTTACAAGAGTTTAGAAATCAAAAAAAAACTATAAATTCATATTATTTTATTGAATGTTTGTCTGAACTACTCAATAAGAAAGATACGGTCGTAACTGATATGGGTCTATCTTTTGTAGGCACTCATCAAGCATTTAATATCAAAAGAGGCCAAAAATTGTATACTAATTCAGGTCATGCTCCTATGGGCTGGGGCTTGCCCGCAGCTATAGGGGCATGTTATGCAAAAAAAAAAAAGAAAATTATATGTTTAACTGGCGAAGGTGGTTTACAAATGAATATCCAAGAATTGGCAACTGTTATGCATAATAAATTGCCAATCAAAATATTTATTTATAACAATGGTGGCTATTTAACGATTAAACAAACCCAACAGTTAGGTTTTAAAAGTAGAATTATGGGATCCGACTTTGGTAGCGGTTTATCTTTTCCAGATTATAATAAAACAGCAGATTCTCATAGAATTTCTTATGTTAAATTAAAAAACACTAAAACACTTAAAAATGATGTAAAAAAAGTTTTAAATACAAAAGGACCGGTGATTTGTGAACTTATGTTAGATGATGAACAAGAGCAAATGCCTAAAGCAATTAATAGAAGGTTAGCAAATGGTAAAACTTTAGCTACAAAATTTGAAGATATGTACCCTTTTTTAACAGCTCACGAAATAAAAGAAAATATGTTATAGAGATTTTAGTATATGAATAAAGCATTAATTATTTCAGGAAATTTAGCGCAAGATCATGAATTTATATATCCTTATTATAGGCTTCTAGAAGCTGGATTGGAAGTTGATGTTTGTTTGTTAGAAGGTAAACCAGTAAAAGGTTTTTTGGGTACTACTTTACCACCAAACAAAGATCAAGTTGTAAAAAAAATTGAAGAAATAAAAGTTGATGATTATAAGATTTTAGTTTTACCAGGTGGCGTGAAAGCAATGGAAAAAGTTAGACAGGAAAAAAAAATAATAGATTTCATTTCAAAATTTAATGAAAAAAAGAAAATAATTGCCTGCATATGTAGTGGAGCACAACTTTTAATATCTGCTAAAGTTGTAAATAAGAGAAAAATTGCAGGTTACTATAGTATGAAAGATGATCTTATAAATGCAGGTGCAATCTATACTGATGAACCAGCTGTTATTGATGATAATATTATAACAACTGCACATTATAAAGACATGGGACCTTGGATGAGAGAAGTAGTAAAAAAAATCTAAATAAGATTTATAAAATGGAAAAAAATTATAAACAAGATCTTGCCTGGAAACAAAAATTTGCGACAGAAATAGAGGAATTCAGAAAAAAAGCTTATGTAAGAGGCGATATAATGCCTAAAAGATATTGTTTTGTATTAACAAATCTTTGTAATTTGGCTTGTGATTTTTGTTATCAGCATAGAACAAAACTTAAAAATTCTTTAAATGCCAATGATTGGATTAAAATCATAAAACAATTGCCAGAAAATTCTAGAATAACACTTACAGGTGGAGAACCTTTAACTCTTAAAGATTTTGAAAAAGTATTTTTAGAAGTAGTAAAAAGACATGAATGCAATATAATTTGCAATGGTCTTCTTTTATCAGAAAAACTAATTGATATTTTGTTGTCTTCAAAAAATTTCAAAGTTTTATCTATTTCAATAGATAATAGGAAAAATATGATAAGAAAGCTAGCAAATGTAAATGAAACAAAATGGGATGAAAAATGGTCTCATGCAGAAAAAATGATGCTTTATTTTCAAAAAAGAAAAATTGAACTAGGTCATACCTCATGTATTCTTGATGCAAAAACATGTGTTTTAGATGAAAATGCAAACGAATTATTAGACATCCACAAGTACTGTGTTGAAGACCTTCAGTGTGATACTCATAGCTATCAATTTCTTAAAGGTTCACCAATTTTAGGTTGTGATTACATGTATCATTTTGATGATATTTTCGGCAAAAGTTCTGCTTATGAATATAAAAATTGGGAAATAATTAAAAAACAATTTAATTTAATCAAACAATATAATTTCAAAAATGATAAAGTTGCATTTTCTAAGCCAAAAGTTGTTGAATTGATCGGGGATGACAAGCCTATAGATGAAAAAAGATTGGATGTATTAAATTCTAAAGCTCATATAAAAGAAAAATTTTTACCCTGTTCCCAACCATGGGCAAGTGTACATATTAATAACGATGGAAATGTATTCCCTTGTTTAGCTGTTCCAGTCGGAAACGTAAGAGAAAAAACTATAAAAGATATCATTTTTGATGAAGAATTTAAAAAGTTTAAAAAAGTAATTAAAAATCATGGAACTGTAGAAGCATGCAATAGATGTGATTGGTTGCAGCCTTCTGAAAAAATTCTATCTTAAAATAATTTCAGTCATAAAATAAATGAAATAGTAAAATTTTAAAAAATAAATATGAGAATACCTTACGTAAATCTAAAACTACAGTGGAAAAAAGAAAAAAAATTTCTATTGAGAATTATTGATCAGACATTAGAAAGTGGAAATTGGGTAGGCGGAGAAAATATTAATAAATTTGAAAAAAAAATATCAAAATTGTGTGCTACAAAATATGCCGCTAGCTTAAACAGCGGAACAGACGCACTTACTCTTGGCCTACATTTATTAGGAGTGCGAAGAGACGACGAAGTAATCACTACACCTAATTCATTTATAGCTTCTGTATCAACAATTGTACACTTAGGTGCAAAACCAGTATTTGTAGATGTGCTTTCTGATCAAAATATAGATCCTGCTTTACTTGAAAAAGCTATAACAAAAAAAACCAAGGCAATCATGCCAGTTCATTTAACTGGAAGAATTTCAGAGATGAATGAAATTAATAGAATTGCAAAAAAATATAATATTCCAGTAATTGAAGATGCTGCTCAATCAATTGGCTCTATGTATCATAACAAACCTTCTGGTTCGTTAGGTGATGTTGGATGTTTTTCTGCTCATCCACTAAAAAATCTTAATGCATTTGGAGATGCTGGATATTTAACCACAAATAGCAAAAAAATTTATGAAAAAGTAATTGAGTTAAGAAATCATGGGATGGCAAATAGAAACAAAATAAGAAACTTTGGATATGTTTCGAGAATGGATAATCTACAAGCAGCTGTATTAAATTACAGGCTTAAAAATTTGAAAAATATTATAGAAAAAAGGAGAAAAAATATAAATATTTATAAAGAATATTTAGATCAAAATAATGTATTTATTCCTCATGAAAAAAATTATCAATACAATACTTATCATACATTTGTAATACAAGTTGATAAAAGAGATCAGTTAAAAAAATATTTACAAGAAAATAAAATTCAAACTGCTATACATTATCCAATACCAATTCATCTTCAACCTGCTTCTAAATTTTTAGGATATAATAAAGGGAGTTTTAAAAATACCGAAAGACAAGCAAAAAGAATTTTAACTTTACCTATAAATCAATTTTTAAAAAAGACCGAGATCAAATTTATTTCAGACAAAATTAATTATTTCTATTTAAAGAATTAGTTTTTTAAATTTAAAAAAGTTACAAAAATACGTATTACCTTTTTTTTCACTTAAAAAATTAAGTTATGTTTTTTTTTAATCAAGTTATAAGCTTTATATTTTATAAAATGGGTTACCTTTTGATAACCCCAAAAACCTATTCATTTGGAGGTTTTTATCAAACCTTAATTTATGGTTTAAAATTTTGTGAATTAAAAAAAAAAAAAAATTTATTAGTTATAGGATTAATAAATTTACATGAAAAAAATTTTTTTAAAATATATAATTTTAATCTTGTATTAAAAATTTTTTACAAATATTCAATTATTGAAAAATTTTTTTGTATTTTACTATCAGTTATTTTAAATTTAAATTTATTAATTTTATTAATTTTAAGAAAATTAAGATTGTGGATTTTTTTTCAAAACTTTTTTAAATATGCTGTTTGTGATTATTTTGGCTATGCTAACAGGCATAATCATTTTGAAAAACATGATGATAAAGATTTCTTTTTAAAAAAAATAAATTTCAAAATTAAAGATATAATTGGTCAAAAAATCGACTTTTCAAATCTTTATAGCTATGGTTATGATAAAAACAAATTTGTTACTTTTTGCATTAAAGACAGCAATTATGACAAATTAAAAAGCATTTCAACATCATATGCATCAGATGTTTATAAGTGTAAAAAATCTTTAGATTTCTTAATTGGCAAAAATTTTAAGGTTTTTAAAGTTGGAGATCCAACTATGAGAAAATTTAATTATTTAAATAACAATTATTTTAATTTTTGTGATGATAAAAAAAACCAATTTTATCTAAATAACAGCTATGCAAATTGTAATTTTTATTTTGGCTCTAGCGCTTCTCATGGAATTATACCAGAGTTATTTAATAAAAAAAAAATTATTATAAATCAAGTAGATCATGTTGCGCTAACCTTAAGTACTGAATTAAATAATTTTTTATTATTTAAAAAAGTCTATTCCTCAAAAACAAATAATTTAATAAAAATTGAGGAATTGTTTAAAAAAGATTTAATGAGTTTTGAAAATTTATCAATAGCTGAAAAAAATAATGAAATAAAATTAGTTGAAAATTCAGAAGATGAAATTTTAGAGTCCTTAATTGAATTTTATGAATATAATTTCAAAGGCAATAAAATAGACACTAGTTTAAATAAAAAATATTTTGAATTAAGACGTGAGTATTTGATTAAAAATAATAAATTTATAAATATAGAATTTTTTGATAAAACCCTCTGTACAATTTCAAATAAATACTTAATTAATAATCTCTAAAATGAAAAAATTTAAAAAAGTAAAAATTATATTAGGTGCGAGAAATGTAAATATAATGTTACTGATAATTGTTCTAAATTTATTCCAAACTATTCTTGAAATATTAAGTTTAGGATTAATTGTGCCAATAGTGAGTGTTATAGTTCAGCCCGATTTAATTAAAGAACAAAAAATAATATTTTTTCTTTATGAAAAATTCAATTCTGCAAATAATATCGAATTTTTAAAAACTTTATTAATAATTTTCTTTTTTCTTTATACATTAAAATTAATATTATCAATATTTTTCAAATATTTTCACGTTAAATTTAATTTTTCACTGATTAAATATATAACTCTTAGAATTATAAAGAAATATTTATATTCGGAGTATGAATTTTTTATAAAAAATAAAAATTCTAAAATGATATCTACTTTATATACAGAAGGATCGGCTTTTGTTGATTGGTATATTTCTCCTTTAATTGTAATAGTTTCTGAAATGGTCTTTTTTATTTCTATTGTTTGTTTACTTTTATATGCAGATTTAAAAGCAACGGTTATAATAATAGCTCTTTTTTCAATTTTTATTTTTTTATTTTTATCAATTACGAAAGGAAAAATTAGGAAATGGGGGAAAAAACGTCAAAACCTAGCTGAAAAATTATTAAAAAATTTATCTCAAATATTTGATGGAATTAAAATTATAAAAATATTTCATAAAGAAAATTTTTTTTTAAATATTTTTAGTAAAGATCAAAAAAATATGCAATTATTGTTACTTAAAAATGATGTTGTTCAATTTTTGCCCAGAGTTTTATTAGAATATATTGTAATAATATTAATTTTAGGGATCTTATTTGTTTCTATAAATTCAAATGCAAACTTAATAAGTATAATACCAATTATAGCATTGTACGCTGCAGCAACTTTAAGATTAATCCCTTCAGTATCAAAAATAATGGTTTCAGCTCAAAACTTAAAATTTGGAGCTCCTGCAATTAATAGAATATATGAAGAAATAATAAATGATACTACTTCAAAAATTCTTGAAGAATCAAATAAAAATTTTAAGAATTTTAAATCAATTAAATTTGATAATATAAATTTTTCTTATGATGATAAGGACAAAAATGTATTAACTAATATTAAATTAGAAATAAATAAAGGAGATATTATTGGTATAATAGGTGAGTCTGGGTCAGGAAAAACAACTTTATTAAATATAATTTTAGGCTTAATAAAGCCAAATTCTGGAAAAATATTTGTTGATAAAAAAGAAGTGACAAATAAATACAGAAGTCTGAAAAATTTATTTTCATTAGTAAGTCAAGAAGTGTATTTATTTGATGATACAATTGCTAAAAATGTGGCTTTAGAGGCAGATAATAAAGATATAGATTATAAAAAATTAAAATATGTATTGGCTACGTCACAATTAAATCTTATGATAGATAATAGACAAAATCTTGAGAATACTGAAGTTGGAGAAAAAGGATTATCAATATCTGGAGGTCAAAGGCAGCGTATCTCTATTGCAAGAGCCTTATACAAAAATTCAGATATTGTAGTTTTTGATGAAGCCACAAGTAATTTAGATATAGATACGGAAAATAAATTAATAAACGCTCTTAAAGTTTTAGAAGGAAAAAAAACATTTATTTTTGTTTCTCATAGGCCAAGTTCACTCGAATTATGTAATAAAATTTATACAATAAACAAAAATAAAAATTTAACTCAAATAAAGTAAAGCTTTATGCTTAACAAATATTTATTTGATAATATTTAATTAAATTCATGAAAAAAAAAATCTTATGCTTTGATCTAGACGGCGTTATTTGTAAAACTATAAAAAGAAACTACTTAAAGGCTAAGCCAAACAAAAAAGTTATAAAGTTAATTAATCAATTATATTATGATTACAAAATTAAAATATATACTTCAAGATATATGGGTAGAAATAATGACAATGTTAAATTAGCTAAAAAGCAAGGTTATAAATCTACCTTTAGACAATTAAAAAATTGGGGTCTAAATTTTCATGAACTTAAATTAGGAAAAATAAGCTATGATTTAATTATTGATGACAAGGCACTTGGATTTAAAAAAAATTGGTACAAAGATATTCAAAAGATACTAAAAAAATAAATCAAACTAATTTTTAATTAATAGTTTTTCGTTAATTATCAAAGCGTCTAAATTGGAATTTTCAAAAATATTTAATGCATCTTCCAAATCATTGACTATTGGATATCCATGTAGATTAAAAGATGTATTTAGAAGGCCATATACGCCACTTTTTTTTCCAAACTTTTTTATTAAATCCTCATAATTAGGATTAGTTCCTTTTAAAATAATTTGAGGTCTACATGTTTTATCAAAAGGATGGAGCGCAGCTTGGAAAAGATCCTGACCCTTTAATGTTGTTTCAACGCATTTAGTCATATACTCATAATTTGAATGTTTATCTTTTAATTTAAAATATTCTTTTGCTTTTATTTCTAAAACTGATGCAGCGAAAGGCATCCAAAAATCTCTATTTTTTATTGTTTCATTTATTTTTTTTATAGAAATCATATTTTTTGGATTTGCGATAATTGATCTATTTCCTAGTGCTCTTGCCCCAAACTCAGCTCTTCCAGAAATTCTTCCTAAAATTTTTCCATTATGAAGTAGTTTAGACGCCTCTTCATTTATATTATTTGTTTTAATTACAAATTTATTTTTTTTATTTTTGATATTTGAATAGATTACTTTAGGACCAAGATATGCATTTTTTATTGGATAACTTCTATTTTTTAAAATTATAGAGTTATAATAATAAGCAGCTCCCATTGAAAGACTCGTATCATCTGGGGCGAGAGGAACAAAAAAATTTTTAATACCTTTAATGTTTGTAATATTTAAATTATTTTTTACATTCATAGCCACTCCACCAGCTAACATAAAATTTTTTGTATTATATTTATTTTTTAAATTTACCAACCAATTTTTACATAGATATTCAGTAAACTCCTGAAGAGCTCCACAGACACTATCGAATCTAAATCCTTCAATTTTTTCCTTAATTTCAAAATATAAGTCTTTAGGCATTTTTTTATTAAAAAAATTTGTACCTTTAACACTTTGAAATTTTTTAAATATATTTAAAAGGTCTTCGTAATATTTTTTTTTAGCATATGGAGCCATTCCCATAATTTTATATTCATGTTCATCTGGTTTAAATCCCAAAAGAAGAGTTGTATATCTATACAATCTAGCAATTATAGAGTTCCCTCCTTTAGTAATTCTTTTTATGCTATTATGATTATTAAATTGAAAAACAGAATAATTTATGAAATCTCCAAAAGCATCAAGTGTTAAAACTAACAATTTTTTTTTGTTGCTTACTTTATTTGAATAATATGCCCATGCAGCATGACCTGACGAATGATCAATAAAAAAAATTTTATTTTTATCTATATGTAAATGCTTAACTACTACATCTGATCTTATTATTTTACCAATCTTCTCTAATTTTTTATTTGAAATATGATCATTAGTTACACTCAATAAATTGTAAATTTTAGACCAGTACTTTTTTCCAGGGTATTGATTAAAATCAATTTTTTTTTTAAATAATTTTAAAATTGACTGATTTTTGTTTTTGTATATTTTTTCCCTCCAATACTTATGTTGTTCGTTAACAAAATCTTTTATTTTAAATTTTGTATAATGTCTTAAAAGAATTGGTGTTGGCGACCAAATAGTCGAAATATAACATACTGCATTTATATCTTGTCTTTCTAATTTGAACTCTTTTAGAAGCCAATTTATTGCATGTCTTGGATATCTTTCATCATTTTTTACTTTAGTAAATCTTTCCTCACTTACACTTCCAACAATTTTTCCATTTATCATAAGGCACGCGCTCGAATTACATTGCCAATTGATTCCAATTATATTTGTTGCTGGTTTCATTTTTTTTAGGTATTTATTCTTTCAAAAGATATATAGTAAAAGATATACAGTAGATCAAAATAAAAATTAACAAAAATAAATAGTTAAATAAAATATGCCAGGATTTGAGTTAATAGGAAAAGAAGAAAAAAAAAATATTTTAGAAATTTTCAATAAAAGCAATGGAGTAATGTTTGCGCATGGTTTTGAAAAATTGAGGAATAATATTTTCAGAGTTAGGCAATTCGAAAAAAGATTAAAAAAAAAGTTTAATTCAAAAGAGTGTCAAGTTGTTTCATCAGGTACAGCTGCAATTAAAGTGGCATTGAAGGCTATAGGCATAAAGCCTGGAGACGAAGTAATTACTCAATCATTTAATTTTATTGCAACAATTGAAGCTATACTAGATTGTGGCGCAAAACCTATAATTACTAAAATTGATGATAGTTTGAATATGTGTCCTAATGACTTAAAAAAAAGAATTACAAAAAAAACTAAAGCTATAGTGCCAGTACATATGCTCGGTTTTTCAGTTAATATAAAAGAAATAATTAAAATTTGTAAAAAAAATAAAATTTTTATGATTGAGGATAATTGTGAGGCAGTAGGGGCAAAATATAATAATAAATATCTTGGTACAATAGGAGATGCAGGAATTTTAAGTTTTGATCATGGAAAAAATATTACTACTGGTGAAGGAGGAGCAATTTTAACTAATGATAAAAAAATATTTATTTCAGCCAAAGAATATCATGATCATGGTCATCAGTTAAATCCCAAATATCCAAGAGGTATGGACACCGTTAAATTGGCTGGATTTAATTATAGAATGTCCGAATTGCAGGCTGCAGTAGGATTGGCACAAATTAAAAAAATTAATTTTATTTTAAAAGAAAACAAAAAAAGGTATTCAGTTTTAAACCACATTATTTCAAAAAAATTTAAAGTCAGAAAATGTCATCTTGATACTGTACCTTCATTTGATACTTTTATTTTTAAAGTAGAAAATGTAAAATTGAGAAAAAAAATTGTTAAACTGCTTAAATCTATGAATATAGGAACTAAAAATTTACCAGATGCAATTAAGTGGCATTTTGCAAGTTATTGGAAACATGCAATAGAAAAAAAAGAAATTAATAGATTAAAAACATCACTTGACAAATTAAAACAACATATAGCAATTCCTATATTGCTAAAAAAAAATATAAGTATTTATAAGAGCGTAGCTAATAAAATTATTAAAAGTTAATAATTATTGTTTTTAATTAATGAATCTTTTTGAATATCTTTTTTAGCTTTTTTTCCTATTATTTTATAAAATTTTAAAGGCGATAAACCTTTACCAGGTCTTTTGCAAATCAAATCGGATTCTTTAATTTTATTTCCTTTTAAGATATTTGAATTAGCATAAATACTTCTACGAGCATTTTTTCTTGACAAATTTTCAACTTTAATACATTTTTTTTTATCTGATTTTCCAATTAATTTTTTAATAATTTTCAATGATTTGGTTACATTTCTTAAATCATCTTTATCCATTGAGTGGTAATGATCATTTCCTTTTAATTTTTTGTTATAAGTAAAATGCTTCTCAATTACCCTTGCACCTAAAATATAAGAAGTAACAATCGAGTTTAATTCTCTATCTGGTTTAGTATGATCTGAATAACCAATAAAATTGTTTGGAAATTCTTTTTTTAAAGAGTTAATCATGCTTAAATTTGCATTTTCATTTTTTGCTGGATAGCTTAAAATACAATGAAGTATTACAATTTCTTTAGAACCATTTCTTTTTAAAAAATTTATTGCATATTTTATCTCACTTAAATTTGAAGCACCTGTTGATAAAATTATAGGTTTTTTTTTTTAGCTATTTTTTTAAGCAATGGTAAATTAGTTATATCTGCTGATGCAATTTTAAAAAGTGGGACAAGAGGATTTAGTTGGTCTACAATTTCATTATCAAACGGTGTACTTAAAAAGTCAATTTTCAATTTACTACAATACATTTTTAATTTTTTAAAATCTGAGATATCGAATTTGTCGTATTTTTTAAAGAGATTATATTGACTGTTATTTTTTTCTTCTTTTGTATCCCAATAAGAAGGAGAATTTTTTGATGCAATTTTATCTGCTTTATAAGATTGAAATTTTACAGCGTTTGCACCGCTATTTTTAGCTTGTTTAATCATTTTCTTTGCTAAATTTATTGAGCATTCATGATTTACTCCAATTTCAGCAATAATATATGGAAGAGAATTATCACTTATAATGTGTGATCCTAACTTAAGTTTTTTATTTTTTTTCATCGGAAGTTAATTTTTTAAAAAATTTAATACTATCATCTACATTGTTAGTGATATTTGTAGAATGTTTTCTATATCTATATAAAGGAAGTTTAAGATTATAAAGTTTATTTTTCTTTTTAAATCTTAACATTAATTCTTTATCTTCATGTAATAAAAAGTCTGGATTATATAGTCCGATTTCAGCAATTTTATCCATTTTAAACATTATTCCACAACCTATTGGGTTTAAAGAACTATCCTCTCTTTTTAAAACTTTTTCATTATCATCTACAATTAAGTAATCACAACTGACTGCATCTATTTCTTCATTCCAGTTTAAAAAATCATACAAAGATTCTAAAAATTTTTTATTTACATAATCGTCCGAGTCCATTCTAACCATATATTTTCCTCTTGCTTTTTTTATTCCAATATTTAAAGAAAAAGGAAGACCTTCATTTTTCGAATTTTCCAAATATATAATGTCACTATCAAATTTAGAAATTATTTCTTTAGAATTATCGTTTGAACAATCATTAACTATTATTACTTCATATCTGTTTTTATTTATTGATTGATCAAGAATAGATCTTAAAGCTCTTCCAATAAATTTTTCATGATTATATGTTGGAATTATTACGGAGATATCTGGATTATTTATATTTTTCATTTTACAAATTATTTTTTTTTATAATTTCTCTCAATTCATAACTTTCAGTCGGAATACTTTTTAAAAAATCGTATTTATTTAAATTTTCTATAAAATCAAATTGATTTTTTTTTGAGAGTTTGCACATTCGATCATAAGAAATTAAATTTTCACATCCTAATAAAATTGAGCAAATATCATATAATAAACTTTTATTTAAATAGTCTGAAATATTAAATTTTTTACCATTTACGAATATTCTTTGAGCCAAAACACTTAAAGCAAAAGAGATTGGCATATTTTTATTCTGAAATATTTCTTTTAATATATTAACTGTTTTTAACAACAATTCTTTATTGTCAGATTTTAAATTAATTTGATTTAGTTTTATAGTCAATTTTTTTAATTTATCGTAATTTATTGAAAAATTTTCTTTTTCGTTCAAACTTTCAGTTTCAAATTCATTTTTTTTCTCTATAGAAAATTCATAATTATATTTATTTTTTGAAAATTTCATTTGGTAGGCGCATGATATTTTTTTTGAGTAGTTATAATTACCTTTATGTAGAAAGTGTCCATCCCAAAAATTTAATTCTCCAATTTTAGGCTCAATCGGTTTCATTAATAAATTAGGAAAATGAATCTTAGAAAAAATCTTCTTAAAATATTTATTTTGAAGTTTCAGTATACTAATAGGAGAATATTCATTTTCAGTAATTGTTAACCAACATGTCATCAGATCATTGTTATCGCTTTGATCAAAATGTATTTTACTTTCTTCTGACATATCCTCGCTTAGATGTATCATTGGATAAATTCTTGTAAAATAATTGAAGTTATTCATTTTCTCATTCAATTTAATTGTGTTAGAAATTAGATTAGCTAAATTAATACCAACTTTTGAGTATCTTAATTCTCCTCTTATAAAGCATTTTTTTATTTCCATTTCAAAAAAATTTTCTTTCTCCCATTTTTTTTCTAAACCAGTTATAGTTAAAAGAAGATTTAGTAACTCTTGATTTTTTATTACTAGGCATTTGATATTTTGATTTGAAATATTAAGCATGTGATATAAATTATTTACTTTACTAAATACTAATAAATCTATTCATGAAAAAATCAATTTATTTCCACATAGATGAATATAATAGAGACACAATTGTTGCATCTGGTTTATACAAAAAATTATCAAAACATTTTAAATTTTTTTTTGGAAACAGAATAGATGAATATCGATTAAAAAATTTTGATGATTTTGATATATATATTTTTCCAACAGTTGAAAGATTAAGGAATGCTTTTGGAGAACCAAGTAATTGTAATGGAAAAATATTTATATTACCAAATGAATCAATTTCAGGTTCAGTTAAAGTAAAAAGAAGACTTGAACTTCATTTAACTGGAACAATTAAAAATTTAAAATTAAAAAAAAAATGGCTAGACAAAATAGACACTTTTTTTTTATGGGGAAATTCGCATTATAAAGTTTTAAATAATTATTCAAAAAAAATTTCAAAAAAAAGTTTAATCGTTGGTCATCCAAGACATGATAAGATTTGTTATAAAAAATTTAAAAAGGATAAAAAAAATTTTTCCATTGGATTTGCATCTAGATTTGATTTATTAAATATTTTCGATGATAGGCAAAACTTTGAAGCAATTTTTAATGCTTGGTTTGATAAATATAATTTTAATTATGCATTTTCTGAAAAGAGCAATGTTGAACATCAATGGTTTAACGCAGTATTAGATTTCAGGTTTTTTTTAGATATTATTAAAATTCTGAACAAAAAAAAAATTATTCCTGAAGTAAGACCTCATCCTCGAGAAAATATAAATAATTGGAAACAATTTGCAAATAAATATGGATTTAAAATTAAAATATCTAAATTTGATGAAACATTTGTTGACTGGATTAATAGGCAAAATTTAATTCTATCTACAGCATCTACATCACTATACGACTGTGCGTTGTTAAATAAAAATGTTATTGTAATTGATAAACTTTCTCCTGAACGTGAAAAACATGGAAATTTATTTTTAGATGATTTTGACCCAATAATTAAATATTTTACTAGGCCTAAAAACTTAAAAGATTTAGAAAGAAAAATTTTTAAAAATAATAAAGTTATAATTAACAAAAAATTAAAAAAATTATTATACGAGGAAGTTAATTATCCACACCATATTAATTCTTTAGAAAAAATTTCTAATTATATAATTAAGAATGAAAATAAAGAAATTGATTTCAGTTTTTATAAGTATTTTAAACAAAATTTTTTTATTTTTTCACAGAATTATATAGCATTAAAATTTTCAATTAAAAAATTCTTTGGTTTTAAAGAAGTAGGTTCAATTTTTTCTTTAGGCTATTTTAGATATAAGAGAATTAAAGAGTTCTTAAAATTTAAATAATTATGAAAAAAAAAATTGGAATGATCATTCAGGCAAGGATGTCATCTAAAAGATTTCCAGGAAAAGTTATGAAAAAAATACTAAATAAGCCTTTAATTTATAGAATTCTAGAGAGAGTAAAACTTTGCACTAAATTAGATCAAATAATTGTAGCAATTCCACAATCAAAATCTGATGATATATTGTTTAGGTATTTAAAAAAATTAAAAGCCAATATATTTAGAGGATCTGAAAATAATTTAATAAAAAGATATTATTTTGCAGCTAAAAAATATAATTTAAATTATATTGTCAGATTACCAGCTGATAATCCTCTTCCAGATTATAAAGAAATAGATAAATTAATTAATTTTCATATGAAAAAAAAAAGAAATACAAATATATTTTCTACAAATTTACAACCAATAAAAAATTCAAATTATATTGATGGAATTGGTGCTGAGATATTTAGTTTCGAAATTTTAGAAAAATTAATTACAAATAAAAATATTCGAATAAACAAGGAACATATCGCATTAAATTTTTATGATTTTAAAAAAAAGAAAGTTATTAATAAAAATCACTTTAAAATGTCTTATCCAAAAGCATCAAAAGCAGTATCTTACCCAAATATTACTTTAGATGTAAACTATAAAAAACAATTGAATTTAATTAAGAAGATTTACAAAAATTTATATTTTAAAAAAAAAAATTTTCTTACAAAAGATATAATTAATTTTTTAAAAAAAAATGAAAAAAATTTATTTAAAAACAACTAAATTAAGTTTTAAGGAAGAAGATAAAATTAAAGATTTACAATATTTAGGAGATTGGTGTTATAATCTAGAGGAAAAATTGATTGAAAAATCAAATTATTATCTTTTAAGCCAAGAAAATAAAGAGCAGAAATTTAAAAATTTATTATTCTTAAAAGATAAAATAATTATTTCACTTATTGAATATTTAAATACCACTCACCAAATTAAAAAAAGCTTCAAATATTGGAATTTCTTAGTTGGTCCTTGGTTAATTCAATTTCTTCATGTTTTGCACGATAGATGGATGTCTATTGAACATAATACAAAAAAAAATAAAGATAATCTTTTTACAATTATTTGTAATGTACAAGATGATTTAATAACTCCCGATGAAATGCTTACAGCAAAGCATTTTTACTATCAAGATCTTTGGAACCATTATATATTCGGTGAAATTATTAAATACAGAAAAGAAATTGATTATTCAATTGCAAATGTTAATTTTGAAAATATAAATTATAAATTAAATAAAAAATTTGATCAAAAAAATTTAAAAAAAAAAATTTTTGATTATTTTTTTTATTTTTCACGATTATTTTACTCTGAAAAAAAGATTAATAAAATTATTTTTTCAAGCGATTTACACTATAAATTTCAAATAAAAACATTAATGAAATTTAACCAATTTCCAATTTTTTTAAAACTACCACCAAAATATAAAACAAATAAAATAGATAATAATTTAAGATCAAAACAAATCCATTTTAAAATTGATAATGATTTTGAAAAATTTGTTTCCTTAAATTTAATAAAATATTTACCTAAATCAATTTTAGAAAATTATGTTTTAATAGAAAATATCAATTTAAAATTTTATAAAAAATTTAAGAGTGAAAATTATTTTATTCCACAATTAGAAGTATCTGATCAATTAAAATTTTTTCTATCAAATCAAGAAAGCTCTAAAAAGATCATTTATCAACATGGAGGAGCTTATGGATTTATGAAATTTCATTATAGAGAATTAATTGAAACTCAAGTTAGTGATTATTTTTTAACTTTTGGATGGGATAAAAATAATACACAAGATAATTTAGAAGAAAAAGATAAACAAAAAGTAATAGATTTCTTCCCAATTCACTTAAGTGATAAAAAAATTGAAACAAAAAATAATAATATTATTTATTTAATTCTAGATGAATTTCCAAATTATTTTTTTGAATATCAATCAAATGTAAACTCACACACTTATAGATTATATTTTCAAGGCATTATTAATTTTATAATGAAGCTTAACGATGAAGTTAAAAAAGATTTAATTGTTAGACTTTATCCTGAAAAGCATAATGAAGATGCTTATAAAATATTAAAAGATAAATTTCCTAATTTAAACATAGATGATGGAAGTCAAGACATTATGGTAAATTTAAAGAAGTCTAAATTGTGTATTGTATCAAATAACTCAACAATTTTTTTAAATACTTTACGCATTAATATCCCAACTATAGTATTTTGGGACGAAACTATAGTAGAGAGTAGAAAGAGCAGCATGCATCATTTAAATTCGTTATTAAATCAAGGCATTTTTTATAAAGATCCTGAAAGTGCGGCTTTATTTTGCAATAATAATAAAAATATTTATAAATGGTGGAACGAGATTAATAGAAAAAAAACAATCACTGAGTTTTTAAAAATTTTTGCAAATGAAGATAAAAACAAAATTGAAAAACTTTATTCTATAATTAATGATAAAAAAAAAAATTAATTTAGTAGCAGAAGTAGGGTGCAATCATAAAGGAGATTTTGAAATTGCAAAAAAAATGATAGAAAATTTAGCAGTATTTTGCAATGTAAAGTTCATTAAATTTCAGAAAAGAGACAACAAAACACTACTTTCAAAAAAAGAATATAATTCACCTCATCCGAACCCAGAAAATTCTTATGGCAAGACATATGGTGATCATAGAGAATTTTTAGAATTTTCAATCAATCAACACAAAAAATTAGTTAAGCATTGTAAAAAAAATAATGTTGATTATAGCTGTTCATCTTGGGACATTAAATCTGCAAAACAATTGAACAGTCTCAAATTAAATCATATAAAAATTCCATCTGCATGTAATTTAGATTTTCAAATGATTAGTTATTTATGTAAAGAATTTAAAGGTAAAATCCATATTTCGCTTGGAATGACAAAAGCTATAGAAGAAAAAAAAATAATTAATTTGGTAAAAAAATATAATAGACTTAATGACCTAGTTTTATATGCTTGTACTTCTGGATATCCTGTTCCATTGGAAGATTTAAATTTGTTAGAGATTGAACGACTTAGCAATGATTATAAAAAATACGGTTGTGAAATAGGTTTTTCAGGTCATTACAGTGGAATAAGTATTGATAATCTTGCAATATTATTGGGTGCAACTTGGATAGAAAGACATTTTACATTGAATAGAACATGGAAAGGCACTGATCATGCGGCATCTTTAGAACCGGACGGGATGAGAAGACTAAAAATTAATTTAGAAGACGCTTTAAAAGCTTTAAATTTTAAAAAAAAAGAGATTTTAGATATTGAAAAATTTCAGAGAAAAAAATTAAAGAGATTTATATGAAAATTAATTTAGGTGCTGGCCCAAATTGGCATAAAGACAATTGGCATATATTGGACCATAAAGTAAAAAAAAAACAAGGTCTAAAAATAGGTGGAGATTTAAATAAAATAAAATTAAAATCCAATTCTTGTGATTTAGTTTTTATAAGTCATACACTTGAACATATACCTAATATCCAAATACAAAATGTTTTAACTGAAATAAACAGAATAATGAAAAAAAATTCTACAATAAGGATATTAGTTCCTAATTTAGAAGTTTTAGCAAAAGCTTATGTTAAGAAAGATAAAAAATTTTTTAAGATTGCAAAAGATGAAGATCATTCAATAAGAACTGACCTTGGTTTGGGAGGCATGTTTTTAAATTTTATTGTTAGCCCAGGACAAGATACGGTTTTGCTAAATAGAAATTTAACAAACTTTATTGCAGGTTATGCTCATTTGTATGCATATGATTTTAATATGATGAAAAAGCTTCTTGAAATAACCGGATTTTATCAAGTTAAAAAAATGAAGTTTTGCAAAAGTAAGATAAGTGATTTTAGAGAGCCATGCCATATTTTAGGAAGATCAAAAAAATATAATAATTTAAACAATAAATTTTATAAAAAAAATAATCTTATTCATGAATATAAAAATGGAAAATACAAAATAAATTTTAAGTTTACAGGTTTTGATAAAGATCCCAAAACATCATTAATTATAGAAGCAAAAAAGAAAAGACATATAAAGATTAATAAAAAAAATGATATAAACGCAAGCTCAAAAAATTATAACAATTATTCTTTTGCATTGCTTAAAAATAAAAATTTTAGAAAAAAAATAATAAAATTAAAAAAACAAAAGTGATGGAAGCAGATAAAACTATAAAAAAATTCAATAAAGATGGATATGTAGTACTCAAATCAGTTTTTAGTAGTAGAAAAATTCAAGAATACTTAGAAGAAATAAACAAATTATCAAAGAAATTAATAAATAGTTATCAAAGCCCGTTTGTTAATCTTACAAAAGATGAAAAGGTTAACACTGGACACAATCTAAATATTATTTTTCCTAATTCTTCGCTGATGAAAATATCGAAAAATAAAACTATATCTAATATTTTAAAAAAATTATTTAATGAAAAAACAGTAGTAAGGAATCTTGAAATTTTTCTTAAACCACCAAAAACTGGAATGAAAGCACCTTTCCATCAAGATAATTATTATTGGAATTTAAAAGATAAAAGAGCTGTAAATTTATGGATAGCTCTTGATAAAGTAGATAAGAATAATGGTGGTTTAATTTATCTTAAAGGCAGTCATAATGGAGGAATTTTAAAGCATAAAATGTCAAAAATTAAAGGCACATCACAAGAAATAGATAAAAATATAATAAGAAAGTTAAAATACAAAAAAGTTTATACCAAATTAAACCCTGGTGACTGTGTAATGCATCATTGTGAAATTGTTCATGGAAGCAATGCAAATAATACAAACAGAAACAGAAGAGCAATAGTTATTAGTTTAAAGGCTCTTAGTTCGAAAATGAATAAAGCAAATTTTCAAAAATATCAGTCAAGATTAAAGAAACATATAAAAAAATATTCCCTAAGTTAGAATGGTTAGATTATTTTCAATATTTCTTTATAATCTTATTTTGTTAATTAATTTTTTATTTAATTTTAGAAAATCAAATAATTTAATTTATAATTTGAAAAATAAGTTAGAAAATAAAAATTATTTGAAACTAAAGATAGAAAATTCATTTATAAATTTTTATGCACCAAATGAAATTTGTAGGTGGAGATATAATACGATTTTTACTAAAGAGCCGGAAACTTTAGATTGGATAAATAATTTTATTAATAAAAATAACTTAATTTTTTGGGATATAGGAGCCAATGTAGGAATTTATTCTATATATTCTGCTGTTAAGCATAATAATATTAAAGTAGTAGCATTTGAACCTTCTACAAGTAATTTAAGAGTATTAAGTAGAAATATTTCTATCAATAATTTTTCCAATAAAATTATAATAAATCAGACTCCATTATTCGATAAAGATTTTGGTTTTCAAAAATTGAATGAAGAAGGATTTAATGAAGGGGGTGCTTTAAATGCTTTTTCAGTAGATTATGGATATGATGGAAAAAAATTTAATCCAAAAAACAGCTATAATATTTATGGTACCTCAATTAATTTTTTACTTAGTAACAATATTTTAGAAATTCCCGATTATATAAAAATAGATGTTGATGGGATCGAAGATCTAATTTTAAAAGGAGGAGAAAAATATCTAAAACATGAAAAAATTAAAAGTATATTAATAGAGCTAAACGAGAGTTTCGTTGATCAGACTAGTAATTCTATTAATATATTAAAGAAAAATAATTTTGAGCTTTTATACAAAAAACACTCAAAAGAGTTTGATAATTCAGAAAAGTATTCTTCAATTTATAATTATGTTTTCAAAAAAAAAAAATTAAATATTATTATTTGACTTATTCAAAAAAATTAATATAAGAAAAAAATAACTGAAATGCATGGTGGGAAATCGTTGTGAAACTCAATGGCTGTACCTGCAACCGTAAAGTCGGAGCGCCACCCAGTTAAGCCCTTTGCTGAATGAAGGCCAGGAAAAGTCTAGTTCTACAATGAAAAATTAACAAAGGCATAAAAAAGTATAGAAGGGATGCTTTCTTTATGAAAATGCCTAGGTTAATTATTTATATAATTTTTAATTTATTTTATTTAAATTTTTCTTTTGCGTATGAAAAAAATGACAATAGCTCATGTAAATGGGAAAATAGATCTCAAATTCCATGTATAGAAATAAATAGTTTATTACCAAATTCATCAGATTTTTCTAAATCAGGAATCAATAAAACTATAATTACAAAAAAACAAATTGAAGAAAGTGGTGCTGTCGATTTAATAGATGTGTTAAAATCTTTACCAGATGTAAATATCACTCAATCTGGTCCAAAAGGTCAACAAGCTTCAATTTTTATGAGAGGTACAGGTTCTAATCACACATTAGTTATGATCAATGGTATTCCAATTAACGATCAATCAACTACACAAGGATTACATGATTTTGGTGTAGATTTCATTCAAACAATTCAGCAAATTGAAATTTATCCTGGTTCAAGCGCTACTCATTTTGGGACCAATGCCATAGGAGGTGCAGTAAATATAATTTTGACGGGGGATTATAAAGACTCATTTTCATTAACAACTGATAATAGCGCAAACTATGAATTATCAGGAAATAAAACATTTATTTATGATGAATCTTCACTAAATATAAAAATAGGTAGTGTAAAAAATGAAACAATAAGTGCCAGAGGTAGTTCATCCGATGAAAAAGATGCTTTAAATAATTATTCAACAAATATTAATTATGAAAAATTTTTTAATGAAAACTTTAGAATTTATAACACTACTTATTTAAGACAAACTAAAGCAGAATATGACAATTCTAGCACCAATCAAACTGGTTATGAAGGTGACAATAAAATGGGATCTATACAATTTGGTTTAGAAAATCAAATTGGATCACAAAAAGATAATTATATTTTCTACTATAATGTTTACGACAGAGAATATGATGAAAGAGGAGTTATCGACACATATGAAAGTGAAGTTTTAGGTTTAAAATATGATTTATCTAGAATGATTAATGAAAAAATCTCTTTTGGTGCAGGTTCGGAATATAAATATGACTGGGGCTATTTTGACAACAATGGATCATACGAAGCATCAACAAAAGGTCATTCTGATAATTTAGCTTTGTATAGTAATTTAGGTTGGAATATTTTTCAAAATTCAAATATTTCTCTTTTTGGAAGAACTGACAAGCACAAACAAACTGGAAGAAACAATACCTTTAAATTAAACTTAGAACAAGAGTTTGACAATTTAAATTTAGGAATTTCTTACATGAATGGCCTAAGAAACCCTACTTTATATGAAATGTTTGGTACTGATAATTATGGATATTCAGGAAATAGAGACTTAAAACCTGAAAAAAGTAATACATATGAGATTTATTCTAATATAGTTTTTAATGAAAATTTAAATCTAACTTTAAGGGCTTTTGTGGCAAATATTCAAAATAATATTGAATATGTAAATAATCAGTATCAAAATGACAACGACAATGTTGATTTAAATCAATCTGGTTTTAACAATCAACTAAATATTAAACTTAAAGACACTAATATAAACTTATTTTCTTCTTTTCTATCATCAAAAAAAGAAAATAGTGCAGACCAACTAAGAAGACCAGAAAAAAATTATGGTTTAAATTTGTCAAAAATAATTAAAAATACTTATTTGGGTAAATTAAATTTTAATCTTAAATATAATCATTATGGAAAACATTTTGATACACATTCATCAAATTTTAGTACTATAGAAATGGATAGCACTGATATAATTGATTTAAAAATTGCAAAGAAATTAAATGACATTAATTTTTATATTAAAATTACTAATGCTCTAGATGAAACATATCAAAGACCTCATGGTTACAATCAAGAAAAAAGAGTTATAAAATTTGGCATTAAATATTAAATAGTTGTTTTGTATAATTTCAATGATAGTATAGAAAAATGAATTACTTAAAGGTGGCTATTAGCGTTTTAATAGCATTGTCCGCTAGCAGATTTATTCCACATCCACCAAATTTCACAAGTCTTTTGGCTCTAAGTTTTTATATACCTGCGGTATTTGGAATTAGATATATTCCTGTAGTTGTCTTTGCATTATTTTTTACAGACTTAATTATAGGATTTCATTCAACAATGTTGTTTACATC
>MDTG01345765.1_pt1 | contig 25701 bp, 24 predicted proteins | sample 811421 | NCBI WGS metagenome assembly MDTG01 (sample SAMN05326645, study PRJNA326480) | marine metagenome | isolation source: seawater | place: Pacific Ocean: South East | collected 2011
ACCCAAATCAGGCTGTAGCCAGTCAGCGCACGGCGGAATGCCGCTATGCCATTGAAATAGAGACGTTTTATCGCAGCACTATCGGAGAACTTCAGTCTAGCGCTCGTGTCATCGAAGACACCCGTTACTCATCTCCAAAGGAGAAAAACATGAAAAGTTTGATCAAAGCAGTTGCCGTCACTTTCCTCGTCGCCATCGGCGCGAACGCAAGCGCCGACCACCACGGCATGAAGAAGGACATCGTCGACACCGCCGTTGCAGCAGGAAGCTTCAATACACTCGTAACCGCCGTACAGGCCGCCGGCCTGGTCGAAACGCTGAAGGGCGATGGCCCTTTCACGGTATTCGCCCCTACCGATGAAGCGTTCGCCGCGATTCCGGCCGCCGACCTCGAAGCACTGCTCGCCGACAAGGAAAAGCTGACCGCGGTTCTCACCTATCACGTGGTCCCCGGCAAGGTCATGGCGGCAGACGTCGTGGGCCTTGATTCGGCCACTACGGTGCAAGGTTCCGACGTCGACATCGAAGTCGTAGACGGGGGCGTGACCATCGACGGCGCCAACGTGGTTACGACCGACATCGAAACCAGCAACGGGGTCATCCACGTCATCGACGCGGTAATCATGCCGTAATCCCGATTGACGGAACGAGAAGCATGAGAAAGGCGGGCGCTTCGGCGCCCGTCTTTTTTATTGATCGAAGGACAATTTGTTGAACCAAAGCTGTTTCAACGAATCCATGGAGTCAGGGTTTATTCAGATATTCGAGTGCGACACCAGACCTGTTAATCACGACTTCAATCGCGAATCGTTATCATAATCTTTCTCGCAGCGTGAACAGTCATCGTCGCTTGACGGACAGCGAATCCGATATACTTGTCTTCTATTCAAATTAAGTCAAACACAAAGGAGCAACACCATGGCGACATGTTCCCGCAGAAACCTTTTCAAGCTCGCCGGCGCGGGCTCCCTGGCGCTGCTTCTGCCGGTCGGTACACGTCTCGGTTCGGCGTTTGCACAGGAGCAGCTCGACCCCAACGACGCCCAGGCCAAGGCACTGGGTTACGTGCACGACACCACCACGGTCGATGAAGGCAAGTGGGCCTCCCACAGCGCCGATCAGAATTGCGCCAACTGCCAGCTCAAACAGGGCGGCGACGGCGAATGGATCGGGTGTGCGATCTTCCCGGGCAAGCTGGTAAACCGTAACGGATGGTGCAGCGCATGGGTCCAGGCCCAGGGCTGAAGCCCACGCTGATCGGATCGGCCTGATCGAAATTTTGCCAGCCGATCACTATCACGAAAAATCAATCGCCCGCCCTCGCGGGCGATTTTTTTGCCTTGGGAACCTCTGAGCAAGTCTGCACGAAGCGCAGACTTGCTCAGAGGTTCCCTTGCGGAAAATCGAGGATTCCGGGTTACCGGCTGGTCAACAGCAGCCACAGCGAAAGCAGTACAAGCCCCACCGGCGGCCCCAGCGCCACCAGCATCGGTGAAAGATCGGCGACCAACCCGAAGAAACCGGCCATGCCGGCCAGAAGGTGGTAGCCGAGCCCTACTCCCACCGCGATCGTGACCTTGACGCTGACCGCGCCGCGACGGGTCGGCCGGGCGGCAAGGGCGGTCGCAATCAGCACCATGCCTATGCACGCCAGCGGCAGCGCCACGCGTCGCCAGAGGACGAGTTCGAACTCGCTGGCATCCTGGTCGCGCATCTTGAGGCTCTGCACGTAAGTCCACAGATCGCTCAGCGGCAGGCTGGCCGGAGGCCTCCTGAACAATTCCAGCTGTCTTTCGGAAAGAAACGACGGCCAGTAATAGCGCTCGAAACTGGCAATCCGGTCGGCGGACTGGCGATCCACGCGCTTGATGGTCACGTCCTCCAGCACCCAGGTTCCGGGCGCCGGAACGGCCCGCTCGGCGCGAATCTGGCTGCCGAGGCTGCCGTCGGGATTGAACTGGTAGATCGCGATTTCCCCCGGCAACTCGCCCGGCTCGAAGCGACCGACATTCATGAACTGGTTTTCCGAGCGCATCCACAAGCCGTGCCACGGGTGCCAGAGGCTGTTCTCGCCGACGCCGCCGGCCGCGACCCGCTCCGGCGAGCGATACAGCGCAGGCGCCAGGAACTGCAGAGCGACAAGCGCGGCCAGCGCGATGACCACGCCAGGCAGCAGCGCCAGGCGCATGATCCTGATCAGCGAGACGCCGGATGCCCGCATCACGGTCATCTCGTGCTGGGCGTGCATGGCCGACAACACAGTGGCGGTGGCCAGAACCGCGACCACCGGCAGCATGTCGATCAGGTTGACCGGGATCTGAAGCAAAGCGCGGACGGCGCTTTCCACCGCGGACCCGCCACCCGAGTCCCCAAGCAATTCCAGCAGCGTGGTCACCCAGAGCAGCGCGCCGACGGCGACGAACATCACGCCGTAGCCCTTGAGCAGGCGAACCAGCAGGTAGCGCGAGACGATGCTCATAGCGGGGCTCCCGGGCCGCGCCACTGGTACCAGAGCTTGAGCGCAAGCAGGGGCGTCATGACCAGCGGCAGCCAGAACAGGCCGGGCCAGAGCGCGATCGCCTCCGAATCGACCCTGTCGGCAAGCGTGCCGAGCACGCTGAAGTAAAGCGCCACCACCACGCTGGCCGCAACCAGCTTGCTGGCCTGGCCCTTGCGCGGGTTGATCCGCGCCAGCGCCAGCGCCGTGAACGCGAGCAACACCACCGAAAGCGGCATCAGCGTGCGCCACTGCAACTCACCCCACTCCAGCGCACCGGCGGCGTTGATCAAGCGTCCGAACGGCAGCGCCCGCCTGATCCGGTTGCGCTCCACCGGCGGCGGCGGGTCGAGCACGACGGTCAGGCTTTCGGATCGATTGACCAGGTCGGCATCGCCGCCCTGCTCGAGCCTGTAGAACCGGACGTCGCCGAGAAAATCCAGCGCGATGGTCCCGTCTTCGCGCGAACGCTGCTCCAGTCGCTCGGCACGCAGCAGGTTGCGGTAAGTCGGCAGGCGCTGATGCACCAGGACGTTGACCAGTGCCTCGCCGTCGCGTCGCTCGGCGAAGATCATCCACTCCTCGTCGCCGATCTCGAAACGGCCGGGCTCGACCCGGTCGAGATCGATCTGGGCGGCCATTTCGCCTTCCATGCGGTACAGGTGCTCGTAGGCCCAGGGCCTGAACAAGTGGGTCAGCAACCCCACAAGCACCAGGCCGGCAAGTGCTATCACCAGTACCGCGCGGATCACCGACCGCCGCCCCACCCCGGCCGCGGCCATCGCCGTAATCTCGTAGCAGTTCTGCAGCCGGCCGAGACCGACGATGATGCCGAGGAACATAGAGCCGGGAATCAGCACGTCGAAGAACAGCGTGACCTTCAGCGTCGCCAGTTGCGCGACCGCCTGGATCGAAAGCCGCTCGATCACGGCGTCGGCCAGGTAGCGGCTGAAATAGAAGGCCAGCACGATCACGAGAACGACAAAGAAAACGCCCACGACCGGACGCAGGAGCTGCAGGGCGATATAGCGCTCCAGGCGATTCATCTCCCGCCACGCTCGCGCAGTTCGATCAGCCTGGTCACCAGTTCCAGGTCAGCCTGCGAGTCCACGTCCACGGCGGCTTCGGGCGCGTCCAGAGTGACCGCCCCAAGCCTGAGCCCCATACGACGGGACAACGCATCCATGGCCGCGCCCAGCGAAAGTCTTCCGGCCAGGTACCGCAGCAGGTTCCACGGCCCCAGGCGCCCGACGATCTTCCATGGCTTTTTCCGGTGCGCCTCGAACTCACGCCATTGCTCGACAACCTTGCGACCGCGCGGACCGGCGAAGTAGAACAGGTTGGTTCCGCATACCGAGATGTCGGAGAACCGGTAGCGGGTGCGGCGGCTTTCCGGGAACAGGGCGGCGATCGAGGCATGGTCGACCAGCCCCACCACCGCATCTGCGCCCGACGCGGCGGCCCGACTGACGAACTGCTCCAGCCAGGCCGGCTGCAGCAGCGGATGATCGCCGGTCACCAGCAACACCGCCTCGGACGGATCGATCCGGTGCATAGCGGCAACAGCACTTGCCGCCGGGCCGGAAGCGGGATCGACCCGCTGGAACTCGCGACCCACGTCGGCCGCTTCGGCGTATGCCGGTTCGTCGCGGCAGACCACCACAAGATCGGCGCCGGCAGCGAAACCGGAGACTGCCTCCATGACTCGCTTGAGCATGGGCTTGCCGCCAATTTCGACCAGGACCTTTCCGGACACGCCGGCGCGCACCGCGAGCGGATCGTCGGGTCCGCGATCGGCCGCCAGCACGATCACGCTGATCCCGCCGCCCGTCACGCCGCCAACGCCTTTCGATAAATCCGGAAGCGCTGGGCCACCTTCATTCCGATAGCCTCGACGATGGAACGCATTCCCTTGTTGTCGGCAAGAATCCAGGATTGCTCGGTGACCTCGATGCCGTCTTCGATCAGCGACCTGGCGACCGCCTCGATCAGGGCATAACTGATGGCGGCGCCCATGAACGATTGCTGATGGCTCGGCAGGATGCCCATCAGCGGAATTCGGGCGCGCCGATTGCTTTTTCTGGCGATCCGCCAGAGCAGGCGCGGCGCGCCGAACGGAAACAGTCGGCCTCGCAGGTCGGCCACCAGCTCGTTGAGATCCGGCAACGCGACGATGAAACCCACCAGCTCGCCGTCGATGGCCGCAACCTGGACGTAACCCGGGCGCAGCAACAGCTTCATCTCGTCGACCATGTGCTCGAACTCGGCTTCGGTCAGCGGCACGAAACCCCAGTTCGCGGCCCAGGCAGCGTTGAAGATTCGACGCATGGGCTCGGCCAGGCTTCCGATCTCGCTGCGCGTGACGGGGCGAATTTCAAGTCGCCTGCTTGCTCGTCCCAGCATCCTGGCGACCCGCGTGGGCAATTCGTATCGGGGCGAGCCGCGATAGGCCAGGGTTTCGACGGCGGTCTCGAATCCCGCGGCCTCGAGATGCGCGGGATACCAGGGCGGGTTGTAATTCATCATCATCATCGGCGCCTGGTCGTGACCGTCGACGAGCAATCCGCACTGCTGGTTGATCGAAAGATCGAAAGGCCCGGTGACCTCGGTCATGCCCTGATCGACGAGCCATCCGCCGGCCGCGTCGGTCAGTGCGCGGAATACCGCCGGGTCGTCAATGGCCTCGAGCTGGCCGAACTGGCCCATCGTGGGTCGGCCGCATTCGGCCTGCAGGGCATCGACCTGGGCGCTGATCCGCCCCACGGGCACGCCGCCTCTCGTGGCGAGCCAGGCCGTGGCCCTTGCGTGCCGGAAGAAAGGATGCCGGGGCGCCCAGAGCTGGCGCGACTGCAGCGAAAGCGGCTGAATCCAGTTGGAGGCGTCGGACTGTATCCGAGCCGGGAGGCCATGAAAGAATTTCCACTGTCGCCGGGTCCTGACCGGATGAACGTCGATGCCCCGATTCCCGGCGATTGTCTTTGCAATTGCCGCGCCACTCGTTTCGCCGTTCTTTTCGCCCAGCGGCATCGATTATCCTTGTGGTTGTGGCGTGGGTACCACATAATGTTGCAAAAATGTCATCATTAACACAAATTGAACGGGGAAGACCTTAATTTGTTCACAAAAAAGAGGCGGTTCCGAACAGTTTCATTCCATTCGCCATCGCTTTATAATGCTCGTTTGAATTAACAAACCACTCGCGCGGCATTTCGTCGTCGGAATTTTACGCGAGATGACAGAACAACAAGGGAAATTCGGTTTTGAACCACTTGCCAACCCCCACCAACAACTCGCTTCCGCTCAAGACATCCGGTTACCGGAGCCTGGCCGAAGCACTGGATTACGCGGCCAAGGGGACGACCGGCTGCAATTTCCACAACGGTCGCGGCGAACTGACCACGGTCATGACGTATGCCGAGCTGCGAGCCCGCGCGCTCGAGATCGCGCATCGACTCGTGGGGCTGGGGCTGGCGCGCGGCAGCCGCATCGCGCTGGTCGCCGACACGCAGCCGGATTTCCACGTGATGTTCTTCGCCTGCCAGTACGCCGGCCTGGTGCCGGTCCCGCTGCCGGCAGCGGTACACCTGGGCGGCAAGAGCGCCTTCGTCGAACATCTGCGCGCATTGCTCAAGGATTGTCGCGCCAGTGCCGCTTACGCGTCGTCCGACTTCGTTTCGTTTCTCGACGAGGCGGTCAAGGGCCTGGACCTGGCGGTCAGCGGAACGCTCGAAGCCTTTGCCGCCCTGGAACCCGCCGACGCGCTGCCGGAGCCGCCGGCGCCCGAAGAACTCGCCTACCTGCAGTACACCTCGGGCAGCACCCGCTTCCCGCGCGGCACCATGATTACCCAGCAGGCCGTACTGACCAACCTCGCCGGAATCCTCCAGTACGGGGTCCAGATACGGCGGGGTGACCGCTACGTATCATGGCTGCCGTTCTACCACGACATGGGCCTGGTCGGCCTTATCCTCGGGCCCGTCGTCTCCCAGCTTTCGGTCGATTACCTGGGTACGCGCGACTTCGCCATGCGGCCGCGCCTCTGGCTGGAGTTCATGTCGCGCAACCAGGCCACGATTTCCTATTCTCCGCCTTTCGGCTTCGCGCTTTGTGCGCGTCGGCTGCGGCCCTCGGACGTCGAACGCTACGACCTGTCGGCGTGGCGCGTGGCCGGGGTTGGCGCCGAGATGATTCGCGCCGGGTGGCTGAACCAGTTCGCCGAAGCGCTGGCGCCGGCCAACTTTTCCGATACCGCGTTCCTGCCCTGCTACGGCATGGCGGAGTGCTCGCTGGCCGTCAGCTTCGCGCCGCTGGCGCAAGGGCTGGAGGTCGATCGACTCGATGCGGATATCCTGGCCGGTTCACGCCGGGCACAGCCGGTGGGTGCAGACGACGAATGCGGCAGGATTACCGAATTCGTCAACTGCGGCCGCCCCCTGCCCGACTACGAGGTCGAGATCCGCGACGAGCAAGGCGAGGTCCTCGACGAGCGCAACTGCGGCACGATCTTCCTGCGCGGCCCGAGCGTCATGTCAGGCTATGCCAACAACCCCGAAGCGACCAGCGCATCGCTTTCCGACGACGGCTGGCTGAACACCGGCGACATCGGATACCGCGCCGGCGACTCGCTGTTCATTACCGGTCGCGCCAAGGATCTGCTGATCATCAACGGCCGCAACATCTGGCCGCAGGACCTCGAGTACCTGGCCGAGCAGCAGCCTGAAGTGCGTGCAGAGGACGCATCTGCATTCGCGATCCCGGCCGAGGACGGCACCGAGGTGGCCGTGCTCGTCGTGCAGTGTCGCGAACAGGACCCGTTCCGCCAGGCGCGCCTTGTGGAGCGTCTCAAACAGAAGATCCAGTCCGAGTTCGGCATTGCCTGCCTGATAGAGCTGGTTCCGCTGCACACGCTGCCGCGGACGTCGTCGGGGAAGCTCTCCAGGAGCGGAACGAGGCTCGACTTTCTCAAGCGCAACGGCCTGGAGGAAACCGAAGTGCTGCCGCGCGAACTGGTCAACCGCACGCCGCACACGCAGGCACTGAACCCGGCGAACTGAAAGTCATCCCGCAGCTACTGCGCGTGCGGCTGACGGCGTCCGGCGGCCACCGTCGGCCACCCGCTCGATACGCTCCGAAATGACTTCACATGCCATGAAAGTGATCGCCGTGACCGGCGCGACCGGCTTCGTTGGAAAAGCCACGCTCCGAGCGCTCAGGCGGGCCTTTCCAGATACGCAATTTCGTTTGCTGATCCGCGATGCGGACAACCGTGGTTTGCCGGATGAATTCACCGACTGCGCCATCATCGACGGGACGCTCGATTCGCCCGATGCACTGAACTCTCTTGTCCAGGGGGCGGACTGTGTGGTGCACCTCGCCGCCGCCATCCGGGGCAACAGTCCTCTCGATTTCGAGCGCGACAACATCTTCGGAACCCGCCGGCTTGTCGACGCGGTGGCCGCCAATGCGTCCAACGCTCACTTGATCCACGTCTCGTCGCTGGCGGCGCGGCGGCCGGAACTGTCGTGGTACGCGGCCTCCAAACGTGCCGCCGAGGAGGTCGTGGCCTCCAACTGCAGTCGATTCTCGATCCTGCGCCCGCCGGCGGTCTACGGCCCCGACGATCCGGCGCTGGCGGGTATCTGGCGTGCGCTTGCCCGTGGGTGGCTGATACGCGCCGGCCGCGGCCCTTCCCGCTTCTCGATGCTGCACGTCGACGACCTTGCCGAGGCGATCCGGCGCCTCGTCGAACACGGCCCGACGCTGGAGATCCTGCCGCTGGCCGGTCCCCAGCCCGACCAGGGCTGGCGCTGGGAAGATCTTGCGGACCTTGCGCGAAGGACCGGCGACCGGAAGATCCGCATCGTGTCGATCCCCGGCCGCGCCCTGTCGGCCGGAAGTGCGTTCGGCCTCGTCATGTCCCGCGTTACCGGCCGGCGTGCAATGCTGAGCCCGGGCAAGGCACGCGAACTGCTGCACCCCGACTGGGTCTGCGATAATCTCGGCATCGAAAAACGTTTGAACTGGAAGCCGACGACGCGGCTTGAACGCGCCCTTGGTACCTTGCCGGGATGGAACAATCGATGACAACTCACAATGACCGCGTCGACCAGGCGATTCGAAACGCCGTCGAGACGGCGCTCCCCCAGATCAATGGAATCGATTTCGACGCCGCGCTGACCAGCGACGTCGGGCTCGACTCGGTTCAGGTCATGGATCTGGTCATGGAAATCGAAGACGAACTCGATATTTCGGTGCCGGTCGAGGTGCTGGCCGAGGTGCAGACGCTGAACCAGCTCGGTGAGCGCCTGCGCAGCATGATCAAGGACAATCCCCGATGAGCCTGTTCGACAAGTTTTCGCACCTGGCGGCGGCACGCGCAGGACTCGGCGCCGAGGGTACGCCGCCGGTGGCAACACCGATAGAAGACATCATTTCCGCCGCCGAGGGCGTCATCGACGGTAAACGCGTCATTCTTGCCGGCACCAACAATTACCTCGGCCTGACGCTTGATCCCGACGTTGTGGACTCGGCCAAAAAGGCTCTCGAACATTTCGGCACCGGTACGACGGGCTCCAGAATGGCCAACGGCAGCTACAACGCCCACGGCGCGCTCGAGCAGGAGATCTCGGCCGCGTTCGGCTGGCCTTCGGCGATGGTCTTTTCGACCGGCTACCAGGCCAACCTCGCCAGCATCGCCACGCTGGCCGGCAAGGACGATTACCTGCTACTCGACAGCGATTCCCACGCCAGCATCTACGACGGCGCGAAGCTGGGCAACGCCCAAACGGTCATTTTCCGCCACAACGATCCCGGGAACCTGGATCGCCGGCTTTCCCGCCTCGGGGCCGATGCAAGTCGCGCACTGATCGTGGTCGAAGGTCTTTACTCGATGCTGGGCGATCAACCCCCGTTGGCCGAATTCATCGAGGTCAAGAAACGCCACAACGCCTGGCTGCTGCTCGACGAGGCGCATTCGTTCGGCGTTTTCGGCGACAAAGGCCTTGGACTGGCGGAACAGGCCGGCGTGCTCGACGACATCGACTTCGTCGTCGGTACCTTTTCCAAGAGCCTGGGCGGCATCGGCGGGTTCTGCACCAGCCCGCACGCCCAGCTGGAACTGCTGCGGCTGGCCGCACGGCCGTATATTTTCACGGCATCGCCCTCGCCGGCAGTCATCGCCTCGACCCGCACCGCGCTGTCCAAGGTCATTGCCGGCACCGATCTGAGAACCCGCCTCTGGGACAATATCAACCGCCTCTACCGCGCCCTGGAGACCTACGGCTACCGGCTCGGCAGCGACAAGCCCGGTCCGGTCGCCGCCATCATCCTGCCCGATCGCGAAAGCGCACTGGCGCACTGGAGGGGCCTGCTGTCAAACGGCATCTATACCAACCTGATGGTGCCGCCGGCCACGCCCAAGGGACTGAACCTGCTGCGCATCAGTCTCAGCGCTGCGCATACGCCCGAACATATCGATCGGATCATCCAGGCCTTCGGCCAACTTCGCAAGGCGGCCTGAATACCTGCAATCACGGCAAAGGTGCGCGACAGCTCGCGGCGATCGCGCAAGAACAGGCGCTGCGGCCTTGCGATTTCAAGAGCAACCCGTTTCACGCTCCCGGCCCTGCCCTCGGCAGTTTTCGGGCCTCGGCGAGGGGTGGTTTCGGGGCCCGCGGAGCATGTATCCTTGGCCGTTCCACGTCCCCGAATTCCATGCTCTCGAATGGCACCACAAGGAGAAGTGCTTTGAATTTGCCTGAGTTGATACGCCGACCGTTCCAATCCTGCGCGATCGTGATGCTGATGACGGTCTCCGCTGCGGCGGTCGCGGCACCGGACCTCGAGACCATCATGCAGGATCCCGACTGGATCGGTCCGCCGGTCGAGCAAGCCTGGTGGCAGCTCGACGGCAGTGCTTACTTTTACCGGGTCAAACGCAGCGGCTCCGACATTCGCGATACCTGGCGGGTGGACCTGGATGACGGCGAAACTTCCCGGCTTGCCGCCAAGGCCGAGTCTGAAACCGACGCCGCCGATCCGGTATTCGACGCGTTGCGGTCGCGTGCCCTGTCGGTTCGCGAGAACAGCCTGTTCCTGCGCGACCTCGGCAACAACGCACTGACGCGGCTGTTCACCGGCACCGACACGATAAGCAACATCGGCTTCTCGGCCGACCAGCAGCACGTCCAGTTCGAGTCCGACGGACGCTGGTGGCGCATCGCTCTCGACGGCGGCGCCGCCGTACCGGTCGCCGAACTGCGTTTCGAGGATGCGCCGCATGCTGCACCCGAAGACGATCTGGAAGCCGACCAGCTGCGCCTGTTCTCCACCCTGGAGCGCATGCGGCAGCGCCGCCAGGAACAATACGAGCAGGACCTGCAGGACGCCCGCGCCGATGCCGGGCGCGTGCCGGTGCCATGGTACCTGGGCAAGGGTCATTCGGCCAGTTCGACCAGCCTTTCGCCCGACGCGCGCTGGGTGCTGGTGGTGGTCGAGAATGCAGATGCCGATGAGGGCGAGTCCGACAACATGCCGCGTTTCGTGACTCGTTCGGGATACGTCGAGATCGAAGACGTGCGAACGCTGGTGGGTCGAAAGCCGCCTTCGCCACAGTCGCTGTGGCTGCTGGACCTCGAAACGCGCAAGCGCCACGAGATCGAACTCGATTCGCTGGCCGGTCGCGACGTCGATCCGCTCGCCGAGCTGAAACAGGCCCGGGATATCGACCCGCATGGGCCCGATGACCTGCGGCCGGTCCAGGTATCGGGTATCGAGTGGCATTCCGAAGATTCACGCGCCCTGGTGCAGGTACGGGCCATCGACAACAAGGACCGCTGGACCGTCGTCGTCAACGCGACCGACCAGTCGACGAAAGAGATTCACCGCCTGACCGACCCGGCCTGGATCAACTGGGCGTTCAACGAGTTCGGCTGGGTGCCCGGCAGTGAAAGCGCCTGGTTGCAGTCCGAGCAAGACGGCTACGCGCATCTTTACATGATTGACGCCGACGGGCGGCAGCGGCAGCAGACCCGCGGCGAATTCGAGGTCTACGATATCGAGTTCGCCGCCGACGGCGAATCGGCCCTGATGATTTCCAACGCCGAACACCCGACGCGCTACGACCTGTATCGCCTGGACATCGCCAGCGGCCGGATGGATAAGCTCACCGACCTGGATGGACTGGAAGGCTACGCGACGCTTCCGGACAGCGACAGGATCCTCGTTCGATATTCCGGCAGCTATCTCCCGCCGCAGGCCGCTGTTCTCGATGGCGCAAGCGGCAAGCTGGCGGCCGCTTCCGATACGCTGACCGACGAGTACAAGGCGATCGAATGGCAGCAGCCGGAATTCGCCGGTGTGCCCTCCAGCCACGTCGAGCGTCCGATCTGGACCAAGTTCTACCCGGCGCGCGGCGATTTCCAGGGGCCGCGCCCGGTCGTCGTGTTCGTGCACGGCGCCGGCTACACCCAGAACACGCACCACCGTTTCCCTTACTACTTCCGCGAGCAGATGTTCCACAACCTGCTCACCGAACGCGGCTACCACGTGATCGACATGGATTACCGTGCCAGCCGAGGCTACGGGCGCGACTGGCGCACAGCCATCTACCGGCAGATGGGAACGCCGGAGCTGGAGGACCTGGTCGACGGCGTCGCCTGGCTGGTCGAAAATCACGATGCCGACCCCGCCAGGGTCGGCGTCTACGGAGGATCCTACGGAGGCTTCATGACCTTCATGGCGATGTTCAACGCGCCCGAGGTATTCGCCGCCGGTGCATCGCTGCGGCCGGTTACGGACTGGGCCCACTACAACCACGGCTATACGTCGAATATCCTGAACACGCCCGAGGTCGACCCGGAGGCCTATCGTCGAAGCTCGCCGATCGAATTCGTCGAAGGCCTGCAAGGCGACCTGCTGATCAGCCACGGCATGCTCGACGACAACGTCTTCTACAAGGATTCGGTACGACTGGCGCAGCGCCTGATCGAACTGGAAAAGCAGGACTGGGAACTGGCCTCGTATCCGCTCGAGCCGCACGGATACGAGCACCCGGAAAGCTGGCTGGATCAGTACCGGCGCATCCTCAAGCTGTTCGAGAACTCACTTGGGCATGACAAGTAAGCGATTGCCCGGAAAGGTCGAAAGCGGGCCGGAAAAACGCCGTCAACCTGTGTAGTCTGGAGAAAGGCTCAAGCGACACTGGTGAATAAATACCGATGAATGTACTGATTACCGGCAACTCGAGCGGCCTCGGACTGGGATTGACCGAAACCCTGCTGAAGCGCGACGCCATCGTCTGGGGCATGAGCCGGCGGGGTTGCCCGCTGCACGATGACGACGGTCTGCGCGACCGGCGATTCGATCTTTCGAACCTCAACACCCTGCCGGACGCCCTGGAGCGGCTGCTTTCGGATTGCCTCAGGCTGGACCTGGTCGTTCTCAACGCCGGAATCCTTGGCAAGATTCACGAGATATCCGAAACCGACGTACACGATCTCGAGCACATGATGCGCATCAACGTTTGGTCCAACAAGGTCATTCTCGACTGGATCATCGAGCGCCAGCTGCCGGTCGACCAGATCGTCGCCATATCGTCCGGGGCGGCGATCAACATGAATTACGGCTGGGGTGGCTACTCGCTGTCCAAGGCACTCCTGAACAACCTGGTCAGGCTCTACGCACACGAAATGCCCGATACCCACCTTACGGCGCTTGCACCCGGCCTGGTCGATACCCCGATGCAGGACTACCTGTGCGGCGAAGTCGACAGCGAGGAATTTCCGTCGGTGCAGAAACTCAAGGACGCCAGGGGCACGAAAGACATGCCGGAACCGGCCGCGGCCGCGGAGAGTGTTCTGGGCGTGCTGGACAGGCTGCGCGAAGGCGAAAGCGGTCAGTTCGTCGACATGCGCAGTCTCGACTGAGCCCGCCCGTCCAGCCGGGCCTGGTCAAGGATGCGGTGCCGGTCCCGGGAGGTTCCGGCCATGCTCGCGGGGGCCGGAACTGCACCGCCGACGCGCGGCGCGGGGCTGGCGCGATTCCCCGGTAGATTTCGTATAAATTCCAAGTCGCGCACACTGAAAAGGGAGCAACACCAACATGATGGATTTCAAGATCGGCGAGATCATCTCGCTCATGGCAAAGACCCTGCCGTTCCTGGTTTTCCGGTTTCTGATCTACTTCGGCATCACGCTGGCCTACGTCCTGATCACCGGAATAGGCGCCGGGATCGGCTACGGCATCGGCACCATCGGCGGTGAAGCCGAGGCCGGCGGTCTGTGGGGCGGCATGGCCGGGTTCGGCATCGCGGGGGCAATCATGTACTTCATCCGCGAATACCTGCTGTACCTGGTCAAGGCCGGTCATATCGCCGTCCTGGTCGAACTGATGGAAGGCAGGGAACTGCCCGGCGGCAAGGGGCAGATCGATTACGCCCAGGGCATCGTGCGAGAGCGTTTCACCGAATCATCGGTGCTGTTCGGGGTCGACCAGCTGATCAAGGGCATTCTCAAGGCATTCAATCGCGCGTTCTTCACGATTGCAAACTTTCTGCCCATCCCCGGGATCCAGGGCCTGGTCAAGTTCATCAACACCATCGTGAACCTGTCGCTGACCTACCTCGACGAGGTCATACTGGCCTACAACATCAAGATGAAGGCGGACAATCCCTGGGCCGCCAGCAGGACCGCGCTGGTGCTGTACGCACAGAACTATAAATCGTTCCTGAAGAACGCGTTCTGGCTTGCATTCATCATCTGGGGTCTGACCTTCCTTGTCTTCCTCCTCATTCTTGCGCCTGTCGCCGGCCTGGTCTCGCTGTTCCCGGGTGCCGCCGGCCCGCTGGCGCTGATCATCGCCGTGGTATTCGCCTGGGGTATCAAGCAGGCGGTCATCGAGCCCATCGGCATGACGGCGTTGATGCAGGTGTTCTTCAAGGTCACCGAGGGCCAGCAGCCCAATCCGGAGTGGGAAGGCAAGCTCGACAAGGTTTCGAAGAAGTTTTCCAAGCTCAAGGAAAAGGCCGCCGATTGGGGCGGCGACGACAAGCCGCCGGCCTCCGACCAGCCTGCCGGCTGATCACCGCCGAAGCAGCAACAAGGGAATTATCCAGCAGAACCTGTCCCGCCCGGTCACGCCGGGCGGGATCGCTTCGGGTTCGGATCCTCTGATCTCAGGCCAGCACGCCGCGCGCGCGCATGCGCCGCGCATAGACCAGCAACAACACGCCGATCACGAAGATCACGGCGCTGAAAGCGGCGCCGCCGCTACCCATGATCTCCAGGCCGTCGCTCAGGAACACCGTATAGGTCGTCGATACGATCATGCCAAGCAGCGACACGGCAAACAGCGTGACGGCCCAGCGGCTCCGAAACAGCAGCGCAAGGGAGCCGAGCAGCGCGCCCCACACGCCCAACGCCCAGAAAATGCTCATCCACGCGGGAAAGCCGTAAAAGTAGTCCAGCTGTGCGTCGGTGAACTGGCTCATGTAGAAATCGAGCTGCAGTTTTGTCGCAAGATAATCGAAACAACCCATGGCGTTCCACAAAAGACTGAGCACGCCGACGATCCACAAGTGAAACGGTACTTGATGCGATTCACGGTTCATGTCATGGCTCCCGATCGGTTTCACGAATGTCAATCCTTGCACAACCGGACGCCCCGGTAAAGCATGACTATCGGAACAGGCGGCGCGGACGATTCGCGGCTATGGTGAGCGGTTTGAAGCGGAATCGACCTTCTATCGGTGAAATCATTTTCGATTGCAATTCTGTTGGCGCTGCTGCAGGCGCCGGTCGCTTTCGCTGCCGTGCAGCCCGGCGTGCCGGAGGGCCGGGGCTCGAACGAGGATACGGTGATCTATCCGGCCTCGTTCTTCAGCGGCTACCAGCCGGTAAGCGCCGGCGACATGGTTGCGCAGGTGCCCGGTTTCCAGGTCAGCGACGGCGACGGCAGCCGCGGCTTCGCCGGCGCCGGCGGCAACGTCCTGATCAACGGCGAACGACCGAGCAGCAAGCAGGACTCGGTTTCCAGCATTCTTGCCCGAATTCCGGCTTCGCGCGTCGAAAGAATCGAGTTGATTCGCGGCAATACCGGCAGATTCGACGCCGGCGGCCAGGCGATGCTGGTCAACGTCATCATCGACACCTCGCGCCGCGCCTGGACCTGGAGCTCGACTGTTGAGCAGGATCTCGACAGCGGCGGACCCACGCCGAGCGGCCGGCTTTCCATGGTCGATCGGACCGGAAACACCAACTGGGGTGCCGGCATCTCGGCAAGCACCTCGTTTTTCGGCAACACCATGACCGAAAGGCTGCTGGTCGACGGCCTCGACGTCGAAAACCGGGGAGAATTCGAACGCAGCCGAAGCCGGTCGCTGCAGCTCAATGCCAACAGCACCTCGACCTTCGAAGCGGTGACGCTGCGACTCAACACCGAAATCGTCTACAGGCGATCGGATTTCCTGGAGCGCTCGAGACGTTTCCCGCTGCCGGGAGCGGGACAGCCTTTCAACCTTAACCAGGAATCCGACGACAGCGGAATCGAGGTCGAGCTGGGCGGGGACCTGGAATGGCAGCCGGCCCCGGCGTGGCAGGCCAAGCTGATCGGACTGCACAGCAGCGTGGTCGTCGATGACGAAAACCGCGAGATTCTGATCGTCACGCCCTTGCCGCCGGCCCTGCAGCGTCAATCGATACGGGATTCCACGCAGCAGGAGTCGATCGCTCGATTCGAACTGGACTGGACGGCCTCCGCCGCCCACTTGCTGGAGTTCGACCTCGAGACCGCGCTGAACGCGCTGGACAATGCGCTGGTGCTGCGAATCGGGGATGGCGGCGAGCTGACTCCCGTCGATGTTCCCGGCGCGAACAACCGCGTCGAAGAATTGCGCGGCGACATGGAGTTGCGCGACACCTGGCGATTCGGAGAATTCAGTCTCGAGTCGGCCTTGGGTGCGGAGCTCTCCAGGATCAGCCAGTCCGGCGCCGGATCGCCGGACCAGGAGTTCTTTTTCCTGAAGCCCTCGCTTACCCTGGTCCACGCGCCCCACGAGCGCGCGCTCGACCGGATCGGATTCAGGCGCGAAATCGCGCAGCTGAACTTCGGCGACTTCATCAGCTCGGCCAATTTTTTCGACAACGACATCGATCGCGGGAATCCGGAGCTGGAACCGCAGCAGACCTGGGCCGCGGAGGCCTCCTCCGAACGCAGGTTCGGCGCGATCGGCGTGGCCAAGCTGAGCATCTTTCACGACTGGGTGCGAGACGTGCAGGACAGATTGCCGATCGGCGGCCAATTCGAGGTGCCGGGCAACATCGGCAATGGCCGCCGCTGGGGCATGAGCGCGGAGGGAACTTTCGCGCTGGAAGCCATCGGCATGAACCAGGCACGGCTGGATCTTGCGGCACGTTGGGAGGATTCGGCCGTCACCGATCCCGTCACGGGCAAAACGCGCAGATTTTCCGGGCAGCGGCGCTACACGCTCGAAGGTGAGCTGCGCCGGGACCTGGTCGAGGCTGGCTGGGCGTGGGGCATCGAAGCCGATTTCGTGGATCGCGCGACGGTCTACGAGCTCGATGAACTGGACATAGACGAGCGCGGCATGGACGTGGAGGCCTTCGTCGAGACCACGCGCTATTTCGGTGTCAAGATGCAGCTCACCGTGCAGAACCTGCTGGACCGGCGGTTTCTTCGCGACCGGACCGTCTTCGACGGACCGCGCAGCACCAGCCCTGTCGCCTTTCGAGAAATTCGCGACCTCAGGCGAGGTCGATCGGTCCTGCTCTCGATCAGCGGCAGCTTCTGATTCGCCTACCCGGGCGACGGTCCCGGGCGTTCAGTCAGGCGCGATGGGCCAGGTCGCGGATCGAGCCGGGCAGAGGGACGGACTCGCCGCTCTTCTTGTCGATCCAGACCAGTGTCACGGTGGCATCGGCGTACAGAACCGGTTTTTCCCTGTCCGCTTTCTTGTTGTCGCCTTTCCTCGCGCCGTCGCCGACCGGCACGGAGCGAATTTCGCTTTCCAGCTTGATGCTGGATCGGCCCGGCGAATCCGGCTTGAGCGTAACGGCCACGCGTTCGGGCCAGTGGATCGGGCGGCGGTAGTTGATGTTGATGTTGGCGACGACCGGTCCGGCATCGTCGTCCTGCCAGTGGCAGGGAACCGAATCCATCCACTGGCTTCGGCATTCCTCCAGGTAGGCCAGGAAGACCGCATTGTTCACGTGGCCGAATGAATCGACATCCCCCCAGCGGACGTCAAGCTCGATCCTGAATTCCGACATATGCGACTCGCTCTCGATGCTCTTGTTGAAACGGTCGTTATTGTAATCCCTTTCGACCTCGATCCAGACGGGCGGGATTACGCGGACTTCCGGGATTTACGTCCCACGCCCGGCAAACCGGCGAGGTATTGACCGGTATACGAGTGCTTCTCGCGCGCAACCTGCTCGGGCGTGCCTGTCGCGATGATGCGCCCGCCGCGCACGCCGCCTTCGGGACCCAGGTCGATAATCCAGTCTGCGGTCTTGATCACGTCCAGGTTGTGTTCGATGACGACAACGGTATTGCCGTCGTCGCGCAACCGGTGCAGGACCGCCAGTAGCTGCTTGATGTCGTGGAAGTGCAGGCCGGTCGTTGGCTCGTCGAGGATGTACAGGGTGTTGCCGGTATCGCGCTTGGACAGTTCGCGCGCAAGCTTGATGCGCTGCGCTTCTCCACCCGACAGGGTCACCGCGGATTGTCCCAGGGTGATGTAGCTCAAGCCCACGTCCATCAGGGTCTGCAGCTTGCGGGCCACCACCGGCACCGGCTCGAAGAACGGCAGGGCGTCTTCCACCGTCATTTCCAGCACTTCGCTGATGTTCTTGCCCTTGTAGGTCACGGTCAGCGTTTCGCGGTTGTAGCGCTTGCCGTGGCAGACGTCGCAGGGCACGAAGATGTCGGGCAGGAAGTGCATTTCCACCCGCACCATGCCGTCGCCCTGGCAGGCCTCGCAGCGGCCGCCCTTGACGTTGAACGAGAACCGGCCCGGCTTGTAGCCGCGCGACCGGGATTCCTTGGTGCCGGCGAACAGCTCGCGAATCGGCGTGAACAGGCCGGTGTAGGTGGCCGGATTCGAGCGCGGCGTGCGGCCGATCGGACTCTGGTCGATGTCGACCACCTTGTCGAACAGTTCCAGCCCGGAATGGCGCTCGAACGGGGCCGGGTTCTCCGACGCGCCGTTGAGTTCGCGGGCCATCAGCTTGTAAAGGGTGTCGTTGATCAACGTCGACTTGCCGGAGCCCGAAACGCCTGTTACACAGACGAACAGGCCGGCCGGAATCTCGACGTCCACCGACGCCAGGTTGTTGCCGGTCGCCCCTTCCAGCCTGAACATCTTCTTCTTGTTGGGCTTGACCCGCTTCGCCGGCACCTCGATCGCCTTGCGGCCCGAAAGATAATCGCCGGTCAGGGAGGCCTCGCAGTCGATCACGCCTTGCGGCGTGCCCGAATAGACGATCCGCCCGCCGTGGACGCCGGGGCCCGGTCCGATGTCGACGACATGATCGGCGGCCCGGATGGCGTCTTCGTCGTGCTCCACGACAATAACGGTATTGCCCAGGTCGCGCAGCCGCACCAGGGTCTCGAGCAGACGCGCGTTGTCGCGCTGGTGGAGGCCGATGGAAGGTTCGTCGAGCACGTACATGACGCCGACCAGCCCGGCGCCGATCTGGCTGGCCAGCCGGATCCGCTGCGCTTCGCCGCCGGATAGCGTGTCGGCCTGTCGATCGAGCGTGAGGTAGTCCAGCCCGACGTTGACCAGGAACTGCAGCCGCTCGCGCACTTCCTTGAGAATGCGTCCGGCGATCTCGCCGCGCCAGCCCTTCAGGGTCATCGAATCGAAGAACGACAGGCACTGCTCGATCGACCAGGACGCGATTTCCGGCAGCGAACGGTCGTTGATGAAGACGTTGCGGGCTGCCGCGTTGAGCCGCTGACCATGACATGCCGGGCACGGTTGCTCGGAGATGTAGCGCGACAGCTCTTCGCGCACGATGCGCGAATCGGTCTCGCGGTAGCGACGCTCCAGGTTCGGGATGATGCCCACGAACGGGTGCTTGCGCGACTGCGCTCCGCCGTCGCCGAAGTAGCGGAAACTGATCTTCTCCGAGCCGCTGCCGTGCAGGACCACCTCGCGCACGTTCTCGGGCAGCTCGCCGAACGGCGTTTCCGGATCGAAGTCGTAATGCCGCCCCAGAGACTGGATCATCTGGAAGTAATAGGCGTTGCGGCGGTCCCAGCCGCGAATCGCCCCGCCGGCCAGGCTCAGCTCGGGATTGCCGACCACCCGCGCCGGATCGAAGAACTGCTTGTGTCCCAGCCCGTCGCACGACGGGCAGGCCCCGTTCGGGTTGTTGAACGAGAACATCCGCGGTTCGAGCTCGGGAAGACTGTAGTCGCAGACCGGGCAGGCAAAGCGTGCCGAGAACAGGATTTCGGCCAGGTTCGCCGCATCGTCATCGCTTTCCGACTCTTCGCCCGCACCCGGCATCGGCGCGATCACGGCGATGCCGTCGGCCAGCGCCAGCGCCGTCTCGAGGCTCTCGGCCAGGCGCTGGGTCAAGCTTGCCCCGGTCTCCGAGCCGGGGTCGCGAACCTTGAAGCGATCGACCACCGCTTCGATCGTGTGCTTCTGCCGCAACCCCAGCGCCGGCAGGTCGCCGTCAAGGTCGTAGACCGTGCCGTCGATGCGCGCCCGGATGAACCCCTGCGCGCGCAGGTCCCTGAGGAGATTGGCGTGCTCGCCCTTGCGGTTCCTGACGACTGGGGCCAGCAGCATCAGCCGGGTGCCTTCGGGCAGGTTCAGTACCGTGTCCACCATCTGGCTGACGGTCTGGGCGTCGAGCCGCTCGCCGTGATCGGGGCAATGAGGCGTCCCGACCCGCGCGAACATCAGGCGCAGGTAGTCGTGGATCTCGGTCACCGTCCCGACGGTCGAGCGAGGATTGTGGCTGGCGGCTTTCTGCTCGATCGATATCGCCGGGCTCAGGCCCTCGATATGGTCGAGATCCGGCTTTTGCATCATCGACAGGAACTGACGCGCGTAGGCCGAAAGCGACTCCACGTAGCGACGCTGGCCCTCGGCGTAGATGGTGTCGAATGCCAGCGACGACTTGCCCGAGCCCGACAGCCCGGTAAAGACGATCAGCTTGTCGCGCGGCAGTTCCAGGTCGATATTTGCGAGGTTGTGCGTTCGCGCACCCCGGATGATGATCTTGTCCAAGTCGAGACCTGTGCTGGGCGGCTGGTTAAACCGACAACTATACCTTGCCGCGTGAATTGCGCGCAAACAAACGCTGAAAAATCAGTTGATTCCGCGCCGGCCGCGGTCGTTGAAAACCCGGGCGTTCCGGATCAACCGCCAACCGGCGGCTTGATCCATTGCCAGATTCGCATCGGTGGAATGTTGAGCGGCACCGGCGCAGCGCGGCTGGAGTCACCAAAAACCGGGTCGGCCAGCCTGGCCACTTCGGCGCGAAACTGGTATGCCACGAAGCGACCATCGGCCGAAAGGCTGTCGCGAACGCCCTCCAGGATGCCGGATCCGATCTCGAACGGCATGGTCGAAAACGGGATGCCGGAGATCACGACATCGGCCGCCGGAAGGCCGTGCTGCTTGAGAATCGCGCCAAGGTCGGCTGCACTTCCGGTATGGGCGATCAGGCGCGGATCGTCGATCGCCGCAACGATTTCCGTGAAACGAGGATCCAGGTCGATCGCCAGCAGGCGCGCATCGGGGCGCATCGCGAGCAACAGGGCTCGAGTCGTTCCCCCGGTGCCGGGGCCCAGCTCCACCACCACGCGGGCATCGTCGAGTTCCGAGAACTCGATGATCTTGCGTTCCATGAAGCGAGAACTCGGTATCACCGAGCCAACCTGTCGGGGGTCCTTCAGGAACCCGCGAAAGAAATCGATGCTCTTGTTCGAACGAGTTCGCTGGCGCTGGCGCGTCTTTTCCAAAACCGGGTTCCCGGGCGAGTTGTTGACAGGATTATTGTAACTCGACTCGCGCGGAAATCCTTTCGTGCGGCTCCGTCGCGAAGTTCACCGCGGCCGCTCGTTCCTTCGGGGCAATCCGGGCCCCTGCTCCGCGCGGCCTGTGCGTTTGCGAATCGCATCGAGCAGACGCTCCGGATGTGCCGGACTTGCCAGAACGAGGCTGCCGTCATTCAGCGGCATGCGCAAGACCCTGGGGGCGGTCACCAGGCAAAAAAGCTTGTTTCGCCCTCGGTCGCGAAAATTGCCGGCCGCCAGTCCGGGAACCGCATAACCGTTGGTCTTGAGCAGCGGCCTGTTTTCCGGATGCTCGCGCAGGTCGACGATCCTGGTCGCGTCGACGTCTATGGAACTCAGCGCCAGGCGGCGCGAATAGAACGTCGCCCTGATCTCCAGCACCTCGCCGTCGATACGGATAGAGCGTCGCGTGCTCACAGCAAGCAGCAAGCCCGCGACCGACACGATGACCAGTCCGGCCAGGGCGAACCCGACCGGCGGCGGGCGAAACTCCGGGAACGCAGCCATGGCCACCAGAATCATCAGCGGCATCACCAGCGTGAAAAAGGCCAGAAACACACGCGCAGACTTGCCGAGCGGCGCGACTGCGAATTCCTTGACAGCGTCATTCATGGTCACTCCCCTCGATTGTCGTCGTCTTCGTGTTCTTGTTCGATCGCCTCGGTGACCGGTTGAACTTTCTCATCGCGCAGCCTCCCCGACTTCTTCAGCGCCTCGCGCAGTACCCATTCGATCTGCGCGTTCAACGAGCGCAGATCATCGTCAGCCCAGCGCTGCATGGCCTGCATCACCGGTTCGCTGACCCGCAGTGCAAATGCCTTTTTCTTTGCCAAGACTGCTCCGGCGGCCTACTGGTGAATGCTGCCGGTATTGATTACCGGCTGGGTGGCGCGGTCGGAACACAGCACCACGAGCAGATTCGAAACCATCTGGGCCTGGCGCTCCTCGTCGAGATCGACGATGCCCTGCTCCTTCAGGTCGTGCAGGGCCATCTGCACCATGCCTACGGCACCGTCCACGATCCGGCGCCGCGCGGCCACGACGGCCTCGGCCTGCTGGCGCTGGAGCATGGCCTGGGCGATCTCCGAGGCATAGGCCAGGTGGGAGATCCGGGCCTCGATGACATCGACCCCGGCCGTGGTCAGGCGCTCGTCCAGCTGCTCCTTGAGGTGTTCACTGATTTCCTGGGCATGACTGCGCAGCGAAATTTCGCCCTCGGTGTGCTGGTCGTAGGGATAGCGCGTGGCCATAGAGCGCAAGGCGGCCTCGGACTGGATCTGGACGAAGCTCTCATAGTCGTCGACGTTGAAGGTCGCCTCGGCCGAATCGACCACGCGCCAGACGATCACCGACGCGATCTCGATCGGGCTTCCGTTGAGTTCGTTGACCTTCAGCCGACCGGATTCGAAATTCCGGACCCGCAGCGAGACCTTGCGCGCGGTGTAGAAAGGATTGTTGAAACGCAGCCCCTGGTCGCGGACCGTGCCGATGTATTTCCCGAACAGCGTCAGAACGGCGGCCTGGTTGGGTTCGACCATGTAATAGCCGGCGAACATGGTCAGCACGACCAGGAAAGCCACAATCGCACCGGCGACTTCCAGCCCGGCGCCGGCACGCGCCGCGTCTATGAACCACCAGACCAAAAGCAGCGACACGGCGATATTGGCCACGAGCATCGGAATACCGGGCCATGAACGTACTTCGACTTCCTGCATGGTGTTTCTCCTGTAACGAGCAGTCGGCACGCGCCACGCGCGCTTGGTTAATTAAAATGATATTATATTGATATCACCCGTGTCAAGCCGCGAAACGACACCGGCGCCGACACAGCATTCGAACGGGGTTATTGACCTCGAGAGCGAAAGTCGGTAACATTCCCGCTCTTAAGTTTCAACGCATTTTTCTGGAGCCCATATCATGTACGCGGTATTCAAGACCGGCGGCAAGCAATACAAGGCCGCGACCGGGGAAACCCTCCGAGTCGAAAAGCTGGACGTCGAAAACGGCGCCTCTGTCGAACTCGATGAAGTGTTGATGGTTGCCGACGGCGACGACATTCGGGTCGGCGCGCCGACTATCGATGGCGGCAAGGTCACGGCCGAGGTCGTGGGCCACGGTCGCGGAGACAAGGTGCGCATCATCAAGTTCAAGCGCCGCAAGCACCACATGAAGCAGATGGGCCACCGCCAGTACTACACCGAAATCAAGATCACCGGTATCGAGGGCTAAGCAGATGGCACATAAAAAAGCAGGCGGCTCCACTCGCAACGGCCGCGATTCGAATCCGAAATTCCTCGGCGTCAAGCGCTACGGCGGCGAAAGCGTGGACGCGGGCAACATCCTGGTCCGCCAGCGCGGCACGCGCTTCCATGCCGGCGACAACGTCGGCGTCGGTCGCGACCATACGCTGTTTGCGCTGGCCGACGGAAAGGTCGTGTTTCGCGAGCGCGGCAAGCCGTTGCGCAAGTTCGTTTCGGTCGAGCCGGCCGAGTAACCGACCACGACAACCGAACCCCGAAAAGCCGGCCGCGTGCCGGCTTTCGCTTTTTCAGCGGCTCGAAAAAAGCGGGACTTTTGACTTCGCTCTCCAGCAGTCTGCAATAATTTTCACTTTCTTCTGCAGTCCCGACCCGCAACGCCAACTGGAATTCGCACCATGAAATTCGTCGACGAAGCACGAATCGAAGTCCGCGCCGGCCGAGGTGGGCACGGCAGCGCCAGTTTCCGTCGCGAAAAGTACATCCCCAGGGGCGGACCCGACGGCGGCGACGGCGGCGACGGCGGGAGCGTCTGGCTGGAAGCCGATGCCGGTCTCAACACGCTGGTCGATTTTCGCCATGCCCGGGCGTTCAAGGCCGGCAATGGACAGCCCGGCCAGGGTCGGCAGCGAACCGGCAAGTCGGCCGAAGACATCGTCATTCGCGTCCCGCTGGGGACCATCGTGCGCAATATCGAGACCGACGAAATCATCGGCGACGTCACGCAACCCGGGCAACGCCTGCTGGTGGCTCGCGGCGGTACCGGCGGCAAGGGCAACATTCACTTCAAGTCCTCGGTCAACCGTACCCCGCGACAGTTCACCGAAGGCACGCCCGGCGAGGAGCGTGCGCTGCATCTTGAGCTCAAGGTGCTGGCCGATGTCGGTCTGCTGGGCTTCCCGAACGCCGGCAAGTCGACGCTGATCTCGGCAGTCTCCAAGGCGCGGCCCAAGGTCGCCGACTACCCCTTCACCACGCTGCATCCGAACCTGGGCGTGGTGAGCCTGGAGCCGGGACGAAGTTTCGTGATCGCGGACATTCCAGGCATCATCGAGGGCGCCGCAGAGGGTGCCGGCCTGGGCCATCAGTTCCTCAAGCACCTCCAGCGCACCGGGCTGTTGCTGCACCTGGTGGAGGTGCAGCCGATCGATGGCAGCGATCCGGTCGAACAGGTCAGGACGCTGGAGCGCGAGCTCGAGCGCTTCGACCCCGAACTCCTGACCAAGCCGCGCTGGCTGGTGATCACCAAGACCGACCAGCTGGCCGGTCCGGAACTCGAGCTGGCCCGGGATCGCATCGTTGCCGAACTGCAGTGGCAAGAACCCTGGTTTGCGATCTCGTCTGTATCCGGCGCCGGCCTCAAGTCGCTGGTCTCCCGGATCGCCGAAGCGCTGGGCCGAACCTGACTCGGATTCGCGTAGCCGGTTCGGTTGCTATACTCGAACCGATTACGAACCGACCTTCCAGGTGACCGAATGACCATGCCGGCGCCACGCGGCCGACTGACCCCGGCGCGAAGACAAATCATCGACGCCTTGCTGGACCGGCTGCTTGACCTGCCCCACCCCGCGCGAGCACAGCGCATGCATGAGCTGGCGCGGAGCCATCGCCGGATTCATGCATGGCTGGAACGCCTGCTGGCGGCCTCCGACAATCCCACGTCATTCCTGCAATCGATATTCGAACGTGCCGGCGACGCGGCGCTGACGCACCTGGAACTGCGGCGCGAAGGGCCTCCCCCGGGGACGCGGATCGGCGACTGGCGGCTCACCGAGCCGGTCGGTGCCGGCGGCATGGGCCTGGTGTACCGGGCCGAACGGGCCGACGGCGCCTTCGAAATGAACGTCGCAATCAAGTTCATCCGCTCGGCCGACGACCCGCTGATGGCCG
>MDTG01156025.1_pt1 | contig 25691 bp, 26 predicted proteins | sample 811421 | NCBI WGS metagenome assembly MDTG01 (sample SAMN05326645, study PRJNA326480) | marine metagenome | isolation source: seawater | place: Pacific Ocean: South East | collected 2011
ACCATTTGGAAACGAATCCGACAGTCAAGGGAACACCAATCAGGCCCAGCCCGCCGGCAACGAAAGACGCCATGGTCCACGGCATTTTCTTGCCAAGACCAGCCATATGCTCCAGCCGCACCCCGCCGACCCGATAGGCAACGGCGCCCACGGCCATGAACAAGCCGCCCTTTATCACCGCGTGATTGAACAAGTGGACGATCCCCGCAGCCACGCCTGTGACGGTGTCAAAGCTGAGGCCCAGCACCATGTACCCGATCTGCGCAACGGAGGAATAGGCCAGCATTCGCTTCACATTGACCTGATAAATGGCGACCAAGGAGCCCACGAACATGGCAATGACCGCCAACACCATGAACATGTCCTGAATTGGCACGATTTCCAGAATATCAATGGTACCAAAAATCGTGTAGGTAACACGGATCAATGCGTAGACGGCGACCTTAGTTGCCGTCGCCGCTAGGAACACCGTAACCGCAGATGGCGCGTAGGTGTAGGCATTCGGCAACCACATATGCATGGGGAAGAGAGCAAGCTTCAATCCTAACCCGACGGTTAGGAACGCCAACGCCGCCTGTATCGTCCGGCTCCCCCCCAATTCGGGGATCAGCTTGGACAGGTCATTGATGTTGAGGCTGCCCGTAGCGTTGTACATCAAGCCAACACCTATGATGTAGAAGGTCGCCCCAATAGTTCCCATAATAAGGTAACGATAGGCCGCCGTCAGCGCTCGCCGGTCCTTGCCGAGACTGATTAGGACGTAAGATGACAGTGAAGATACTTCCAAGAAGACGAAAAGATTGAAGGCATCACCGGTAATGGTGATCCCCAAGAGGCCCGCTTCGCATAAAAGGAGCATCGTGTAGAACAAATACACCCGGCTAATTGGGATTTCCATATCCACCGTGCGCTTGGCATACGGCATCACCAGGGCGCCGATGGCGGTGACAATCACGAGCACAAAGGCATTCAGCTTGTCGATCCGGTATTCAATTCCCCAAGGCACAGCCCAGCCGCCTAATTCGTAGACAATGACTCCCTCCGCCATCACCTGAACCAGTAACGCGATGGAAATGGGCAAGCATAAAAAGGCGATTAAAGTCGCCCAAATCCATACAACTTGCGGATGACGGATGACCATGCACGCGGGCGCAGCCATCAGCGGCAGAATAATCTGCAGGATGGGAAGATGCTGGGCGATCAAGCCTGATCCTCCAATTTATCGATCTCCTCATCCTCGATGGTGCCGTAGGCATTGTGGATGCGAACCACCAACGCCAGGCCCAGCGCCGTCGTCGCGACACCGACGACAATCGCCGTCAGGATTAAGACGTGGGGTAGGGGATTGGAATATAATTTTATCCCCTCAGCCAGGATCGGCGCGGTGCCACCCTCAACCTTGGCCATGGTGATGTAGAGCAGGAACACGGAAACCTGAAACACGTTCAATCCGACAATTTTCTTAATCAGATTGCCGTGAGCGATGACAATGTATAACCCCATCATCATCAGAACGATGATGACCCAATAGGGGATGAGCCCGGGAAACTGTTCCAACTCAGTTCTCTCCGTACTCTTCTTCGTATTCTTCCGGCCGTCGCCCGGCGAGGGTGCAGAAGATGGTGATCACCGAAGCGGCTACGGTGATGCCGACACCGAATTCCACCAAAATAATGCCAACATGTTGCCCGCCTGTCGGCGTGTCCGCGAGGACATTGTAATCCAAGTAGTTGCCGCCCAGCAGGATACCAGCCACGCCAACACCAGAGTACAATAGCACGCCAATAACCAGAAGGACCCGTGTCGCTGCCGCGGACAAAACCTCGCGAGCCTTCGCTACGCCGAAAATAATCGCATACAGGATAAAACCGGCGGCAAAAATAACGCCAGCCTGAAATCCACCTCCCGGACCAAAGTCGCCATGCCACTGCACATAAAGGGCAAACAATAAGATATAGGGGATCAAAAACTTGGAAATTACCCGCAGGATAATCTTTTGTCTCATGTCGACGCACCTTTGGATTCCTCGGGGGGCGAAACCATGCGTTTCTCGCTATCCCCATCATCGTGACGGCGGCCCGCCAGGTGCGGACGACCCAAGATGGCCAACACTCCAGCGGCAGCGGTAAAAATTACGAAAGTCTCGCCCAACGTGTCATAACCTCGATAACTGGCCAATACCGAAGTCACCACATTTGGTAAGCCCACCTCGGCGGGCGACTTACCCAGATAATGGTCAGCCACATGGTGATGGATTGGCGCCATGGGATCGCCGTACATGGGCATATCCAATGTGCCGTAGATGAGGACCACACCGGTAAGCACGACGACGATCAAGGCACTAATGACATTCTTCGCCGGCGCCGGCCTCTCCTTGCTTGTCGTCAACGCCAAGGTGCCGAGCATCAGCACAGTCGACGCGCCGGCGCCCACAGCCGCTTCAGTAAAGGCCACGTCGACGGCATCCATAACCACGTAGGCGGCAGCACCCAATAGGCTGAAGATGCCGGTTAGCATGACGACCGCGAAAAGGTCGTGAATCCGAGCGATGGCGATGGCCGCGATCACCATGAACGCCAACAAGGAGATAACAATTATGTTTTCGATGACACACCCTCCTCGTCATCGACCACGTCAGCGCCATCGGGTGCCCGCTCTTCGTGCATCGGGTTAACGCCTGAGTAGGCGGCAGCCCGACAAAGCGCATGGCAGCTGGTCGGGCTGGTGAACAGAATGAAAACCAGGATCATCGCCAACTTGGCAAGCGCCAGAGTCCAACCAGCCTGAAAAGCAAGACCAAGAAAAATCAGACCAATTCCTATGGTATCGATCATGCCTGCAGCATGCATGCGGCAGTAGACGTCAGGCAGGCGGATGACCCCAATAGCCCCGATCACACAGAAAATAGAACCTGTGATGATCGACGCCCAGCTCAAAATATAGAGGATCATTTCCATTAGATGTCGCCCCGGTGGCGGTCGACGTCGGGATCAAGTTCCTTCAAGCCCACATATTTTGTTACTGCAATGGTTCCGATGAAATTGATCAAGGCGTAAACGAGGGCCAGGTCCAGAAAATCAGGCCGCCCTACGAGGAACCCGTGGACCGCAATCAGTATGACCGTTAGTGTACCAAAAGTGTTCACTGCGAGGATCCGATCGAAGACCGTCGGGCCCTTCACAGCCCGGATTAGAGCCAGCAACATGGAGACCAATACGGCAGCTGCAGCGGCGGCGAACATGCTCATCCCACACCCTCTGTGCCGGGCTCCACACGCCCCTCGAGCGCCGTTACCCGCTTGTCCATGTCACCGGTCTCAAGCCCCTCGGCGGAACCCTCGGTCAACGCATGAACCAGAAACATGTTGCCGTCCACATGAACAGTCACCGTGCCTGGCGTGAGGGTGATCGAATTGGCATACGTCACCCGACCCACGTCCGAGCGTTGCGATGCCGTGACCCGAAAGGTCTTTGGCGCGATCACATTGTTCCCCCTGAGGATCGCCAGCGCCACATCAATATTGGCCTTTACGATCTCACACATTAACCATGGAAAGTAGAACAGCCCTTTGGCAGCCATATGAACGGGATGGCTCTCATGATCGACCACGTCCATTCGATGCGCCAGCCAGAGGACGAGCGTAATCGACGCAATCCCAAGTGCAATGATCAAAGGCAGAAAATAGCCGGACAATAGAAACCAAAGCAATACTAGTCCCGCGGCCAGCGCTAACGTGTGAATCACGTCTAAGAACTCCCTTTAATGCCCGTTTCTACGTTGCCCACCCCTGACCAACCAACGTTGGCGCTCGGAACAAATTTGTTATGATGAGTAGAATAAATCGTTGAAACAATGTGGCTAGCAAAAATTTTATGATTTCCAGGGATAGGCGTTTATGCCGCCCCAATTATTCCGCATGGCCGGTCATCCGGGGATTCTGCATTCTTCTGATCTTGTTTTCAGCGCCGCTGACCCATGTAGCGGCACAGGATGGCACCGTGTTCCGCTTAGATTGGCTTGCCATTGATACCCAGAATTTGCGACGAACCTTTCGGGTAGAAATTGCTGAGACCGCTGCGCAACGTGCCCAAGGCCTCATGTGGCGGAAGCACCTGCCAATGGGCACAGGCATGCTGTTCGATTTCAAAATCACAAGACCTGTGGTCATGTGGATGAAGAACACCTATATCCCGCTCGACATGTTCTTTATTACGGAACAGGGCATGATACTCAACATTGTGCGGGAGACGGAGCCGCATTCGACCCGTCATATTGGCTCCATAGGGCCAGTGCGCGCAGTCCTGGAGTTGCCGGGTGGATCTGCCAAGAAATTTGGTATTCGCGCCGGCGATCGGGTTGACCACGCAATTTTTAATCCGTAAGCCTCACGTGACGTTAGGTTGGCCACATGCTACCAAACATTGGTCGGATTACCACATTGTTGCCCGTAATCTCCCCCATTAACTGAAGCACCTCAATACAGATGTTGGAGCAAAGCTCACCTTCATTCAGGATGCCACCATGCATGCATCCCTTTATTTGATTGGACCAAACCAACAACCACGAACAAACATGCCACGTTCGCAGCAAAATTGTCAGAAAAACCGCCGAAACGATGTGGCTCGAGGTCGCGTGAAAAAGCGGGTAGCTATAACCCACAAATACCCAATTAACATAAGCCTTCGTTTCTCAATTTGATGTTGCAACGATCGCCTCAAAAGCCTAGATATCGGGCTCAAATCAAAACTCCGGGGAGTGGCGCAGCCTGGTAGCGCATCTGCTTTGGGAGCAGAGGGTCGCTGGTTCGAATCCAGTCTCCCCGACCAGTTTCAGGCCCCAAGGGGCAGAAAGAGTTAACGATGAGCGAGGCACGGATCTACCAACCCGCAAAAACCGCCATGCAATCGGGCCGCGCCAAGACCAATAGCTGGACCCTAGAGTTTGAACCCACAGAAGCACGTCGCGCCGACCCATTAATGGGATGGATCTCGTCCGGCGATACGCCTTCTCAAATCAAGCTCAAGTTCTCCAGCAAGGAGGAAGCCATCGCCTACGCCGATCGCGAAGGCTTGGGCTATAACATCGCGGAACCAAGACGCCGCAAGGTTAAAGGCAAAAGCTACGCCGACAATTTCAGTTCTCAGTTTCGGTTCAAATAGATCTGCCTCAGCGGAGAGCGGAGCGCCCGTAGCTCAACTGGATAGAGCAGCTGACTTCTAATCAGCAGGTTGCAGGTTCGAGTCCTGCCGGGCGCACCATTTAAATCCGAGTGCAATTAATTAGCTTTAATATTTAACTTTTGACTGCAGCTTCACCTGCGGATGTGCCTGCTAGTCGGCCAAAAACAGACCCTGAGGTCAGCCCTGTACCGCCAGGGTAATTGAAGAAGAAGAGCCCTCCAACCAGTTCACCCGCTGCATAGAGGCCAGGAATTGGGTGCATATCTACGTCCATCACTTGGCCTGACTGTGGATCTATTTTTAGACCACCAAAGGTAAAAGTAATACCACAAGTGATTTGATATGCCTCATAGGGAGGCTGATCTAATTTATTTGCCCAGTTGGTTTTTGGAACATCTAATCCTCGCGTGCCACGGCCGTCTAATATCGTGGGATCAAAATGAACTTCATCCATCACCGCTTTGTTAAAATTTTCAATGGTCTTAATCACCTCATTTGAATTGACGCCATCTAGCTTTGTAGAGAGGTCTTCGATGGTATCTGCTGTCACTTTGGTGATTTGCCTAATCCGATACTCGTCACGAAGTTTATCGGTAACTTTTTGATCAAATATTTGCCACGCTAATTGGTTCGGTTGTTTCAGAATTTCCCCGCCATACTTAGCATAGGTATAGTTGCGAAAATCTGCACCCTCATCAATAAATCGCTTACCCTCGGCATTTACTATGATCCCGAGCGGATAGCTATGTTTCTGGAAATTATCACCAACCTCTAGATCTCCATATGGCGGCGCATTGAAGTCCCAACCAACAGAGTGGCACCCGGACCAATTACCGTATGGCATAGCACCGATATCAAGAGCCATCCGAATTCCATCGCCGGTGTTGTATTTGGTGCCACGAACTTTAGCGAGTTCCCAGCCCGGTCCCAAATAACGAGAGCGCATTTCAGCATTTGCTTCGAAACCTCCGGCGGCAAGAACTACAGATTTGGATGTAATTTCACGGACCTTACCCTTCTCCTTGACCTTGACGCCCATGACTTTTTCGCCGTCATAAAGGAGAGAAAGCACACGTGTCTCAAAAAGCACATCAATCCCGGCTTCCCTTGCAATTGATAACTCAGTCTCTACCAGACCGGGACCACCTCCCCATGCTTCAACACAGAGACCGCCCCAAAATTTATATTTTCCATCTACCTTGAAAGCCTGCCGGCCATAACTCGGTTGGAAACGGATCCCTTTTTCTTTCATCCATTGAAGAGTTGAGAGACTTTGGGTAACTAGCACTTCTACTAAATCTGCATCGCATCGAAAGTTCGTTACGCGGTACATGTCGTCATAGAATTCATCCGCCGTGTACGTACCAAAATCTGTGTTCTCTCGTTCCTCCGGATTTATATCAATTATTGTCTCAAGGTCTTGAAGACCATGATGTGCAAATCGAATTGCGCCAGCAGTGTACCGGCTATTCCCCCCGAAATCTTCATCTGGCGCTCTCTCAAGAACGGCTACTTTGGCATTTTTATCAATGGCGGCAGCTAAAGCAGAACAAAACGCCGCATTGCCGGCGCCAACCACAATCACGTCATAGTCATTCATTTCAATCTATCCAATCAAGACACGCATATTCTTAATAGAGTCGCAAATAGATAAGAACGCATTGGATCAAATATGGACCCAGCGATCAATATGGTCTGCATTGTTTTATAGTTAGCGCGTGCGCGGATTAATCGTCGCCAGCGTCAGGTTGAGCCAACAACCCCTGCCATATAGGCAATGGCTGCTATGTTGAATTTCCTTTTTATGTCGGTTGAGCACCAAGAACAAGCCGAGATAGATTGACCCATATTTTTGATGTTATTGTGATAGATGATTAAAACCCTCGGGTTATACGAGATGAGGAAAGCGTCTAAATTAGTTGGCGTCACGACAATATCAGTTGCAGTTGCATTAGCACTGCAGGCTTGGGGCGCCGATGATAATAAGGTCGATATATCAACCGTAAATGGAAAGCGATGTTTTGCGGCTAATGGAATCCCGGATCACCCAACAGGAAAGTTTCCTAATCGTGGAAACCCGAATGCTATCCGGGAACAAGATCTCAATATTTGCTTCACGATGAAGCCTAAAAAAGGGACAGTTCCCAAGCCGATAACAGGTATCATGGGCATCGCAATAAATGGTGTACCGTTTCGACCAAATACTGCTGGGTTTTGGGATTCGAGCGCGCAACAGGGTCACAGTCGTCGCGGTAATAAAAACTGGAGCCTGGAGATATTTGGTGCTCCAGGTAGACTCGGGCTTGATTTGCATAACGCCCATGTGGGAAGGGGCGGTATGTATCACTACCACGGAATTGCGCAAAGCCTAACAAGAACCTCTGGTACGTCTCTTGTTGGTTATGCGGGAGATGGTTTCAAAATTCACTATCGTCCGAGCGAGAAAAAATCGGGCTGGCGGCTGAAAAAGGGAGCACGCCCGATTGGAGGACCACCCGGAATTTATAACGGATTATTCAATGAAGATTATGAATATGTTGGCGGTGAAGATGCACTTGACCAATGCAATGGCGGCTATATTAGTGGCGATTACGCTTACTTTATAACCGACAATTACCCATTTTTACCTCGCTGTTTATACGGGGAGATAGGCTCTGATTTTAAAAAAAGAGGCCATCGATAAAGATTTATTCAGCATAATGAAACACATGATGATTAGTTCATTACTATTCGGCATCCTCTAAAAGCCCCTCTGATTGCAACATTGGGATCACACCGCCAATCTCAGCAATGTCCAGTAAGGCTTGCGGGAGAGCTCTACCGGAAATCTCATTAGCATTGGTTAGATTTCGAATGTTGCCCAACTGCCAATCGACGGAAATGCGATCGCCGTCACTTATTGCACTGGTAGCGCCGGGACAGGGGAGGACGTGGACACCGTAGTTGACGCAATTTCGCAGACCTAAACCATTGAACGTAGACGCAATGATGCCAGCGACCCCGAGATGCGCGAAAACGTTACCTATTGGTCTCGCTGAGCCCAGACCAAAGTTCGTCCCGGCAACGACGATGTCACCTGGCTGAACTTTATCGCTCCACCCGGGACGATTAGCAGAAAAGCAATACTTGCTTTGCTCCTCAACCGGCAAAAGAAATGCCGCGCCTGGCAGAATTAGATCTGTATTAATATCGTCTCCAAAAACCCAGGCGACCCCCTCATTTTTTAGAGCCATACCTACACATCTCGCGGATCTGTTATGAAGCCGCGAACCGCAGAAGCTGCCACAGTGGCCGGAGAGCCCAGATAGATCTCAGCTTCGGGGCTTCCCATTCGGCCCTGAAAATTCCGGGTACTTGCGGTAATGCAAACTTCGCCATCTCCAAGCACGCCCATGTGACCGCCATAGCAAGCTCCGCAGGTCGAGTTAGTTACAACGGCCCCCGCATTCATAAGGGTCTCAACGTATCCCTTAGCTAGGGCCTCTTGCAGAACTTTCTGGCTACCGGGCGTGACGATCATTCTCACGCCAGGTGCCACCTGCCGGCCTGACATTATCTCTGCGGCCACCTTAAAATCTTCGATCCGGCCATTGGCGCAAGATCCAATAAAGGCCTGATCTATTTTAGTCTTAGCAAGCGAATTAGCTACAGTCGCGTTATGCGCAACCTTGTGCGGAAGCACGACTAACGGTTCAATTTTTGAAACATCGATACAGATGATATCGTCATATACGGCATCTGGATCAGGATTAACGGGCTCGTAATCTTTGGATGCACGACTATTTAGAAATTCGCATAAAGTATCATCATGTCGAAATAGTGAAAATTCTGCCGAAAGCTCTGCGGATAGAGTTGCTAATGTGAAACGACCCTGCATTGGCATTGCAGCCACCGCCTCGCCGTCCCATTCAAGATTTTGACCAGGAAAGGCGCCATAAATATTAGCGATGTGATGAAGAATATCGCGAGCGTAAACCCGCTCATTTAAATCACCGTCAAGGATAAGTTTGACGGTCGGGCCGACCATGTACCAGGCTTGCCCCTTACAGAGCGCGTACATCATGTCCGCAAGCCCAAGACCACGTGCTAAGCAATTAAGGGCTCCTGAGGAGCACGAGTGTGAGTCGTCGCAAGCGACTATCATACCCGGCAACGCAAGGCCTTCTTCACCAAGAATAACATGCGCGATGCCGTGTCGACCCTCTGCAAAAAATTTCTCTATACCAAACTTTTGAACAAATTGTCGCATGCGCCGCATTGCATTTGCGGCGGGAATACTAGGTGCAGGTACCGTATGATCGGCCACCACCGCGATTTTATCCGGATCAAAAACACGTTTTGGTGTTTGGTGACCACCAGTAATTCCAAAAACAATATCAAGGTCGACGACCAAGTCGAGATTTGCCATCACGATATCACCGGGCGCAATGTCTCTTTTACCCGAATGTGCCGAAAGGATTTTCTCTGTAATGGTGAAGCCCATAATACTTTCCTTGACTACTTGATCTAATATCTCACGACGGCACGGAACCTTTCAACGCTTCCGACAAAAATATTAACGTCCCCACCTCCGTGTAAATAAGGTGAATGGAAACGCGAGCTCCCACTTCAATCAATCATTCATGAGGATTGAACACTGTTAAACGACAGGCTGGTTAGTGTCGTGTACGAAGGGCTAGTAGCAAAAACAAAAGAACAACGCTCATACCGGTAAGCATGTACAGTGAGGCTGAAAAGCCACCACTTAAATCAGAAACTACTCCGATCAAAACGGGTCCGCCAACACCACCGATTTCGGCTGCAGAGAAAAACATGCCGCCAGCGACCCCAGCGCGTTCCGTGCCCACACCAGGGATATCCAACAGCATTAAAATAGCGAGTGTCATGGCACTACCTCTCGAAATGCCTTGGACAATCAGCCCCAGTGCCAACCAAAGCCCGTCATTTGCTTGCAACATGATTGATGAGACCCCGAAACCTATGAATAGAAGGCCTAAAATCGATATCCGCCTCTTGGGAACGGCGAGCCTGGGTATTACGAGCGAGGACAACACCGAAAACACGACGGGAACCGATGCCAAGTAACCTGCCGTGGTTGCATTAATACCCTTGGATCGCAAAATTTCCGGCAACCAATTGTTCATGCTGTGATTGCAAAAGAAGATACCGATGCTCATGGCCAACACAATTTGAAAAGCCGGAATGCAAAGTAGGCGCTTGAAGTTCTTTTTGTCAGAGACGCGTAGCTTGGTGGTGTATTCACGTTCCACTTGTTTACAACCAGGGTGTGCGGTGATTAGCCACCAAACGAGACTGGAAGCGGCAATAAAAACAGCATAGAGCAGCATAACGGCACGCCAATCCCCGTCCATGAAGGGCATAAACAGCCCATTAGTCAGAGAAAGCCCAGACATGGAGCCAAGCATCGGTGCTGTCATATAGATGCCCATTGCCATGCCGCGACCATTCCCCTCGAACCAAAGACTTATCGTCTTAGGTGCGCCAACCGAGATCAAAGGCCCGCCAAACCCAAATACAGCTACGCCCAGAAATAAACTTGCATAGCCAACGGCCTGGGAGCGGAGAACAACCGATAAAGCTATCATGATAAAAGCAAGCATCAGGCCGCGCCTAATCCCGGTGCGATCCAGAAGCATTCCAAGCGGAACGGCGGACCCGATATAGACAAGCTGCCAGGCGCCAAGCACTCCCCCCATCTGAGACCGACTGAGGCCAAGGTCAGTAGAGATTTCCGCGACCAATGGCGCCAAGCTGACGATGGTCAGTCCAAAGCAAAAATAGGCAAGCCAAACCCCAGCCAAGACCGCCCATCGAAGTGGACTACTGCTAGCCTTAAAGTCTGATATATTTTCTCTACCAGTCACTTTTGCACCAAACGATTTCGCCCGACCATTGTCTCAAAAAATGTCCACACCGAAAATCTCCACAGTCCGCTCCTGACGACCGATGCGGCCTTAATCGTCAATTTCAAACCACGGGAGGGGTTGAGGCGAGGCCATACCATCGATGGCTTATGGCACTCTCTCTGCCAGGTCCATTGGGGAAAACAACCAAGGCTTTACCAAGTGTTTGACCTAGCTGATGTTGTGCACAAATTCTGGGCACATAAGTTAAATCAATATCCAAGACAATATGGGCTAGCTCCTTTTTTTATTTAGGGAGCGCATATAAACTGGACAGTAAAAGTTCATCCTTAACTGTCTCAAAATGATTATTCTGAAAAATTTTTAATGATTCATTTTTCAAGGCGGCCTGGAATATCGAGGATGCCCTGTATCTCCTTTGCGGTCTCCAATACCAAGTTCGTATCTAAACCGGTTTCTATTTCCGACCTGTTTAGCATATCAACTATGTCCTCTGTCCGAAGATTTCCGATATCACCCGTTCCATCCGGCATCGCAATGCCACCACCAATACCGCAAATAGATCCTTCCACTGATTTCGCATCCGCAAGTATCGCGCCAAACATATTTGCGGCTGCCATGCCCTTTTTTTCGTGCACATGGAATCCCAACTCTACATCAGGCCAACGATTACGAATATTTGAAAAGACCCTATGAACCTGAATTGGATTCTCCATTCCCGTACTGGCGGCTAAGTAAATCCGTCTTATACCCTTTTGATAGATTTTTTTTAAAACATTAAAGATCGAATCATCCGATATAACACCTTGATAAGGACAAAAGAAGGCGACACCTATCGCCATAACAAATTTAATCCCTGCCTGTTGTGCTAGTTGAAAACAGTCTCCTGCTGTTTCTATTGCCTGATCCAACGTCATATTTTGATTTTTCTTTAAATAAGTTTCGCTAACGGTGAGAAGACCAAGTATTTCATCAACTAGACCCGACTCTACAGCGCGAATAGCACCCTTTTTATTTGGCACCAATGCACGATAGATAGTACCGGGACGACGTTTTATTCTCTCAAGTACCGCCTCACCATCGGACAACATTGGCACAACTTTTGGGTGTGCAAAACTGGTTACTTCTATCACAGGAAATCCTGCATCAGAAAGCAAATCAACCATAGCAATTTTATCATTTGTTGATATCCAACGAGGAAAAGATTGAAGGCCGTCCCTTGGTCCGACTTCTGCCACAACAATCTTTTTATCCTTTTTATTCATGATCTTCTTTCGCCTCGGAATTACTTATTTCATATCCTTCTTTTATCAATCGTTGTGGATCAAAACCAAGCATATCAATCAATATGTCTTTATTGTGCTCTCCCAGCCTAGGTCCCGCATGCTTAATTTTACCTGGCGTACGAGATAAATTCCCAACAATATTCTGCATTCTAAGGGGTCCGTTTAACTCCTCATCATCAACTGAAACAATATTACCTCGTGCCAAAAAATGGGGGTCTTCGAATATTTCAGCTATATTGTTACAAGCGGCAACAGCCGCGCCGCACTCATCAAAAACTTGAATTAGAGTATCCCTGTCAAATTCTAAGATCGCATCCTGCAATGCATCATCTAATGCCTCTGCATTTTGAATTCGTAATCTATTATCTAAAAACCGCGGATCGTGTACGAGACCGGGTACATTCAATGCGTCACACATACGCACGAAAGTTGATTGGGCACTCCCAGAAATTGAAACCCATTTATCATCTTTGGTGCGAAACGTATTACGAGGCGCTGTGAATGGCAGACGGCTACCATTTCTCTCTTGAATTATTCCCAATTGATCATAGTCAACTACCTGAGGACCAAGAAGTGTAAACAGTGGTTCGTAAATACCAAATTCAACAATCTGACCTGTGCCGCTCTTTTGATCCCTCTCACGCAACGCCGCTAACGCTAAGTATGCCCCCATCAAGCCGGACGTTTCATCAGCGAGCCCAAAACCGGGAAGTAACGGTGGTCGGTCAGGATAACCTGTAATTGATGCAAAACCCGCATAACCCTCTGCCAAAGTGCCGAAACCTGGTCTATGGCTGTTAGGGCCGGTTTGACCAAAACCCGTAATTCTTACCATAATTAAACCAGGGTTAATCTTACTCAAAGTTGCATAATCAAGTCCCCATTTCTCAAGAGTTCCCTTTCGGTAATTCTCAATTATTATATCCGCATCTTTGACTAGTGCCTTAACGATTTCGACGCCTAATGGAGTACGTAAATCTGCCGTAACAGAACGCTTATTTCGGTTGACCAATTTGTACATCAACCCAACACCGTCTTTATTATTGCCCCAATATCTTATTTCATCTCCTGTACCGGGTCGCTCTACTTTAATAACATCAGCACCAAAATCGCCAAGGAACATAGAGGATATAGGTCCAGCAAGAAAATTTGATATATCGATAACCCGAATACCGCTCAACGCCCCATTTAAGAGGTCATGAATTTGTTTCGTTCCCACTAGAGTGTTCCTTCACAAAGTTTACGTAGTGACAATACATAGCCCATGTTAAAGCATAACCTAAGAATGTCCGATAGAGGAACATTATGAAGCTCGCTATTCTCGACGACTATCAATCAATCGCCCATAGGTTCGTTGATTGGTCTGTGGTCCCCGATCTCAAAGTCATATCTTTTAATGACCACGCTATAAGCGAAAATGAATTGATTGGTCGATTAAGTGATTTTGATGCCGTTATGCGTATCCGCGAGAGAACTGAGTTTCCGAGACGTGTACTAGAGTCTTTACCCAATTTACGCCTGATTTTGGCAACCGGTATGCGCAATGCCCGGTCAATTGATCTCGCCGCCACCGACGACCTTGGTGTCACCGTCTGCACCACAGACGCTTTGCACCAAACAACGGTCGAAGTCACATGGCTGTTAATTTTGGCTTTGTTTCGTGGATTTCCAGCGGAGTATGAATTATTGAGAAGCGGTGGCTGGCAGTATGGCGTGGGCACCGGTCTCGCGGGTAAAACCCTTGGCGTTCTTGGACTTGGAAACATGGGTAGGCCCGTAGCTAAAATTGGCCAGGGTTTCGGCATGAATGTCATTGCCTGGAGCCCAAATCTGACTTCGGAACGAGCCCAACCTTTCGACGTTGAATGCGTCTCCAAAGAGGACCTATTCCGTCAATCCGATGCGCTTACGATCCATATCCCACATGCAGATACGACAGAGGGATTGGTAGACGCGCATTCAATTTCCTTAATGAAACCGGGGGCTTTTATAATAAACACATCTCGTCCAAAACTTGTGGACGAAGTCGCTTTGTTAAATGCCCTTGAGATAGGGGGGCTGGGTGGCGTAGGTCTTGACGTTTTCGAAATTGAACCTCTTCCCCGCGACCATCCCTACAGAAAACTAAACAATGTCATTGCAACACCGCATATGGGATTCGTGACCGAGGAAAATTACCAAATCTTTTTTTCCGAAAGCAGAGAAAATTTAGAAGCCTATATTAAAGGAAAACCAATTCGCGTCATAACAAGTGACACCCCATTTCTCCCTGGCTCTCAGGTCGCCCAGCAAATGCACCGGGATTAAAATTAACTATGCTTTAAACTACACATATCAAGAAGATGCTGCAAACAAGGGGGGTATTATTTTTGGGTCCCGCAACACCAATTCTTGTAGCAAATCGGCTACCAACGGGAATGTCCACCCAATTCACTAAAATCGGTCAACGACTGTCAGTTTTTCACGATGCCTACTTTTGGCGGCAATGGTGAGGAGGCAGAACTGAAAGGTGCACCTTGTTTAGTATTGTAGTGCTAAAAAATTGAGAAATTTCTACGAGGAGGATTACACAGCGGGCGATTTTGTCACTTGTTGATAAACGCTGGTAGTACAATTAAAAAATATTAGTCTTATTTATTGCTTTTATATACTTGATTAAACCTTTCTGAACGAGCCATTTAAACCCATCATTAAAATGTCACCGATGAGTTCCATTTAATATAAAAAATTTAATTCGGTGCAAACCTTGGTAGTAAAGACTCGTCTGTTACGATTAAAAAAAGGTCTGAGAAATAATCTGCGACACTTGGGTGAATGTGGTGGTTAAATCAATCCAGCTACCAGCTCATTCCGCAATGCCCGTGGCCTGGTGATTGAGAGAATGGTTTTTGCTTCCTGTTGTCTCCCGTCTTTTATAAGGCATGAAGCGAGGGAAAAGTCGAATAAATCACGTTGAGCGTTAGATCCACCCAGGCGAGCATGATCACGCAGGATCGCACTGAAGTACTCAGCAGCCCTTCCCCAATTCTGATCCTCCATTTCTCGATAGCCTTTAGCGAGTGTTTTCGTGATTTCTCCCGCTGGTCCAGTTCCGCTTTCGATAATATTATTAAGACCATGTCGATCCCCACTGCGTGCATATGTTATCGCGGCGTGCACGTCGGCAAAGCCAAGTCCAGTTTTCGGAAAGCGAGACGATGCGTAGCTGCTCAATGCTTTCCATCGCTCAGCAGGAACATCAACGCCTGCAAGTTCAGCTCTAAATAATAATGCCGCAGAATCTGTTAATACGTTCAAAGGTGGCCCTTTGCTCGTTAAAGGTGAAATATCCACGTCCAACACCTGCCACATCTGGTCCAAATTACCGCTTTCTAATGACCATAAACCTACGTGCCAAGAAACGTGGTTATACAATGCTCCAGATGGGTCGTATTCCTTCCAAAATTTAAAAAGATAGGGAAGGCCATCGCTATCTTCCATATTTTCGTAATATAGGTGTGCACGAATGTGCATGGAATGTGCACTTCGTGGATTCGCACTTATGGCAGTTTCAATATTCTGTGCAGCCTCATCCAATTGTCCTAATTCTAATTGGGCAAACGCGAGTTGTGCGCGTAACCACCAATTATCCTCGTAATGTGGAATGAGTTGTGAAACAAAGGCTAATTGCTCTGCCTCTCGACCCGGGAGGCCAGAGAGACCAATTAAGCCAAAAACGCTTGTACACATTTGGGCAACTAAAACGTCTTTGGGCCAATATTTCACGTGTTCATAGACCGCAGCCCGAGCTGCCGCAGGCTCTCCCTCAATGAGCATAACTGATGCATTTAGATGAGAGCGCTCTCTATCACTAATTTTAGAAGTCAATTCGCGAGCACGATTAAGGCTTGTCTTGGCACGGCTCGGCTGACCTCTCAGCTGCATTTCACGCGCAAAACCGATATGCGCAAGTAAAAATCCCTCGTCAGCATCAATTGCTGTTTGGAAAGCAGAATCAACACCCGGCTCGGCGCCTAAAAAACGATGGACACCAAGATCATATGCCTCACGAGCCGAATTTGAGAGAGTGCTAATAGGATTTTCATATGCATCAGACAGCATCTAATAATTCCTACAACATCATCTTCAAAACTATTAATGGATTCATTGCAAATATTTCGCGTTAAAATCAGACGATGAACCAACTGGTAATGCAAGAAATCTTTGACAGCGTTATGCGGACCAAAACTGATTTTTTAAGTGCTATTTGAAGGTCGTGAAAATGGTAGGAGATGGCATTTTAGAAGTGCGTTCGAGTGCAGCCGGATGCTAGCCAGACGTGAGACCGTAGTCAGCGCATCGGTTGGACCCTCTGTTGATAGTCTGGTACAGTTGACGTGCACGCGGGTAGACGCAGAGCATGGTATTGGTTTCCTTCGAGAAAATTGGCGGCCTATGAAAACAGTCATTTTAGCCGGTGACCTTGGAACGCGGCTGAGCGAAGAAACCACGCTAATCCCAGAACCGATGTTGGAGCTCGGTGGCAAACCGGCCCTCTGGCATATCAAGAACAATTTTGATGCGCACGGTGTAGAGGATTTTATCATCGCCGCCGGCTACAAAGGTAAAATAATCAGGGAATATTTCGCCAACTTCCGTCGTCAAAATTCAGACCTCCATATCGACCTCAAGACTGGCCAGAGCCGCGGCGAAATGGCTCTTGAGATCACCATGGAACAGGTCTCGGACTACTTCGCCGCAGCCCTGACGGTGTGACTATGGCAGGAAAGATCATCATCGCTGGCGCTACCGGATTCATCGGTAAAGCCTTATCGCGCCATTTTCTCGATCACGGGCAGGATGTCTTTGGTTTGTTGCCTCCAGGCCATAATGATGCTGATTGCTTGGCTCCGGGCGTCCGCCCGCTAGTTCTCGTCGGCGACGGAGACAATAGCTTGCGCATCGCAATAGCCAACGCGAACGCCGATGTCATCGTTAACGCGGCCGCCGCCGGAGTGAGGCGCGACAGGCACGACGCCGACCACTTAGTCAACGCTAACATCCGTTTCCCCTGCCGGTTGTTGACCGCCGCCGCCGCAGTCGGAACAGCGAAATTCATCCACCTCGGCAGCTACTTTGAATACGCGGAATCGGCCGAAAAAACTGCACTCGCGGAGACGGCACCGCTGACGTCATTTAACTTGTATGGCGCCGCCAAAGCTGGCGGCACATTGGTTCTACAGACCCTGGCGCGGCGTCTAGACGTGGCGCTGACGGTGCTTCGACTATTCCAAGTATACGGGCCCGACGAGCCAACCGGTCGGCTGACGCCTTATCTCATCAAGCGATTAAGCCTCGGCAACCAGGTGGAACTGAGGTCATACAATAAGGTTCGCGACTTCGTATACATTGGCGATATCACCGTCGCCGTCGAAGCGGCAATTAATGCCCTGACAACCTCCGACGCGACTGGCATTTACAATGTCTGCTCAGGGCGGGCGACGACCATCGGGGCATTCGCCACAACTGCCGCGGACCTTATGGGTCAACCGCACGAACTCCTGACTTTCGACGCCGTCGCCGATCCCGAAGCCGAGATGTTTCATGCGGTTGGCGCTCCTGAAGCATTCCACCGATTGACAGGATGGACAGCTTCAACCACGTTGGAGGATGGACTTGCGGCCTGCATCGCTGCCTGGCAGCGGGAGCATAGGTAGAGGATGACTGGGGTCAGACTTCCACGGACATCGGACAACGACGGAGACCATCGTGACAGCTTCCGGATCGGCGTCTGGCCAGGAACCAACGATGTGAGGCGCGATTAAATGGCAGCGACGCTGAGTGCCATCGTCAGGGAGCAGTTGGCGTGAGCGGAGAAAGACCCCTCATCTCCATCATCGTACCAGTCTATAATGAGGCGGAAAACGTGCGCGCTTGCTACGACCGGGTCGTCATAGTAACAACTCAGTTAGCGGCGCAGTACGATTTTGAGTTTTTGTTCACTGACAATCATAGTAGCGACGCCACCTTCGAAATCTTAAGGTCCCTGTCGGAGGCGGATGAGCGGGTGCGCTGCATTCGCTTCTCACGCAACTTCGGTTACCAAAATTCCATATTTACTGGCTATTTGAATGCTCGTGGTGACGCGGCCATCCAATTGGACGCCGATTTACAGGACCCGCCCGAACTGATCCCATCCTTCCTCGAGCACTGGCAGGACGGCAATGAGGTTGTCTATGGGATCCGGCGGAGCCGTCAGGAAAATTTCATCGTTCGCAAGTTACGAGGATTGTTCTATTGGATGGTCGACGTATTGAGCGACGACTATCTGCCTCGTGATGCTGGTGATTTCCGGCTTGTCAGCCGGCGTATCCTGGATGAGCTTAATAAGATTCGTGACCAGAACCTGTATCTTCGCGGTCTCATCGCTGGCCTCGGCTTCCGCCAAACCGGTATCCCATACGACCGAGATCCCCGCCAACACGGCCAGAGTAAGTTCTCTTTTTTTAGCCTCATTGGGTTTTCATTAAACGCCTTCGTGGGCCATTCCATCCTGCCGCTCCGGCTAGCAAGCGTCATTGGTTTGATCACGGCAGCGTTGATGATTTTTGGGATTGTCGGTTACCTGGTGGCGCGAATATATTTTGGCTCTGAATGGCCGCCCGGTTTCGTTACCCTTACCATCCTCCAGTTGCTGGCTATTACGTTAAATGCCCTGTTTCTTGGAATCATTGGAGAATACATAGGCCGTGTATATACCGAGGTGCGCGACCGCCCGGTCACCGTCGTCGAAACAACCCTAAATGTTGAGGCCGATGCCGTGCGGGTCAGCGGGCGCAGTTCCTGAACGCCGCTAAGTGAGTATGTTATCGACGGCAAGCCCAAGTCTCAAAATAGTTTCCTGTGGCAACCTTCTCATAGGACTCGGCAAACACGCGTTCTAGTTCGATGGGAAACGCACGACCACCGTAGTAGCTACGTAACGAGAAATTTCGGCCGGAACCTCTAGGCACCAGCCAAACGTCAGTTTCGCAATAGCGAATCGAGTGAATCGCCCATGCCGACGCTTGCCTCCCGGCAAGTCCTCGTTCCATGGCATCGACGGCGGAGATAGTCTGAGGCGAACCGGCAAACACCAGCAGCGGACGAACGAAGGTAAAACGGTAGTCATGGTCATCACGATAATTGTAGCCCATCTGAAGGGTCCGCCTAGGATTGTTCTCAATAGCTAAGATCACTTCGTCCGCCGTCGCGTGCGACCATTTTTCAATACCTAAGAAAGCGCGAAGCAGGCGTTTTTGAGGAGTGACACTGAGGATTATCAAAGTTAAGACTAGGATCGTGTGACCGCCTAACCAAACCTGGCGGTTGCCACGCATCGTACGGGCGAACCGAAGACCAAGGTCAATTGAAAGCGGAAAGAACGGCAGCATTTGGCGCCAAGTTGAGCCAGAAACCGATGCCGGATAAATGGTCAAGCTAAGGCAGATAGCGTAGGCGGCGAAATAGACAAGGTCGCGCTTATCTAGTTGGTCACGCCGTGTCAAAACTGCGAGCACCAGCATTAGACCGGGGAGATAGAAAACGAGACTATATTTCACAGCCGTCTGTAATGCCCCAAGGGATGAATCGCGATAGGAGAGGAAATCCTGCAACCCCAGAACGTAGTTGATGACAGAGATGCTTGGCGACGCGAAGGGCAAAAGGAACGTAGCAACGGCGATCGCGCCCATCACTGGCCAAAAGACCATCCAGCGCGTGCTGCAATAACGGATAACTAGCGGCACGAAGAAGATGAACGAATGGATTTTCAGGTTCATCGAAAGGCCGGCACAGATAGCAACACAAGCAACCGTCACCCAGGGTCGACCACGGTCGGCAGCCAAAGTAGACAGCAGGCCGAGCATCACCGTAAGCACCACTAAGGATTCGGGCCGCACCCAGAAGGACACCGGTGCACCAATCAACAGGTAGCAGACGAACGCAAGCAGGCCGACCCCGAGATCACTCCAGCCAAACCGACGATGCAGGTAAACTATGAAAAGCCCGACAGCGGCCAGGCAAGCAATTGCATTAGCCAGCTTGCTAACCACTATAGACGGACCGAACAGCCCAAGCATTAGGGCGTTGGCGAGGTACAGAAGTGGTCCGTAGGGATAGAGAACGTATCCCTGAGTACCAGGTTCCTGGTAAAGTGGTTGGTCGCTCAAAAAGGCCCAAGCATTTATCGCGATGTCGGGTTCCGCGTGGTCGACGTAAGTGCCTAGGGTCAAATACCGCCAAATCACGTAGACCAAAAAGATCGTGGCAAAGCCAGCGAGGATGAAAAATCCACGATTTACGATCGCCGACATCCGGTCTATCACCTTCGAGCCCCTAACCTACCTAATGCATCGCGATTATTCGCGGCGTACCATAAAGAAAAACCACGGGCAGAGGAAGAAACGACGGCCCATAGGGAAATCATCCTTAAACCTCTTAATCGTCGAAAACCCTCGTGCCGATAATTTGTTGCAGAACTTTTGGAGTGACATCTAAATTTAGGTAAATTGCGGTAGAAAATCCGATGCGTCGCGAAATCTCATAATTAGTTGCTGTCCTACAATACGAGAGGCCGTAGGTTCGAGCCGGGTCACTTTCGCCATTTTCGTTGAAAATATCTGCGAGGTAATTTTTAAAAATCCAAAACTAGGCTCACGAGAATTCTGTCAATGAAGCCAATCTAAATTTTTGATTATCTTTTAGAAACATCACGGAATATAACAATATTTGTAACACGCGATAAAGTTGATCCTCGAGGTGCACTAGATCAACATAATTTCACACAGAGCACCTTAGACCCATAAGGACCAAGTATGGTGACAAACAGCTTTCCAATTCCTGTTAGAGATGAAGAGCGCGTCGCAGAACTTCAGGAATATCAAATACTCGATACGGTTCCGGAGGCTGCATTTGACGAGATAACAGAGCTAGCGGCAGAAATATTACAGTGCCCAGCGTCATTTATTGAGTTTATGGATGGGAATAGGCAGTGGTTTAAATCAAAATATGGGCTTCCTGAAGACTATACGGAAACACCGCGTGATATTGCAGTTTGTTCGCACACAATCTGCCAAAGCGATCTTTTGTGTGTTCCAGACCTATCCCAGGATGAGCGATTTGCGGATAATCCCCTTGTAAGCTCAGCCCCAAATGTACGTTTTTATGCCGGCATGCCTCTTATTACTCCGACCGGTCACGCGATAGGCACCTTGTGCACCGTTGATTTTGAAAAAAGAGAATTGTCTATAAATCAACAAGAAGCCCTGAGACGGCTCTCTAGACAAGTCGTCACCCAACTTGAATTACGACGCGCTCTCCTAGAAATGAATGATGTTATAAAAACACGTGACGATATGTATGCGGCACTGCAATCAGAAAGAGATAAGACTGATGCCCTAATGGAGAAGATTCTTCCAAAATCTATTGCCGAAGAAATTAAAGATCATGGCAAGGTATCTCCTCGGTACTTTGATGAAGCGAGCATTTTGTTCTCTGACATTGTTGGGTTTACAAAACTCACAGAGGCTCTCCCTCCAAGCACATTGGTAGATCTCCTCGATCAAATATTTTGTAGATTTGATACAATAGCTGCCAAACATGGAGTAGAGAAAATTAAAACCATTGGAGATGCATACATGTGTGTGTCTGGGATCAATAATGACAAAGAAGGACACGCAGAGAAATTATGCGCAATGGCAATTGAGATGCGTGATTACATGCAGAAAGCCAATATCCAACGAGAAAAACTTAAAATGCCTCGTTGGGACATTAGGATTGGGATCCACTCAGGACCGGTGATATCTGGAGTTGTTGGCGAAAACAAATTCACATTTGATATCTGGGGAGACGCCGTCAATATCGCATCTTTGATGGAACAAAATTCTGAATCTGGCCGGATAAATATTTCAGAAAGTACTCGATATCGAGTGCATCAAAAATTTGATCTCATAGACCGTGGGAAAATCGCATCATCAAAGAAAGGCAATATGGCCATGTTTTTTCTTGAAAATTATAAACCTTAACCGTCCGAGTTCACCTCAGATTTTCTTCCTGATCTCATCACGGTACGTCAAATCTTTCACTTAAATTATAATTATTATTCTACTGGTATAATTTATATTTATTCTGTCACTTACTTAGATGCATAAAGTTTGATGTTTTGCGCTTAAATTTATCATTTTTCCTGCGTCGAAAAAATTTCTAATCGTGACGGCGTGCATGCGTGCACCATACTCTTTATAATATTGGGGTTTCGACGAGTCGTATTCTCATCGGGGAATTCAAAGCGTTATGATTGGTCTGGAAGTGCAACGAGGAACTCAAACGACAAGGCAAATATTCCCATGATAAACAACTCAAATAATAACCAGCACGCTTCAGACAATCACAATACAGGTGATTTATTACAGCTATCGGTGATCGTTCCTATCAAGGATGAAGAAAAGAATATCGCACCGCTGTTTGACAAACTTTTCCCTGTTCTAGATGGAACGGGTTTATCGTATGAAGTCATTGCTGTAGACGATGGAAGCATTGACGGCACCGCCATTCAATTAAACAAGGAAATCAGCAATCGTCACAACCTTCGGATCGTCGAATTCCGTCGAAATTATGGGCAGACCGCCGCGATGATGGCGGGAATCGATTTTTCCAATGGTGAAATTCTTGTCTCTCTCGATGCAGACCTACAGAATGATCCAACCGATATCCCATCGCTGTTGGAAAAATTAGGTGAGGGTTACGATGTTGTTTCGGGATGGCGTGCCGATCGTAAGGACGCCAAGATACGTCGAAATCTTATCAGTCGTGTGGCTAATAAATTGATTTCAACTCTGTCTGGCGTTCAATTGAGGGACTACGGGTGCACTCTCAAGGCCTATAGGAGTGAAGTCATTCGTGACGTGAATCTTTATGGCGAAATGCACCGCTTCATCCCGATTTATGCCTCGTGGCAAGGTGCACGTGTGACCGAAATTCCAGTTCGTCATCACCCACGGAGTCATGGAAAATCCAAATACGGGCTGGAGCGCATCGGAAAGGTGCTGCTGGATCTCTTGGTTGTGATGTTCCTCGATCGTTTTTTTGCCAAACCGATTTACGTATTTGGTGGTTTTAGCATTCTGGCATTGTTTGGGGCCATCGTCAGCGGTTCGTACATGTTCTATCTGAAATTTTTTGAGGCTGTATCATTAATCTCGACGCCGCTGCCTTTGTTGACTGTCTTTACGTTCATGGTCGCTATACTCAGCCTTCTGCTCGGGTTGATCGCGGAAATCCTCGTGCGGGTTTATTTTGAATCCCAAAATCGCCGTGCGTTCTCGCTGCGAAAAGTCGTTAACTTCGACGAGAAGGATTAGATGCGTGTGCGGAATTGTCGGCTTTGTGGGGTCAGGTAATTCCCAAGATCTGACGAAGATGATTGAAGCCGCTTACCATAGGGGTCCGGATGGGTCCGGAAGGTTCGAGGATCCTGATAATCGTATCTACCTTGGCCATAGACGGCTTGCTATCGTCGATGTCGAAGGTGGCCATCAGCCCATGTGGAGCGCGGACCGTAAAATTGGGGTGATCTTTAATGGTGAGATTTATAATCAATATGACTTGAGACGGGAGCTAGAATCTAAGGGACATGTTTTCCAATCGAGCCATTCGGACACCGAGGTTCTGGTTTATGGCTACCGCGAATGGGGCACGGACTTAAGCCTTAAACTGAACGGTATGTTTGCCTTCGCCATTTATGACTTGCACCAGCGAACCTTATTCTTGTCGAGAGATCGCTTCGGTGAAAAGCCCCTTTACTATGCACGTCATAAAGACCTATTCGCATTCGCTAGCGAGATCCATGGAATCTGCGTACATGGCCATTTCGAGCGGCAAATTGATATAAATGCGCTACAAAAATTTTTCGCTCACGGATATCTCCCGGCCCCAGCGGCGATCTATCGGGATACCAAAATGCTCCCAGCGGGACATAGTCTCGTTTTCAACATCTCCGACGGATCGCTCCGAGAGTATTCATACTGGACCTTTCAACTGGAGCCCGATGAGAGTCTCAAGGACGCAGACGAAGGCCGATTGTGTGAAGAACTTCGTTCCCTAGTCATTCAGTCAGTGGAACGTCGGTTGATGTCGGACATACCCATCGGTGTGTTTTTGAGCGGCGGACTTGATTCTTCGATCGTGCTTGCCACATTGGCCATGCTTCGTCCACCTGAGGAGATTGATACCTTTTGCGTTGGTTTCGACGATCCGTCCTTCGACGAAACAAATTACGCACGTGAGACCGCGGCCTATTTTGAGGTCAATTACCACGAGCGTCAGGTCACGATGCACGAAACATTGGCGCGATTGCCGGATATTCTCGGCACACTTGATGAACCCTTCGGAGATCCATCGTATCTCCCGACCTATATTCTGTGTGAATTTGCCCGCAAACAGGTCACGGTCGCCCTTACTGGAGATGGTGCCGACGAAATGTTCGCCGGATATGACCCATTTTTGGCGCTTGCGCCCGCCAATCTCTACCAGAGGCTGGTGCCAGGCCCAGCACACAAAATGCTGCGTTGGAGTGCAAATTTCTTACCAAAATCCGACCGCAATATGAGCCTGGACTTCAAAATTGACCGAGCCTTGATGGGGCTATCTCATCCGCCTGAATTTTGGAATCCAGTTTGGTTATCGCCCCTTCGACCTGAGGATGGCGAACATTTGTTCTCAAAGCCTTATGAACTTGAAAGCGTCTACAGCGATGCGCTTGCGCGTTGGCGGCGTGACGACAAACTTGATCTGGTCGATCGAACATTAGAGTTTTATGTAGATTCTTATTTACACAACGGAATCCTTACAAAAATCGACCGAGCATCCATGAGTGTGTCATTGGAATCCCGCGCCGTCTTTTTGGATTACGACTTGGTGGAATTCTGCAGGACGTTGCCTAATTCCTTCAAACTTCGTCACGGCCAACGGAAATACTTATTGCGCAAAGCCTTCGCCGACATATTGCCAAAAAAAACGCTGGCTCGACCGAAAAAGGGTTTTGGAATACCACTTAAAAATTGGATGCGAAACGTGGAGATCGAGGGTGATCTCCCCGAGCTTACTGGGATCGATGAAGTATGGCTTTCCGAACGCCAAGAACAGCACCGCCTTGGACAGGCTGACCACAGACACCTAATTTGGTGTTGGTTGAACTTGCGTCATATGAAGCGTTAAAGACGCGTTTCTAGTTTTCAGGTTTTCGAACCACAAAAAACCGTGCATTCTTATAGGTAATTACACGCTCAATCCAAGGCAACTGCTCAAGATTTTCCAAATCCTTA
>MDTG01397818.1_pt1 | contig 25686 bp, 21 predicted proteins | sample 811421 | NCBI WGS metagenome assembly MDTG01 (sample SAMN05326645, study PRJNA326480) | marine metagenome | isolation source: seawater | place: Pacific Ocean: South East | collected 2011
AATACATATTGAATCAACTTTTAAAATCATAATTCTTATTACTATAGAATATTTTTAAATAGCAATTAAATTTTATAAAAATGGGAAAGAAATGAAAAAAAACTCAAGATTTAAAAACCTACGAGATAGTATAAAAATTAATAATACCTACTATGATTTTTTCAACATTAACAATGTTGATAAAATTTTCGATTCTGAAATTTCGAGATTACCAATTTGCTATAAAATTTTGTTAGAAAATTTAATCAGAAATCTTGATAAAAAAAAAGTTAAAGAAGGTGACATATTAAATTTAATAAACAAGAAAATTGGCTCCGAAATACAATTTAAACCTTCCAGAGTACTTATGCAAGATTATACAGGGGTTCCTGCGGTCTCTGATTTAGCTGCGATGAGAGACTCATTAAAAAAAAATAAACTTGACCCTAAAATAATTAACCCATTAGTTCCAGTAAGTTTGGTTATTGACCACTCTATAATAGTCGATGATTTTGGAAACTCTAACTCTATCAGAAAAAATATTGATGAAGAGTTTAAAAGGAACCTAGAACGATACCAATTGTTAAAGTGGGCCCAGTCATCGTTTGAAAACTTCCAAGTTTTTCCTCCTGGAGCTGGTATCTGTCACCAAATTAATCTTGAATATTTGGCAGAAATTGTTTCACAAAAAGAAAGTACTTTATACTTTGATTCTGTAGTGGGCACCGACAGTCATACGACAATGGTAAATGCTCTTTCTGTTATTGGTTGGGGAGTTGGAGGAATAGAGGCAGAATCTGTAATGTTAGGTGAATCTATTTCTATGCTCATTCCAGATGTTTTAGGCGTTAGACTCAAAGGAAAACTTAGTGAAGGAATTACAGCAACAGATTTAGTACTATTTATTACAGAAAAGTTAAGAAAGTTTGGTGTAGTAGGAAAGTTTGTAGAATTTTTCGGCTCAGGATTAAAACATCTTTCTTTATCAGAACGTTCAACTATTTCTAATATGGCGCCTGAGTATGGTGCTACCTGCGGTATTTTCCCAACTGATGAGGAAACTTTGAATTATCTTAAAACTACAGGAAGAACCAATAATCTAACAAATATTGTAAAAAAATATAGCCAAATTCAAGGGACTTGGGTAGAAGAGAACTCTAGAGAGTTAGAGTACAATAATATTTTGGAAATTGATTTAAATAAAATTGAGGCTTCAGTTTCAGGGCCCAAAAGACCTCAAGATAGAATAAAATTAAGTTTTGTAAAAAAAACCTTCGTTCAACAGCTCACAGAAAAAGAAAAAAAAGAGTTAATCAACGATGAGAAAAACAAACTTGATCATGGATCAGTGTGTTTAGCAGCAATTACCAGTTGCACAAACACTTCAAATCCAGAAGTTATGCTTATGGCTGGCTTAATTGCACAAAAAGCAGTTGAATTAAATATAACAGTACCAAGTTGGGTCAAGACTTCTCTAGCCCCAGGGAGTCAAGTTGCAGAAGAATATTTAGAAAAATCAAATTTATTAGAACCATTAAATGAACTAGGTTTTAACATTGTGGGTTATGGTTGCACAACTTGTATAGGTAACTCTGGTCCTTTAAGCGAAAAAGTGGAAAAAGAAATAAATGAAAGAAACCTTAATGTTTGTAGTGTAATTTCCGGTAATAGGAATTTTGAGGGCAGGATTCATCCTCTTGTGAAATCAAATTTTTTAGCTTCACCTCCACTTGTTGTTATTTATGCATTAGCTGGAAGAATAAACATTGAATTTGAAAAAGATCCAATATCTCATAATAATCAGACTTTTTTAAAAGATCTTTGGCCTAAAGATTTTCTTGTAAAACAAATAATGAACACTGTTCTTGATAAAAAAATTTATATCTCTAAATATTCTAAAATTTCTGAAGGTGACGAAAATTGGAAAAAGATTAAAAATACAAAATCAGAAACATATAATTGGTCAATCTCTTCAACTTATATAAAAAAACCTCCTTTTTTAGATTTGAAAAAACAAAGCTATATGTTAAATAATGCAAGACCTTTATTGATCTTAGGAGATTCGGTTACAACTGACCATATCTCACCAGCTGGTGTGATTAAGGAAAATAGTTCAGCTGGAGAATTTTTATTAAGTAGACAGGTTTCAAAATCAAACTTTAACTCTTTTGGTTCTAGAAGAGGCAATCATGAGGTTATGGTGAGAGGAACATTTGCTAATATTAGAATAAAAAATAAAATGGTAAAAGAAGAAGGCGGATTTACTCTTCATCATCCAAGTCAAAAAAAAGGTGAAATCTACGATATTTCAAATATTTACAAAAAGGAAAACGTTCCATTGGTTGTTATTGCTGGAAAAGAATATGGAACTGGCTCTTCAAGAGATTGGGCAGCCAAGGGAACAAAGTTGCTTGGTATAAGAGCAATTATAGCTGAAAGTTTTGAAAGAATTCACAGATCAAATTTGGTTGGAATGGGTGTGTTACCTCTAGAGTTTTCTGAGGTCCACCTTGATGAATTAAAATTAGAGGGGTCAGAAATTCTAAATTTAGGTTCAATTGAATCCTATATTAAAGAACCAAATTTAAAAAAAAAAATATTCATTAAATATAAAAACGGTCGTGAAATAAGTATAAATGTTAATTCAAGAATTGACACATGGAATGAGATAGATTTTTTTAAAAAGGATGGTATTTTACCTTTTGTTTTAGATAAAGTAAGTAAACAATAAAAATAAATGAATTTTTCAGCTATACTTGGGCCTACTAATACAGGAAAAACTTATTTTGCTGTAGAACGAATGTTAAATTTTAAAAGTGGTGTAATAGGTTTCCCATTAAGACTATTGGCAAGAGAAAATTATGAGGTGGCAGCGAAAAAAGTTGGGATTAGAAAAGTTGGATTAATAACAGGAGAGGAAAAAATAATTCCCAAAACAGCTCAATTTTTCTTTTGCACAGTTGAGGCCATGCCAAATGAAAGAAGTTTTGACTTTGTTGCTATTGATGAGATTCAATTATCCTCAAATTATGAAAGAGGACATTTATTTACGGAAAAGATTCTTAATTTAAGAGGAAATATTGAAACTTTATTTTTAGGATCGAGTTCAATCAAAAACTTATTATTAAGGATATTTCCAAATATAAAAATTTGTAAAAGACCAAGATTTTCTGAATTAAAATATTGTGGATATAAAAATCTGTCGAGAATACCACCTAGGTCAGCAATTATTGCGTTCTCTCAGATAGATGTATATTCAATCGCTGAAAAAATAAAAAAGTTTAATGGCGGTGTCTCGGTAGTTACAGGAGCTTTGTCTCCTGAGGCAAGAAATGCACAAGTAAAAATGTTTCAAAATGGAGAAGTAGATTATATTATTGCGACTGATGCGATTGGTTATGGATTAAACTTAGCAATAAAAAACATTTTTTTTACAAGTATTATAAAATTCGATGGTACCAAAAAGAGATATTTGACAAATGACGAGATTTCTCAAATTGCTGGAAGAGCCGGTAGATTTAAAAATACTGGGAATTTTGGAATAACTCAAAATCTAAAATCCTTAAGTAACGAAATTATTGAATTTGTTGAGGATTATCAGACTACGGAGATTGAGAAAATTTATTGGAGAAATCCAAACCCTTGTTTTGATTCTCCTAAAGATCTTATTAATAGTTTAAACATTAGACCAAAATCGAAAAACTATATTTTAAAAAAAGATTCCTCTGACTTAAGGCATTTAAAAATGCTTGTTCAAAATAAGAAGATATTAGAAATATTAAAATTAAAACAAAATCACTTAAAATTATTGTGGGAGATATGTAGCATCCCAGATTACACTAAAACACTAGACGAGTTTCACTCAAGACTACTAATAAAATTGTTTGTTTTTTTGACAGAAAAAAAAACAATTCCTAGAAGTTGGATAGAGTTTCAAGTCGAGCAAATAAAAAAAGTTACTGACAAAATTTCCTCAATTAATGCTAAGATTTCTCAAATAAGAATTTGGTCTTACATAGCATTTAAAAAAGATTGGATAGAAAAATCAAAAGACATACAAAAAAAAATAAAAAATATCGAAAACTTTCTGTCTAATAAATTACATAAAAACCTTATTAATAAATTTGTAGATTCAGCAATAAATATCAAAGTTTATAAAAATGTGAAAAATAAAGTTTTGAACTTAGATAATCAAAAATACTTAAATTTTAATAAAAAAAAACTTGGAAAATTAGAGGGTTTTAGATTTAAATTCTATGATAACACCTTGCTTTACAATAATAAGTCTCATAGCTATAAGTTAATAAAAGAGTCATTGAATCTGATTTCTAGAAAAGTGGTTAAAAATTTTGAAGATTCAAGTTTTAAAAACTTTTATTTTGATATTTCTGGGAATATTTATTGGGAAAAAAATATTGTAGGAATGTTTATCAGATCAGAAAAAGTCCTTTTGCCAAATGTAAAAATTGTAGGCGATGATTTTTTTTTTAATGAAAAGATGAAGTTAGAGTTAAAGCTTCAAAATTTTTTAAAATTTCTCCTCAATCAAAGCTGTTCAAAACTGATTTTAATTTTAGAAGGTTCGAATTGTACAAATAGATCAAGTGCTTTTAGAGCATTATGTTTCAATTTATTTGAAAATTTTGGATATTGTTCAAAAAAAAAAGTAAACAACTACTACAAAAAACTTAACGCTGAAGAAATTTCTTTTTTTAGAAATCTCGGGCTACGTAACGGTAACAAATTTTTTTATTTAAAGGAGAAAGAAAGTAATACTTACTTATTCAGACAAATGTTGGTTAACCTGTTTTTTAATCTCAAATGTGAAAACCCACCAAAAAAAAAATTAATTATGATAAGTAAGAAAAATAAACTTTCAGGAAATACTTATTTACCGATGTTTGGTTATTTTAAAATCTTACTATCAGATAAAATTTATTGGGTTCATTTTTCTTTGTATGAAAAACTAGTTGATTTTATTTATCTTAATAAAAAAAAAAAAGTTCCATTCAGTAAAAAGTTATTAGATGAATGTAATAATCAAAGAACATTTGTAGAAAATTGTATTATTAGTTCGGATGAATTTCTAGAAAAAATTAATTTGTGAATATAAATTTGTATTGAACAGCTTGAAGAGTGATCAAAAAGTTGTTATATAACATCAACCATTATGATTCGATCTAAATATGCCCTATATAGTCAAAGATAATTGTATTAAATGTAAATATATGGATTGCGTGGAGGTTTGTCCTGTTGACTGCTTTTATGAAGGAGAAAATTTTTTAGTAATTCATCCTGACGAATGTATTGATTGTGGCGTCTGTGAGCCAGAATGTCCAGCTGAAGCTATTAGTGACGATACTGTTGATGACGCTCAGAAATGGTTAGAAATTAACAAAGAATATTCTGAAAAGTGGCCTAACATCTCCAAAATGGGTACGCCCCCAACTGATAGTGATAAGTGGAATGGAGTAAAGAATAAATTTGAAAAACATTTTAGTTCAAACCCAGGAAAGGGTTCATAAGAGAATACTAAATTTGAAATATGGAGGTAGAATTGAAGAAAGATGCAGATAATTTAAATTTGGAGATCGGAGATTTGGTTGTTTATCCAACATATGGTGTTGGTCAGATTGAAGAGTTTGACACTCACAACATTGAAGGGAACGATCATAACTTTGTTTTAATAAACTTTAAGCAAGATAAAATGAAGCTAAGAATTCCAATGGAAAAAACTGCTAACTCCGGTTTACGAAAACTTAGTAATAAAAATAGACTGTTAAAGGCATTAGAAGTATTAAAAGAACCTCCTAACCAAAAAAAAGATATGTGGATTAAGAGAGCCAAGGAATATGAGAAAAATATAAATAGTGGTGATCCAGTCCTAATAGCTGAAGTTGTTCGAGATTTACATAAAAATGATGAATCTTTAGAACAACAATCTTATTCAGAAAGACAAATATATTTAACTGCTTTAAATAGACTTAGCAATGAGTATGCAGCAGTTGAAAATATTGATAAAAAAGTTTCAAAAAAAAAATTAGAGGAGAAATTGAATAGTTAATTATTTTCTTTGATTATCTTAAGTTTTTTTTTTGAATTTATTTTTTCCTTTGTAAGATCATTCAATATCATAAATAGTTCCTTCTCTTTTTTTGTAGTAATATCACTATTTAATGTAAAATTCTCAAAGCTTTCATTTTTTTTTGGAGATCTTATTATTATTTTTTTATCTTTCAAATTTTCATAAACAGTGCCATCAATCTTTTTTAAAAAATAATCTCTACCTTTAATTGGATTTTTTTGCCTCTTCCCTTCATGCTTATTAAAAAGTTTTTTTAAGTCATCCTTGGACAATGGATGAATATTTTCTATATCAAATTTCACTTTTTTCCAAAAATATAACTCTCGCTTATACTTCAAAAATTTTTTGACTGATTTATTAATATTAATAAATTCACTGAAGCTAAAACTAATTTTATTAAGAGCCTCAATGCTAATTTTGTTGGCTTCAATTTCCTGGAAATAATTATAGTATGGGAGTTTAATTTTTAAAGGTTGTATATCTAAATTTTCCTCAATGTCACTTTCATTTTTTGATAAATTTTTATTCCACGAAATATAATTTTTTTTGTATCTTGGGTTGTGATTTGCTTTAATATGTCCTAACTGATGAGCAAGCATACCAGCTAATTGAGCCTCATTGTTACATAAAACAATTATCCCTCTGGTAATATAAACCTTGTTCTTGTTTGAAGAGAATATATTCAAACTTGATGAATTTAAAATATAAAAATTTAATTCATATTCAGTCAGTTCCATAGAATTTGAAATAAGATTGCCAAGAGAGGTAATATAATTTTGTAGTTTTGGATTTTCATAAATCCCACCAAATTTGTTAAGAAAATATTCATGACTTCCAAATTGAAGTTGTTCAATATATTGTGACTGATTAATATTTTGGCAGTTCAAAAGAAATGTTGTTAGAAAAAAAATAAAAATTAGTTTTAATTTTTTTGATATTCGCATTAAACTGTAAGATACTTCTATTGATTTTAATTAATAATTAACACTTTTCATATGGTTATTTTTTTTTTAACAGTTGATTTATTCTCACATTTTCGTAATTCAGGTATAAAAGCAAACAAAATTAATTTAATCATAATTATTAGGACTTATAACTTTTTGAATAGGAGAAGTATGTCCTTTAATTTGTTTTCTAATGGATATTAGCATTTATGACTTTTTTTTTAAAAACACTTTTAATCTGTTTAATCTTTTATTTTTCACCTATCTCTGCTAAGGACGCTAGTTCTAGATTATCACTAGGGGTTGGTATTTATAATTTCATGGAAAATGGTTGGAGAACCTGCATAAAGACTGGAGATGCAGCCTGTCGTGGTTTTTTGACTTATAAATACAGATCTTATGGCTATAATTTTGAATATTTCAGTTCAAAAAATTTTTTTAAGTTTATTAAACCTTTTGCAGGATTTTTAGGAACATCAAGAAACTCATTTTATTCTTACATTGGATTATCAAGTGATTTGTATTTTGCAAAATGTAAATGCTTAGTAATAACACCAAGCTTGGCAGCAGGCTATCATATAAGTGGCACAGACATAAAGCTTGGACATGTGGTAGAATTCAGAAGTGGTGGTGACATAACTTATAGATTTAAGAATAATGTAAGGGTTGGATTAGGGATTTTTCATATGTCGAATGCCAATCTAGGAGATAGTAACCCAGGATCCGAACAAGTAATATTTAAATACCAAATACCAATTAATTAATGAAAAAATTGAATTTCTTATTATCCACATTACTTGTTATTTTTTTACTTACAAAAACTGCATTAACAAAAGACAATAGTCCAAGAGTTTCAATCGGGGTTGGACAATTTAATTTTATGGAGGATGGCACCCCTCCTTACAATAAAACGTCTGAGGTGTTAAATCTTGAGATCCACAGTGGGAGGAAAATGTTTAACCTAATTAAACCTTTCCTGGGTTTTTTGGGCACTTCAGCAGGAACCTACTATGCTTATGGAGGATTTGGTATTGATGGATACTATGGTAAGAAAAAAAATATTCTTTTGACTCCAAGCGTTGCTTGCGGGTACTACAAAGATGGTAGCGAAATAAAAGCTGGTAATCATATGGAATTTTATATCGGTATTGATTTATTTTATAGATTTAGAAATAATGTTCGTGTTGGAGCAGGAATATTTCATATATCTAATGCGGACAGTGGATATAGAAACCCTGGTTCGGAATCCTTAGTTCTCAAATATCAAATTCCATTTTGACTTTAAATTTTTTTCTGGTTTAAATAGGATATGGTCTTATAGTTAAATTGGATATAACAAATCCCTCCTAAGGATTAGTTTCTGGTTCAAGTCCAGATAAGATCGCCAGATAAATAAGGTTTGCATGAATAAAAGTTTGAAAGATTTTTTTTACACTCAGATAACTGAACACGAGTTAGTGATAAAAAAATTAAAAAGTGATATACAAGAAAACTTTTTAAATATCGTGGATATATGTTTTAAAGCTATTAAAAAAAAAAGGAAAATAATCTTTTTTGGAAATGGTGGTAGTGCTTCAGATGCGCAGCATCTCTCCACTGAATTGACAGTAAGATTTAATAAAAATCGAAAAGCAATAGCAGCTTTATCACTTTCAACAGACACCTCTACTTTAACCGCTATAGGGAATGATTTAGGATTTGATTTTTTATTTTCTAGGCAACTTGAGGCACTGGGTCAAAAAGATGATGTTGTGATTGGACTTTCAACCTCAGGAAAAAGTAAAAATGTAATTAGAGCTCTTGAATTTGCAAAAAGAAATAAGATGAAGACAATTATTTTCACAGGGAGAGATACGAAATCAGTTAAAAACATCACTGATGAAATCATTTCTGTTCCGGCTAAAAATACATCGAGAATACAAGAGGCTCACATACTCATTGGTCAAATGTTGTGTAATGCATTGGAATATAAATTAGGCTTATCAAAATTAGTCAAAGAGGAAATGATTTAACTAGTATGAAAAATCATACAATTTATTATCCGTTTGCCTTACTCCTTTTATTTATATTTTCATGTAAGGGTGAAACTCGGTTTTTACACAAATTTCAAGGTAAATCAATTTTTTATGAGATAATTTTTCAGGATAAAGAGAAAAAAAGGAATATTTACAGACAAAGTTATTCTTTTTTGTCTCTTAGTGGGAAATTGTTACCAGCTGTAAAAAGTGATGGAGAGTTAGTTTTTTTCTCTCAGGATGAAAATGGAATCACTAAAAAAGTTGGAGATAATAGTATCTCAAAACTTGTATTGGCATTCCCTGTTGAAGTTGGAACAACATGGGAAACTGATGATAAAACAACTTTACAAATGAAATTAGGATATGACAGAGTTTATGATACCAATCTTCCATTTATATCAGAAAATATAATTGAGAAAACTAATGACATAATTTCAATAAATGGAAAAAAAATTAAAAATTGTATCAAGATTAAAAGTTATGGAAAAACCAGTTTCAATCCTGGCCCACCCTTAAGTAATATTAATATTGAAGTTTTTTCCACAACATGGTTCTCGAAAAAGTTAGGTGTTGTAAAATATAAAAGGGAGGAAAGATCTGATTCAGAAACTATGGGCATAATATTTTATGAAAAGTCAATTATTTTAGACAATTAATAAAATTTTAAATAAATTTATTTTCTTTTTTTTGTCGATTCTTCTAAAGATTATCAAATTCCAGAATTTTAAAAAAAGGAGTTTTATTAAAGGGCGTCATTTTTTAAATATTGATTATTCAGACTAATTTATTAAATTTAATTAAGGAAATTATGAAAAATCTACCAAAAAAACAGGGGTTGTATAACCCAAATAATGAAAAAGATTCATGCGGAATTGGATTCGTAGCAAATATTTATGATATACCTTCAAGACAAATCATTGATCATGGTCTTGATATACTTTGTAATGTTACCCATAGAGGGGCTGTCAGTGCTGATCCAAAAGCAGGTGATGGAGTTGGTATATTAACTCAAATTCCTCATCAATTCTTTCAAAAAGAATTATCATCGAAAAATATTATTTTACCCCGTCCGAATGATTACGCTGTTGGGATGTTCTTTTTGCCTGCAACTATTGCTGAGCGCGAACATTGTATTAACATAATTAAAAAAAACTTTTCAAAATTTTCTTTAGATATTCTTTTTGTAAGAGAAGTACCGGTCAATAAATCTGTCTTAGGAGAATCTATTGTAGATAAATGTCCATCAATAATTCAATTTTTTTTGAAAGAAAAGATTCCATCTAGATCCATTAATGAATTTGAGTCTACTTTGTTTGTAGTTAGAAGACATATTGAATTGGAGCTAAGGTCTTTTGATTTTTATCCAGTTTCTCTTTCGCCAAGAACAATTGTCTACAAAGGAATGGTGCTATCACAAAATTTAAAAGACTTTTACGTCGATCTAAAAGATGACTTTTTTATATCATCGATTGCAGTGGTTCACCAACGTTTTTCAACCAACACATTTCCGAGTTGGGAGTTGGCTCAACCTTTTAGATTTTTATGTCATAACGGGGAGATAAATACCTTAAGAGGTAATTTAAATTGGATGAATGCTAGAGCAAGAATTTCTTCTTCAAAATATTTTTCAAATCATTTTAAAAACATAAATCCTTTGATATTTGAAGGAGTCTCAGATTCAGCTGCTTTCGATAATGCACTCGAATATCTTATAATAGGTGGTTATGACATTGAGAAGGCCATGATGTTGCTTATTCCAGAGGCTTGGGAAAAAAATACATCTCATTCTACTGAACTAGCTAGTTTTTATGAATACTATGCAAACTATATTGAGCCTTGGGATGGTCCCGCTGCTATGTGCTTTACGGACGGAAGAAAGATAGGTGGTATCTTAGATAGAAACGGGTTACGTCCATCCAGATATTGTGAAACAGAAGATGGTTTAGTACTATTAGCATCTGAAATGGGAGTCTTAAACCTTCCCCCTGAGAAAATTACAAAAAGATGGAGATTGGAACCTGGGAAGATATTTTTTATAGATTTAGATAAAAAAAAAATTATACAAAACAATGAGCTCAAACATAATTATGCTAATGAATATAATTTTGAAAGTTATTTAAAAAGAAGTCAATTTTTTCTTGAGGATTTTGTTTCTAAAAACAAAGTTTCGGAAAGGGTTAATTTAGAAGTTTTAAAAAAATCTCAGCTCGCTTTTGGATATAACAAAGAGGATATTAGTTTTTTTATTGAGCCAATTATTAAAACGGGGATTGAACCTACCGGTTCCATGGGAACTGACACACCAGTTTCAGTACTGTCTAACAAACACAAACTTTTATTTTCATATTTTAAGCAGTGTTTTGCACAAGTAACAAATCCTCCAATCGATCCAATTAGAGAAGAGCTGGTAATGTCTTTGAAAAATACTCTTGGTTCAAAACCCAATCTTTTCTCCTCTCCAGTTTCAAATAAAAAAAATAGACTTGAAATAGAACAACCATTATTAACAAATGACGAGCTTGAGATTATTAAAAGTATAGCATCGCATTCTAGTGAAAATTTTAGTTCAGGAATCGTAGATATTCTTTTTAAAAATTCTGATAAAAAAGATGAACTTGAAAATGGAATTGAAAATGTGTGCATGAATGTAAAAGAATTAGTCCAAGAAGGTAAAAATATCATAATTTTGTCAGATAGAAATTTTTCTGAGGTTAATGCACCTATCCCATCTTTGCTGGCTGTTTCTGCAGTTCATCATTTTTTGATTAAAGAAGGATTAAGAATGAAAGCGAGTCTAATATTAGAAACTGGAGAAGCGAGAGAACTTCACCATTTTGCTGTGCTTTCAGGATTTGGAGCGGAAGCAATAAATCCTTATCTAGCCTTTGATACAATAAGAAATCTTGTAGAGAATGACTCTGACTACCAATTGGCAGTAAACAATTTTATTAAGGCTTCGAATAAAGCACTTTTAAAAATTATGTCCAAAATGGGTATTTCAACAATAAAATCATATTGTGGGGCACAAATATTTGACGCTGTAGGAATTTCTAACGATGTCATCAATAAGTATTTCTATGGAACTGCTTCTTTGATCGGTGGTGTGTCGATTAGAGATATTCAAAAAGAAACTTTGATGAGATTTAATAATGCATATAGTGTTTCTTCTCTAGTTGATAAAAAGTTAGATGATGGTGGTGAGTATGCATTTAGAATTAAAGGTGAGCAACACAATTGGTCACCTCAAACTATTACTAGTTTACAAAAAGCAGTAAGAATAAATTCTCAAGAATCTTATGATGATTTTGCGAAAAAAATTAATTGTAATGAAAGTTCTTCAGCGATTCGAGGATTGCTTGATATAGAAAGTAAAAGAAAACCAGTTAAACTAGAGGAGGTAGAGCCAGTTAGTAACATTGTTAAACGTTTTTCAACAGGAGCTATGTCATTTGGTTCGATATCTAAAGAGGCACACACTACTCTTGCAATTGCAATGAATAGAATTGGTGGTAAATCAAATACGGGCGAGGGAGGTGAAGAATCTGAAAGATTTAAACCTCAAAAAAATGGTGATTCTATGCGTTCAGCAATCAAACAAGTAGCATCAGGGAGATTTGGAGTAACAACAGAATATCTAGTTAATGCGGATGACATACAAATTAAAATTGCTCAAGGTGCAAAACCTGGTGAAGGTGGACAATTACCTGGTCATAAAGTTGACGTTAAAATTGCTGCAGTCAGGTATTCAACTCCAGGTGTAGGACTCATATCACCACCTCCACACCACGACATATATTCTATTGAAGACTTAGCCCAGCTAATTTTTGATTTAAAAAATGTAAATCCTAAAGCAAGAATCAGTGTTAAGTTGGTTTCGGAGTTTGGAGTTGGAGTTGTTGCTGCGGGTGTAGCCAAATGTAAAGCAGATCATATTACGATTGCTGGTTATGACGGTGGAACTGGTGCTTCTCCATTAACTTCAATCAAAAATGCTGGAACACCATGGGAGATAGGGTTAGCTGAAACACAACAAACACTCGTTTTAAATGGTCTTAGAAGTAGAGTTTCTTTACAAGTGGACGGCGGATTAAAAACTGGAAGAGATGTTGTCATCGGTGCATTACTCGGTGCGGATGAATTTGGTTTTGCAACAGCACCACTGGTTTCCGTTGGATGTATAATGATGAGAAAATGTCACTTAAATACATGTCCTGTTGGAGTTGCAACTCAAAATCCAGAACTTAGAAAAAAATTTAAAGGGACACCTGAACATGTAATCAATTATTTTTTCTTCGTTGCTGAAGAGGTTAGAAGCATAATGGCATCAATGGGTGTAAGAAAACTAGATGAATTAATTGGCAGATCTGATTTTTTGAATAAAACAAAAGTAATAAATCATTGGAAGGCTAAATCTATTGATATTTCAAATATTATACACAGACCTAATGCGCCAAACGAAAATTTTTACTTTAATTCATCACGTCAAGAGCATGATATACGCAATGTATTAGACAAACAAGTTATCAAAGAGTGTAAAGAAATTTTAAACAAGAATAAGAAATCTATAATTTTACAAAGAGAAATTAAAAACACAGATAGAAGTTTTGGGTCAATGTTATCTGGAGAAATCGCAAAAAGATTTGGGTATAATGGTTTGAATGAAGATTCAATTGTAATAAATTTAAAGGGTACTGCCGGCCAAAGCTTTGGTACTTTTTTAAGTAAAGGTTTGACTCTCAATCTTGTCGGAGAAGGAAACGATTACGTTGGAAAAGGTTTGTCAGGGGGAAGAATTACAATTGTTCCTTTTAAAGATTCAACTTATAAAAACGACGAAAATATCATCGTTGGTAATACAGTTTTGTATGGTGCTACAAGTGGTGAGTGTTATTTTTCTGGAGTTGCTGGAGAAAGGTTTGCTGTAAGAAATTCTGGAGCTATAGCTGTAGTTGAGGGGACTGGGGATCATTGCTGTGAGTATATGACAGGAGGTATTGTAATGGTTTTAGGAAAAACCGGAGTAAATTTTGGTGCTGGCATGAGTGGCGGAATAGCATATATTTTTGATGAAGAGGGAAAATTTTCTGATCAGTGTAATAAGGCTATGATAGAAATTCAGAAAATTGAATTATCGAACGAATTTGATAAAAATAAAATTTTCCAAAAGGAAAACTTTTTAGGAAATGATGATATAAGAATCAAAGAGATGTTGAAAAGACACGTCAACTACACTAATTCTGAGAAAGCTAAAAAAATACTTGAAGATTTTGATTTTTACATAAAAAAATTTTTTAAAGTTTTCCCTATTGATTTTAAAAGAGCAATAGAGCAATCTATCAGTAGTAAATTAGAAAAAAAAGAAAAAAGAATTCGATGAAAAAAGAAACTGCATTTTTAGAAATTGATAGAGAAGAAGCAAAATCGGTTGATCCTGAAAAGAGAATAAAAAATTTCGATGAATTTATTATTCCTTCTTCAAAAGCAAAAGTATCTGAACAAGCATCAAGATGCATGGACTGTGGAATTCCTTACTGTCACAACGGTTGCCCGGTTAATAATATAATTCCTGAGTGGAACAATTTAGTATATGAAAGTGATTGGAAAGAGGCAATAGATGTTCTTCACTCAACCAATAATTTCCCAGAGTTTACTGGAAGAATATGCCCGGCTCCATGTGAATCGGCCTGCACGTTAAATATTGAAGATAATCCCGTAACAATTAAGAATATTGAAAAAACCATAGTAGATACTGCTTTCGAAAATGGATGGGTAACACCTCAAATTAACAATAAAAAAACCAATAAAAAAGTTGCAGTTGTTGGCTCTGGACCTGCTGGTTTGGCGTGTTCTCAACAATTAGCACGTGCTGGTCATAAAGTTGATCTATACGAAAAGAATGATAGGATAGGAGGATTGTTGAGGTATGGGATTCCAAATTTTAAAATGGAAAAAAGCTATATTAATAAGAGAATCGAGCAAATGGAGAAGGAAGGTGTTAGCTTTTACTGCAATTCTAACATTGGTGTTGATATAAAATTTTCAGAATTAAAAAAGAATTATCACGCTGTTGTATTGACTGGGGGTTCGGAAAAGCCGAGAGATTTAAATATACCGGGTCGAAATTTACCTGGTATACATTATGCTATGGATTTTTTGTCCCAACAAAATAAAAGATGTGAAGGTGATAACGATTTAAATGAAAAAGATATATTAGCTACTAATAAAAATGTCGTTGTAATTGGTGGTGGGGACACTGGATCTGACTGTATAGGAACCTCAAATAGACAAGGAGCAAGATCGGTAACTCAGCTTGAAATAATGGATAAACCTCCAGAAAAAGAAAATAAGATCTTAACATGGCCAAATTGGCCGCTGAAACTAAGAACATCTTCTTCACATGAAGAAGGTGTTGAGAGAAATTGGAGTGTTTCAACAAAAAAGTTTGTTGGCAATAAAGGGAAGCTAAGTGGCCTCATACTTGAAGAAGTAAAGTGGGAAAAGGACTTCAATGGTAAATTTGTTATGCAACCAGTTGCATCATCGGAATTTGAATTAAAAGCTGATTTGGTCTTGTTAGCTATGGGTTTTGTTAGTCCATTACACACTGGACTTCTTGAATCTACAGGTGTGCAGTTTGATGAAAAAGGAAACGTGCTAGCAAATGAATTAGATTATAAAACTAATGTTCAAAACGTGTTTGTAGCAGGTGATATGAGAAGAGGACAGTCACTAGTAGTTTGGGCAATCCGAGAGGGAAGACAAGCAGCTCGCTCAGTAGATAAATTTCTTATGGGTTCGTCAGATTTACCTGTTTAACTTTTATATTTGATGAATTCCATAAAAAATTTTTCTTACAACCCAAATGTAAATATTAAAAGCGAAAATCGTTTTATCAACCGAGAATTGTCTTGGATCTCATTTAACAGGAGAGTTTTGGATGAAGCTAATAACCAGAATTATCCTATGCTCGAAAGATTACGATTTTTGTCTATCTCGGGAAATAATCTTGATGAATTTCACATGGTCAGAGTAGCGGGCATAACAAGACAAATTCGGGAAAATATTCAAGATAAAAGTTCAGATGGAAGAACGCCTAGTCAGCAACTTAGAGATGTAAATATAAGTATGAAAGAGTTGTTGGCTCGACAACAAAGTATATGGAACTCACTAAAAGAAAAATTGGAATTTGAAGGTTTAAGAATTATTGAATCAAGAGAAGGTTTTAAGAAATACTCTCCAAAAATAAAAAAAATATTTGATGATGAAATTTTTCCTACTTTGACACCGCTGGCTATTGATCCAGCTCATCCCTTTCCTTTTTTACCCAATCTTAGTTTGACATTAGTCTTGTCTTTAATTAATAAAGAAAAAAAAAAGATTTCAGCTGTTGTAACATTCCCGCAAATTTTAAAAAGGTTTTTCAAATTAAGCGATAATGAAGATATTTTCATTAGCACTGAAGATATTATTTTATTAAACATCATTAAGCTGTTTCCTGATTTTAATTTGCAAGAATCAGGGTTGATAAGAGTAATTAGAGATAGTGATATTGAATTTGAAGAAGAGGCAGAAGATTTAATGCAATCTTTTGAAGTAGCTCTTAAAAAAAGAAGATTAGGTTCAGTTATTGGTCTTTACGTTAAAAAAAATATTGGAGAAAAACTATTAAATTTTGTAAAAAAAGAGTTAGCAGTCAGTGAGGACGAATTGTTTAAGGTGAAATCTTTGTTGGATGTCGAAGCGGTAAGCCAAATTATTAATTTGTCTAATTTAGATTTAGTATTTAAAAAATTTCGTCCAAGGTTTCCTCAAAGAATAAAAGATTTTGCCGGCGATTGTTTTAAAGCAATAAAAAAGAAAGATTTAGTAGTGCATCATCCATTTGAGACTTTTGATGTTGTAATAAATTTTTTAAATCAAGCAGCAAATGACCCAAATGTTATATCAATTAAACAAACTCTTTACAGAACTAGTCATAATTCACCCATTGTAAGTGCTCTAATTAATGCATCAATTAATGGTAAGTCAGTAACCGCTATTGTTGAATTAAAGGCTCGTTTTGATGAAGAAAAAAATATTAAATGGGCAAAAGATCTTGAAAAAGCAGGTGTTCAAATTGTTTACGGTTTTGTTAGTTTGAAGACTCATGCAAAAATATCTATGGTTTCAAGAAGAGAAAGAAATAAAATTGTTACTTATACTCATTTTGGAACAGGTAATTATCATCCTGTAACTGCAAAAATTTACACAGATTTATCTTTTTTTTCAAGTAACGAAGAATTAGGAAAAGACTCTGGAAAAATTTTTAACTTTATAACTGGTTCTGCAAAACCAAAAAACCTCTCTCAAATTGTTTGCTCACCACTAAGCTTAAGGAGCAGGTTGGTAGAATTAATAAATGAGGAAATAGCTTATAGCAAAAGAAATTGTCACTCTGAAATATGGATGAAAATTAATTCCCTTATTGATCCTCAAATAATTGATGCTCTTTATTATGCTTCCCAAATGGGTGTAAAAATAGAATTAATAGTTAGGGGTATTTGTGGATTAAGACCAGGAATACCTGGGCTATCGGATAATATTAGAGTAAGAAGTATTATCGGAAGATTTTTAGAACACAGCAGAATTTATTGTTTTTCAAGTGGAAATAAGATGACGTCAAGAAAAGTTAAAGTTTATATCTCGTCAGCCGACTTGATGACACGTAATCTTGACAGAAGAGTAGAAACTTTTGTCCCTATTCTCAATCAAACTGTTCATGAGCAAATTTTAGATCAGATAATGGCTAGTTATTTGAAGGACAATACTAATAGTTCTGAGTTAAAAGGAGATGGAACCTATGAGAAGATTTCATCGACTTCTAATCAATTTTCCGCGCACGATTTTTTCCTAAAAAATACTTCTTTATCTGGAAGAGGAAAAAAGTAATTAAAAAAAATGAAAAACCAACATAAAAAAACAACTAAAAATATCCCATTTTCAATTATTGATATTGGATCCTTTTCTATAAGGCTAGTTGTGTATGATTCTTTGTCAGTGGCATCTAGAACACTATTTAATGAGAAAGTTATCTGTAACCTTGGAAAAGTAGTTGCGACTAACTCTAAAATAGAGGGCAAAGAACTAAAGTTTATGCTAGATGTTTTAGATAGATTTGTAAGTATCGCTGAATCAATGAAAAGTAATACTCCGATATTTCTTGCTACATCAGCCATACGTATGTCTCAGAATAGATTTCAAATTGAAAATATTATAAAAAAGAGATTTAATGTAAAACTTAAAGTTCTTTCTGAAGAGTCTGAGGGTATTTTTTCGGCGTTAGGAACATTATATAGCCATAAAAATGTAGTTGGAATTGTTGGAGATTTGGGTGGTGGTAGTCTAGAACTAACGAGGGTGGACAATGATATTAAATTTTTAGGTTCTTTGAAACTTGGGTATTCATTTTTAGAAAATATTGGAGAGCCTTTTAGTACCTCTGTCAATGACCATATAGTTAAAAGTCTAAAAAAACTTAAAAATCATCATTATAAAAACTTTTATGCTGTAGGAGGATCATTTAGAGCAATAGCTCGACTATATATGTTCTTAAAGCAAATTAATCTTAAAGTTGTACAGGATTTTTCAATTTCATCACAAAATATACACAATATTTTAAAAAAAAATTTGGTGCTTAAAAATAATATAATTAATTCAGAGTTACTGTTAAATATTACTAAGAGTAGAAGAAATTTATTACCTTATGCTTTAAATGTTTTAGAAAATATTGTTACATTTTTTGATATTAAAAATATCTATTTTTCAAGTTCAGGTATTCGCGAGGGATATATTCATAGCTTAATTAAAGAATCTAATAGTGATGCATTTCTTTTTCAGATCAAAAGATTAGCAAATAATACAATGACATCTATTATGGCAGAGGGTTTGTTTAGGTGGTTAGAAGAAGTCTCAAATATATTTAATATTAATAATGATATTCTTATGTCAGCTTGTTGGATATCAAATATAGCTTGGGATGTTCATCCTGAACATAGAAGAATGTATGCAATGGAAAGAATTTTGTGGTATCCGTTTTATGGTATTAGTAGAAAAGAAAGAATTGAATTAGCATTTATAATGTATTTTAGACATTCAAATGGTATTAAAGATATAGGTGTTGAAGAGTTTTATAACCAAATTGATGATGAAAAAAAATATTTATGTAAATTTATTGGCCAATGTTTAAGGTTAGCTCATCATATAACTGGGGGTATTTCAACTCAAAACCTAAAATTTTGCAGTCTTAAATTTAAAAAAGGTTCGCTCAAATTACATGTGAAAGATAGACATTCAATTTTTTATGGAGAAGCAATTCCGAGAGGATTAAAAAACGCCGCAAACGCAATATCAGCTGAAAGTTCAGAAATTAAATTTACATAGACGGAAATTACTTTCTCTTGTTGTTTGTTTTTGAATTGTATACTTCTAATTTGTCTTGATACTCTTTTTCGCTTAGATTATGCCAACCTATGCATTTTCCCGTAGGCGATCTTCCGCAACCGCAATTATTAGTTGTCATTTTTAAATCTCCCATTTTTAAAAATTAAAATAACAATTTATAATAACATTTTTTAATTTCAAAACAATTATTTTTGCATATAATATTAAGATGAAAAATATAATAGTATTTTATGACGGAAATTGTAATCTCTGCACCTCAGAAATTAATTTCTATAAAAAACTAGATCAAAAGAAAACTTTCAATTGGGTCAATATTAATACTAGGACAGATATTCTAAGAAATTATAATATTGAATTCGATGACAGTTTAATGTACCTGCATGCAATTGACAAAAATGGTAAAAAAAAAATTGGTGTTGATGCTTTTATCACAATTTGGCGTGAATTTAGGTATTTTAAAATTTTATCATATTTAATTGGAATAACCCCTTTAAAAAGATTTACAGATATAATCTATAATTTTTGGGCCAAAAGAAGATTTAAAAAAATTAAAAATAGTTGTAAATTTTAATTTTGTAAAAAATAAAAAAGGAAAATATTCAAAATGTTTAATGAACTATTAGTTTTTTTTGCTTTTGGTCCTATTCTGTTGTCTGGAATTCTTCTTGTTGGTTTTAGAATTTCAGCAAAAATTGCCATGCCATTTGTGTTTTTATTTACTGTTGGAATCGCACTTTTTATTTGGGAGATGACCTTTTTTAGAGTTCTGGCGTCAAGTTTTCAGGGTTTTGTCATTACTATTGGTATTCTATGGATTATTTTTGGTGCTATAATGCTACTCAATACACTTAAATATTCTGGTGCAATGCTCACTATTCGGAGGGGTTTTTCACATGTTAGTTCAGATAGGAGAATTCAGGTAATATTAATTGCTTGGTTGTTTGGGTGTTTTATTGAAGGTGCGTCAGGTTTTGGCACACCAGCAGCAGTAGCAGCACCATTAATGGTGGCTGTTGGGTTTCCAGCTTTGCCAGCTGTAGTTTTCGGCATGATGATTCAATCCACACCAGTTTCTTTTGGTGCTGTTGGCACACCAATGATTGTAGGTGTTCAGGGAGGATTAGATAAAGTTTTAATATCCGAAAAATTATCACTTGTAAATGTTCAATGGGAAACTTTTTTTAATCTAATAATTTCAAAGGTTGCAATAATCCATTCAATATGCGGTACTTTTATGCCAATTTTGTTAGTTCTTGTCATGACAAGATTTTTCGGAAAAAATAAATCATGGACTGAAGGATTATCAATATTCCCTTTTGCTATTTTTTCAGCACTCAGTTTTACATTTCCGTATGTTTTATCTGCTATCTTTTTAGGTCCAGAATTTCCATCAATAATAGGGGGATTGACTGGATTAGCAATTGTAATCTTAGCAATTAAAAGAAACTTTTTAATTCCTAAAGACACTTGGGATTTTCCTCATCAAAGTGAATGGCCAACCTCATGGATGGGAAATACGGAAATATCACTCAAAAGTATATCTCAAAAAAAAATTAGTAATGTCTTAGCATGGTTTCCATATATTCTTCTTGCTTTTTTACTCGTATTTTCAAGAATGTATGAACCATTATCAGATTTTTTGAAATCAATAAATTTAGAGTTTAATAATATCCTAAACGAAGAAAAGATAAATGCTAGTCTGAAATTTCTTTACCTACCAGGCGGTATACTTGTGTTTGTATGTTTGGTGACATTTATAATTCATAATATGAAACTTGATGAAATATTTAAAGCGATTAATGATTCAACAAAAACAATTTTCAGTGCTGGTTTTGTTTTGATCTTTACAATACCTCTTGTAAGAATAATGATTAATTCAGGATTAAATTCTCAAGAAATTGTGAGCATGCCGATAGCAATGGCCGAAGGAATGTCTAAGTTAATGGGAGATTTTTATCCTTTAATTTCTCCTTTAATTGGAGCAATAGGGGCATTTCTTGCAGGATCAAACACTGTAAGTAATTTAATGTTAAGTCAGTTTCAATTCGAAACAGCTAACATATTGGGTTTGTCTGGAGCATTAATGGTTGCAGCTCAGAGCGTTGGTGCAGCTGCAGGAAACATGATTGCAATTCACAATGTAGTTGCCGCATCAGCAACAGTTGGCCTATTGGGAAAAGAGGGCCAAATTCTACGAATTACTATAATCCCAACAACGTATTACTTAATTTTTTCTGGTCTAATAGTTTTTATTCTATTCTATTATTTTAAAATTCCAGATCCATCATTAAATATTTGACGAAGGTAAATATCATTGTGCAGTCCAACCACCGTCAATAATTAAACTTGTTCCTGTAATAAGTGAAGATGCCTCGGATGCCAGAAAAACAAAAGATCCCATTAACTCTTCAACTTGACCTAATCTACCCAAAGGGATTTTTGAAACAACTTCTTTTTTAAATTCTTTATCTGCTAAAAAAGGCTTTGTTAGAGGTGTTTCTATGAATGTTGGACATATAGAATTTACTCTAATACCTTTTGGTGCCAGTTCAATTGCTAAAGATTTAGTTAAACCTTCTAATGCAAATTTTGAAGAACAATAAATTGTTCTATTTTTCGCACCAACATGACCCATCTGAGAAGAAACATTAATTATTGATCCATTTAAGCCATGTTTTAACATTTTATTTACAACAATCTTTGTAAGCTTAAATACAGATTTTATATTCAATGACAAGATACGATCTAAATCTTTATTTTTAAAGTTAATGAATGCTGACGGTTGATTTGATCCAGCATTATTTACTAAAATATCAAAGGGCTTTTCATTATTCAAAAAACTTTCAATACACCCAGTTTTTGTTATGTCCAGAACTTCATAGTAAGCTTTATAACCTTTTTTCGTAATATAACTTTTAAGTGAATCTAAATCTTTTTTAGTTCTAGATATCATAACTACTTCCGAACCTGCTTCCGCAAGTGCTATTGATGCAGCTAGCCCAATTCCTTTACCAGCGCCTGTGACCAGTGATCTCTTATTATCTAAACGAAAACTTGGAGTTGAAGGAAAATTCATAATCATTTTTTGTTATTCCGACAGTATATAATTGTCTATAAATTGCTGTTCCAGTGTATATTTAACATGTCTTTAACCGTGCCTTTAATCAATCCCAACATACAAGATTTTCACTAAATGATTTATTTCTTGTGACTATCATATGTGATGGTGGAAAAAATTCAATTTTGGAAATCTTAGTTTTTTCTAAATTTCTAGGAATTTTTATTAAATAAAATGTATAAGAATAATCAATTGGGCTATTTTTTTTTTCAATAATTCCCTTGCTAACAAAGCGATCTTCATTATTAGTTTTAAAAAATTTTAAAGATATTTCTCTTTTAAATTCATCATGTTTAAAATTAGGTATTGAAAACTCTAAAACTGGTCCATTCTCGTTAGCGCATGTAAACACTAAATCTTTAGGATCTTTTGCATAAACAGCGTCATTCAGTAGAAAAAATAAAAAAAAGAATATGAAACAAAATTTTCGCATTTCTGAATAATTTTAATAAAGTGTTTTTTTGTCAAAGTAAAGTTATTAAAAAATTGTTTTAAATTATAAATTTAACATAATTTTCGCTTAAATTTTGATTCATTCCAGCTATTTGATTTAGTTTTTCATCAAATAGGTAAAAATTACTCCAACTATTGATTTTAAACTTGATATTCTTTTTATTATATTTTTTTGGTAATTTGTAACCTAATCCAACTCTCTCCTTTACTATCCCTTCTAAAACATTTACTTTCCAAATTTCACAATTATGAAGATATAGAGACCCTGGTCTAACCTCATATCCTGCTTCAAGCTTAATTGGGGATCTCTCTTGATGTTTTTTAGTCCATTTATAACCGGTTTCTTTTCTTTCGGATAAATCAAAGGATTTATCTTTTTTCACGATAAAGGAGTTTTCAATTCCTCCCAGTGATAGCATTTTTCCGTTCTTACAATCAAAACCACTATAAATTAGCATTTGTAAGAAAACAGGTAATATGCATGTAGAGATATGACCTTCAACAAATCTTTCTACAGGATGTTTTGGACCTGAAATAATCAGAACCCCATCATCATTTAAAATGTCAAAAATTTTATCAAGGAAAAAACCTACATTTCTTTGATGTTCAATTACATGAGAACAAAATATGACGTCGTATTTTTTTTTGAACTTGTGATCGTTAAAATCAGCATTTATTTCAGCATTTTTTAAATATTTATCAATTAAATCAACATTTAATCCGAATTTTCTCATTAAACTGGTATGAAAACCATCTCCGCCGCCAATATCCAGTGCGGTTTTATAATAAAGGGGAATTTTGTTATTTTCGGATAGTAAAAATTCAACTAGTGCAAACGCACCATAATTTAATATTATTTTATTTTTTAACATAATTTATTAATTTTTTTACCTGTCTTCTCTTTGAAGGTGCATTTTATGTACCAAAAAAGCAGATATTTGTTTAAGAATTCTTGTAATGATCCGTAGTTTTTTGAATTGCCAATAGGCTTATCATTTATTTTCTTCTTAATTTGATGATTGCTAGCTGTCAGAACAGTACTTTTATGGTTTTGAAAATCTAACAGATCGTTGGAATAAATAATTTCTTAAAATAAAAATTTTTTTTCATAGTTCTTTCTATTGTCTTTATAAGAACACAATCTTTCATAAATGAAAAATAAGCTTTATTTTTTTTTCCATAAATTTATATGTTCTATATTTTTGGCAATTTTTTTTAGGTCTTTTATAACGTAAAAAATTTAAGCGGAGGGGTCTCCTAATTTAACTTTCTCTAACCAGTCGTTAATACCGATAACATCTTTCTTGTTAATTTTTTTTCTATCTTTTTTTGATAAAACGTCTTGAACTATGTCGGTTTTTTTCCAACCAGCAACTGGAGTCTTTTTGTTTTTCTTAGGAACATATTTAGACTGATCTATTTTTTTATATCTATGAATATATCTTGGACAATTTTGCCAATAATCAGTTAATTTTACTCTGACAATTAAATCTGCTTCAGGATATTTTTTTAATAAAGAGTCACCTTTAGTAATTGTGGCTTCCCCATGAACACGAAGTCTATGAGGTTTTTCAAAGGAAATGAACAACATTCCAATCTTATTATTCTGCCTTATATTTCCCATCGACATAAACATCCCATTTCCGTCAAAACTTGGAAAAGCTAAGGTAGTCTTATTAATAACTTTGACAAATCCGGGATCTCCACCTTTATAAGAAACCGTTGGTCTATTATTGTGATCTATTGTTGATAGAAAAAACATATCTACAGAGCTTATGAAATTAATTGCGTCTTCATCGAATGTTTTTTTAACAATCACTTCATTTAAACGATCCGCCATTTTTCTTGAATCGAACTGATCCTGAAGTTCTCTATGTGATTTACTATATAATTTTTTCATAAGAATACTTTAGTAAATTTGATTGATTTGTAAAAGATAAATATAAAATTGACATAACATCTCTGAAAAAATATTTTAAATAATTAATTTTTAATAGATTTAATCATGGATAATAATTTAAAAGACCTAGTGCTGAAAACTCAAAAAAAATGGGCAGATTACATTCTTGCAATAGGTAAAGCGCATAAAAAAAATGAAAACTTTGATCATTTGGTAGCTGAATTATTAGACGAAGTTTATGCATTTCAGTATTCTGATGTTCTGTTTAAACCTACTTTAGCAAGAATAAACCAATTTAGATCCAAAAGAGAAGAGTTTATTTCTTATTTTATTGGTGAAAACAAAGTTTGTTCTGAGGATAAAGGTTTCGCAATTAAAGAATGGCAGTCAATTAATTTTGAAAATTTTAAAATCATTGGTAATAGTGATTATATTTTATCAATGGGAAATTATTACTTTGAAGATAGTAATAATAAAATACTAAAAGTTGAATATACGTTTGGTTTTATAAAAATCAAAAAAAATGAGCTAAGAATAAATTTACATCATTCATCTCTTCCCTTTGAGAATTAATTTAAAAAAATAAATTTTTTTTTACTTTTTATTGTAAAGTATTCTAGGTTTTAAAAATTAAATATATTTTATGATCTCTTTTGAAAGGTTACTAGCACTAATAAATGCACCTTCAACTCTACTATTAACAAACCAATCACCACAGATCCCGATTTTATTTTGGGGATCAATGAAAT
>MDTG01275192.1_pt1 | contig 25680 bp, 25 predicted proteins | sample 811421 | NCBI WGS metagenome assembly MDTG01 (sample SAMN05326645, study PRJNA326480) | marine metagenome | isolation source: seawater | place: Pacific Ocean: South East | collected 2011
ATTAGGCTGGATGGCAGAGTGGTTATGCAGCGGCCTGCAAAGCCGTTAACGCCGGTTCGATTCCGGCTTCAGCCTCCATTAGAAAAGAAGTATAATACATTAATGTTTACGGCAAGCCCGGGTGGTGGAATTGGTAGACACAAGGGACTTAAAATCCCTCGCCAGCAATGGCGTGCCGGTTCAAGTCCGGCTCCGGGTACCATTAGTGAGTAAAAAATTAGGAGAGATTACTTGCGTTTTAATGCAATCTAAATTTGATAATTTAACCTAAAATTATATAAACTATAAATTTTATTGGTAATAATATGAATCAAGAAATTACAGATTTAAATGATGATGAAATAGATTTAAAAGATCTATTTAATATTCTTTGGTCGGAAAAGTTTTTAATTACATTTATTACAATAATTTTTGCCCTAGGGTCTGTTTACTATTCATTGCAACAGCCTAATATATTTGAGGCCAGCGCCCTAGTGGCAGTAAGAGATAACCAGTCAACATCTGCATCTATGGGGGGCCAAATAGGTGGAGTAGCAAGCTCATTAGGTATATCTTTACCTGGCGAACAAGGAGATAAGTCTGCCTTAGTCTTGGAAACCCTAAAATCAAAAGGATTTTTAAAAGGATTATTGGAAATACCTGGCATAAAAGAAAATTTATTTGCTATCAAGTCTTACGATATTAATACAAATACAATTTCTTATGATGAGACAGTCTTTAATGCCGAAAAAAATATATGGTTAAGAACACCAATCGCTGGAAGACAAGTTGAACCTTCCTATGTTGAAATACACGATTCAATTCAAGACTCTCTTCAGATTATAAAGGATACTAAGTCTGGATTTATTACGATTAGTTTCGCGCATCTCTCTCCTATATTTGCTAATGATTTTATTAATTTAATAGTTAATGAAGCAAATACGACTTCAAGTGAAAGAGATATAAAAGAAGCACAGAAAGCCATTAAATATTTAAACATACAATATGAAAATACGAATGTTCGCGAAATAAAGCAATCTATTACCACTTTAATAGAGTCACAACTTGAAATTTTGATGTTAGCTAATATTAAAGAGGATTATTTAATTAGATTTATAGATCCATCCTTTATTCCAGAAATAAAATCTTATCCTAATAGAAAAATTATTTGCATTATTGGAACCATGTTAGGATTTTTATTAGGAATATTTCTTGTTTTATTTAAGAAATTTTTTCTTTCTAAATAATTAGTAGTAATTTGAAAAAAGATATTAATATTACTGTAGTCGGATCAGGTTATGTCGGATTTTCACTTGCCTTGCTTCTTTCCCAAAATAATAATATAAGTATTCTTGATCTTGATAAAAGAAAAATTGAAAAAATAAATAACAATATTTCACCAATACAAGAAAACGGAATTGAAGATTTTTTATCTAAACAAAGCACTTTTATTAAAGCAACAACAGATTCACGCAATGTTTATTTAAAAGCAGACTTTATTATAATAGCGACTCCAACAAATTATGATGAAGAAAAAGAAGAATTTGATACATCATCTGTAGAAGAAGTAATAAAGGATGCTTTAAGTTATAACAAGGAAGCTCTAATTATAATCAAATCCACTGTCCCGGTCGGCTTCACTTCAAAAATGCAAGAAAGCTTTAATACTAAAAATATTATATTTTCTCCAGAATTCCTCCGAGAGGGCAGCTCATTAACTGATAATTTATATCCGTCAAGAATAATAATTGGAGGGTCATGTTCTAAATCAAAAGTTTTTGCCAATTTGCTTAAAGAAGGTTCAAAAAAGAAAGATATAAATATTTTATTCATGAATTCGGAGGAAGCTGAATCTGTAAAGTTATTTTCTAATGCATATCTAGCTATGAGAGTTTCTTTTTTTAACGAACTTGATACATATGCCAAATTTAAGGACCTAAATACAAAAGATATTATTAATGGAGTATCTTTAGATAGCAGAATTGGTCAAGGTTATAATAATCCATCATTTGGATATGGTGGATATTGTCTTCCAAAAGACACGAAGCAGTTACAAGGGTCCTACAAAGGCATCCCTCAATCCATGATTTCTGCAATAGTAGAGTCAAATCATGTTAGGAAAAAATTTATTATAGATGAAATTAGACATAAGAAGCCAGGTGTTGTCGGCATCTACAGACTTATAATGAAATCAGGTTCCGATAATTTTAGGTCTTCAGCAATTAGCGATATTGTAAGAGGTTTAGCTAATGAAAAAGTTTCAATAATATTATATGAACCTCTTTTAGATATAGGAATTTATGAAGGTATTAAGGTTATAAATAATATAGATGACTTTAAAAATTTGTCTGATATCATCTTGTGCAATAGATTTCATGATGATTTGGCAGATGCTCAAGATAAAATTTTTACTAGAGATATTTTTGGAGATAATTAGAAATTGAAAAAAATATTAGTCACTGGATCAGCAGGTTTTATAGGGTTTCATTTAGTTAAGGAGTTATTATCAGGATCTAATTTTGTAATTGGCATTGATAATATAAATAATTACTATGATCCAAAGCTCAAAGAAGAAAGATTAAAAAAACTTGATTCAGTCTTTTCTAATAAAGACATCAAAAGCAAATATATATTTAAGGAAATGGACCTTTGTAATAAAGAGGATCTTGAAAATTTATTTGATTCTAATTCATTTGATATTGTAATTAATTTAGCTGCACAGGCAGGAGTAAGATATTCATTAGAGAATCCAACTAGTTATATAAACTCAAATATTGTAGGGTTCTCAAATCTGTTAGAAAACTGTAGACATCATAAAATAAAGCATTTTATTTTTGCTTCTTCAAGCTCAGTTTATGGAATGAATAAAAATCAGCCTTTTAATACAAGTGACAAGACAGATTTTCCTATTAGTCTTTATGCAGCAACTAAAAAATCTAATGAGTTACTGGCTTTCTCTTATAGTCACTTATTTAAAATACCTTCAACAGGACTAAGATTTTTTACAGTTTATGGGCCATATGGAAGGCCAGATATGGCTTATTATAATTTTACAAAGTTAATCAACGAAGGCAAAGAGATTAATGTATTTAATAATGGCGATATGAAGAGGGACTTTACTTATATTGATGATATTGTTAATGGGATTATAAAGTTAATAAATAGACCACCTGCAGAAAAAAGCATGCAGGAATCGAATGCAAAAGCACCTTTTAATATTTTTAATATCGGTAATAATAACCCAGTGACACTTAGAAGATTTATTACAGCCATAGAAAGTTCTCTTGGAAAAAAGGCAATAGAAAAAAACTTACCAATCCAACCTGGTGATGTGCCAATAACTTATGCAGATATTGATGACTTGTCTGATTACATTGGATTCAAGCCTTCTACCTCAATAGAAGATGGTATATCTAAATTTGTTGATTGGTATAAAGAGAAATTAGATCATGAATATTAAATTAGTAATATTGGCCGGTGGATCCGGTTCAAGGCTTTGGCCTTTATCAAGAGCCTCGTTCCCAAAACAATTTATAAATTTTGCCAACAATGAAACTTTTTTACAGTCAACTTTTTCAAGAACTTCTAATTTAGATATTAAATCTTCTGTTGTTATTTGTAATGAAGACCATAGATTTCTTGTTGCAGAGCAATTGAAAGAAATTGATAAACTTGATTCAATAATAATTGAGCCTGAAGGAAGAAATACTGCTCCAGCAATAGCCTTGGCAGCCTTAAGCTCTGATCCAGATGATATTATTTTAGTCTTAGCATCAGATCATTTAATTCAAGATAAGGATAAATTTACGAGATCGATTCAAAATGCGATTCCGCTTGCAGAGAAAAATAACCTTATAACTTTTGGAATCAATCCGTCTAAACCTCATACGGGCTTCGGGTATATCAAAAAGGGTGTTGAAGAAGGTTGCGGATATAAAGTTGATGAATTTATTGAGAAGCCTAATATCAATAAGGCTAAAACTTTTATTAATTCTGGTAATTACCTTTGGAATAGCGGCATGTTCCTATTTAAATCAAGCGCATATCTCGATGAACTGAAAAAGTACAGTCCTGATATATTTAATGCATGCTCAAAATCAATGAGTAGTGTTTCTAAAGAAGATGTTTTTTTAAGGCCTGAAATTAATGCATTTAAATCTTCACCAAATAATTCAATTGATTATAGTGTAATGGAGAAAACTGAAGATGCTTATGTTGTTCCTATGGATGCTGAGTGGAGCGATGTTGGATCTTGGTCTTCTTTTTGGGAAGTTAGTCCTAAAGATGAAAATGGCAATTACTTCTTCGGAGATGTAATCTCACATAATGCTTTTAATTCACTGGCCTACTCTGAGGAGAAATTAATAACATTGGTTGGTGTCGGTAACTTAGCTGTAATATCAACAAAGGATAGCATTCTAGTTGTTAATAAAGAAAATTCCGAAGATATTAAAATAATAGTAGATCTTTTAAAGAAACAAAAAAGAACTGAATGGCAATTAGGTCGAGAAGTTTCAAGGCCTTGGGGGTCTTATGACTCATTAGATAATGGGAACAAGCATCAAGTAAAGAGAATAGAAGTTAAGCCTTACCAAAAATTAAGTGTTCAAAGTCACAAAAAAAGAGAAGAGCACTGGATAGTTGTTTCTGGAACTGCAAGAGTTACAAATAATGGTAAAACTTATGATTTAAAAGAGAATGAATCCACTTTTATTACTTTAGGAAGCATCCATGCTTTAGAAAATCCTAAAAAAGAAAAGTTGGTCTTAATTGAAGTACAGTATGGATCATATTTGGGTGAAGATGACATTATAAGATATGAAGATAAATATGGCCGTGTTGATAAAAAGCCTTAAAAAAATACATAATATGGAATAATGTTAATGTTATAATTCATTTATAATATATAACCATAATTTAATCTTAATGAAGTTAACTAAATTTTCAAAAGAAGGGAAGAAAGTACTAGTCTTAGGAGCTGGAGGCTTTATTGGCGGTCATCTTGTTTCTGAGCTAAAGAGCCTTGGTGCATGGGTAAGGGCAGTAGATATTAAAGATCATGAGTATACTCAACTGCCATGTGATGAATTTATAATAGCTGATCTAAGAGATCCAAAAAAAGCTCATGCAGTTCTTGATCAACCATTTGATGAGGTATATCAATTAGCAGCAGATATGGGTGGTGCTGGTTTTATATTTACGGGTGAAAATGATGCAGATATTATGCATAATTCTGCTATGATCAACTTAAATATAGTCGAGGCAGCAGTTCTCCAAAAAGCCAAAAAAGTTTTTTATTCTTCCTCAGCATGTATGTATCCTGAATATAATCAATTAGATCCTGAAAATCCTAAATGTTCTGAGGATTCTGCATATCCTGCAGCACCAGATAGCGAATATGGATGGGAAAAATTATTTAGTGAACGATTTTATTTAGCAGCAAATAGAAATCATAATCTTAATGTAAGAGTAGCCAGATTTCATAATATATTTGGTCCTCTTGGTACCTGGGATGGTGGTCGAGAGAAAGCTCCTGCCGCTTTTTGTAGAAAAATAGCTGAATGCCCGAATAATGGAGAAATAGAAATGTGGGGTGACGGTATGCAAACAAGATCATTCCTATATATAGATGAATGTATTGAAGCAATGTTAAGGTTAATGGAATCTGATTTTTTAGGTCCAGTAAATATAGGTTCAGACGAGATGGTTTCTATAAATAGACTTTCTGAGATGGTTATGATGATTGCAAACAAAAATTTATCTGTTCATCATATTGACGGTCCAGAAGGTGTTAGAGGAAGAAATTCTGACAATCAATTAATCATGGATAAAATAGGATGGAAGCCAAGTTGCTCTCTTGAGGATGGATTAAAAAAGACATATGAGTGGATTTCAGCTCAAGTTGAAATTAAACAAAAAAAATGCTTACAAAAGTAATATCCTGAAACTTCTTTAACAAATGTTTTTAAATGCGTCTAATGTAAAGATTGCTGTAATCGGTTTAGGTTATGTAGGACTTCCATTAGCAATAGAATTTAGCAAATTATTCAGCGTTATTGGATTTGATTTAAATAATAAAAGAATCGATGAGTTAAAATCTAATTTTGATATTACCGGCGAAACTTCTAAGCACAATTTAGCTTCATCAAAAGATATAATTTACTCAAATAATTTTGATGACACTAAAGAAGCAAATTTTTATATTATTTGTGTTCCAACTCCAATAGATACAGATAATAACCCTGACTTGAATCCAATAAAATTTGCTACAGAGCTTGTTGCAAAGAATCTTTCTGAAGGTGATATAGTAGTTTATGAATCAACGGTATATCCTGGATTAACTGAAGAATATTGTGTTCCTATTCTTGAAAAAATTTCTAAATTACGATTTAACGAAGACTTTTATTGTGGTTATAGCCCAGAAAGAATTAATCCAGGAGATAAGAAGCATACATTGACAGACATAATAAAAATAACTTCTGGCTCTACAAAAGAGTCTGCATTATTTATAGATTTAATCTATTCAAAGATTATTAAAGCTGGAACTCATTTAGCTCCAAATATAAAAGTTGCCGAAGCAGCGAAAGTAATTGAAAACACTCAAAGAGATTTAAATATCGGATTAATAAATGAGCTATCTATTATCTTTAATAAATTAAATATTAATACAGAAGATGTGCTAGATGCTGCATCTACAAAGTGGAATTTTATAAAATTTTCTCCAGGCCTTGTAGGAGGTCATTGTATTGGAGTTGATCCTTATTACTTAACATCAAAGTCTATCGATGCTGGTTACAATCCTGAAATTATTCTTGCTGGAAGAAGGCTTAATGACGGCATGGGATCATATGTGGCTTCGCAATTAATTACTAAAATGAAACTGGAAAATATTCCAATTAAGGGCTCAAATATATTGATATTAGGACTTACTTTTAAAGAAAATTGTTCAGATATTAGAAACACTAAAGTCTTTGATATCGCAAATAAATTAAAAGAAAACGAATGTAAGGTAGAAATTTATGATCCTTTTGTCCAACAAAATTTAATCAAAGGTTGGAAACTTTTAAAAAATTTAAGCAATAAGCTAAATTTTTATAATGCTATTATTATTGCAGTCGGTCATGATGAATTTAAATCCATGGGAATAGACAACATAAGAAAAAATGGTAAAGAGAATTCAATTATATATGATCTCAAGTGGCTATTTTCAGAAGATAAGACTGATATGAGGTTGTGATGAATAGTTTTGAAGATATTTGTAAAGAGATTACATTGAAACCAAAAAGATGGCTAATAACTGGAGTAGCTGGGTTTATAGGAAGCAACATTCTTGAAAAATTACTTTTGTTAGACCAGGAAGTAATAGGATTAGACAATTTCAGTACTGGCTATAAAAAGAATTTAGAAGAAGTTAAAAATATAGTACCGGAAAAAAATTGGGCAAAATTTCAATTTATTGATGGTGATATTTCTTTATTAGATGATTGCATAAAAGCAACCATGGGGGTTGATTATGTCCTTCATCAAGCCGCTCTTGGATCAGTACCAAGAAGCATAGAAGACCCAATTCTAACAAATGTTAATAATATAAATGGCTTTTTGAATATGCTTGTTGCGTCGAGAGACAACAATGTCAAGAGATTTGTTTTTGCTGCATCTAGCTCGACCTATGGAGATCATCCTGGCTTACCTAAAATTGAAGAAGAAATTGGAAGCCCATTAAGTCCATATGCAGTTACAAAATATGTAAATGAATTATACGCAGAGGTCTTTGCGACAAACTATGGAACTGAATACGTAGGTCTGAGATATTTTAATATCTTTGGAAAGAGACAGGATCCAGATGGAGCATATGCTGCTGTTATACCCAAATGGGTTGATTCTTTGGCAAATGGACTTCCAATTACTATAAATGGGGATGGTGAGACCAGTAGAGATTTTTGTTACGTAGATAATGCTGTTCAAGCAAATATTATAAGTGCTTGCTCAAAAAAAGAGGATGCTGTGAATCAAATTTATAATGTTGCAATTGGTGAACGAACATCATTGAATGAATTGCATGAACTTATTACACAAATACTTGCTAAGCATATCAATCCAAGAGAAAAAGTTGTTAATTATGAAGATTTTAGACCTGGAGATGTTAGACATTCTTTAGCTAGTATTGAAAAAGCTTCAACACTCATTGGGTATTCTCCAACTCATAACATATTGAATGGTCTAGAGATTGCAGTTCCATGGTACTTAAAAAATATCAAAAATTTATGATAAGTAGCAATTAATAAATAAAATGATAAGAAAGACTCTATCAAGACTTTGGGTAAACTTACCTAGTTCCAGGAAGTATCATATATTTTATATATTAATTCTTATGATGATTGCTTCAATTGCTGAGTTAATAAGTATTGGAATGGTGGTGCCTTTCTTAGGAGTTTTAACACAGCCTGAAGTACTTTTTAGCAATCCAAACCTTGAAGGTTATTTTAATTACTTCAATTTTACTGATCCAAAACAATTACTGCTTCCAGTAACAATTATATTTTCAGCATCAGCAATCTTGGCAGGAATAATTCGTCTCTTACTTGTAATTACTCAAACTCGAACTGGTTATTTAATAGGAGCTGAATTTGGTGTTGAAATTTATAAGAGAACTTTGTATCAACCATATCAGAAACATATGCTAACAAACACAAGTGAAATTATAGCTGGTATTTCTCATAAAACTACCGCCCTTGTTCAACAAGGCATTATCGCAATATTAACTATAATAAGTTCTTCATTGCTATTAATTTCAATTACAACGATCCTAATTTTTATCAATTATAAAGTTGCTTTGACAGCATTCAGTTTGTTTGGAGGAATATATCTAATAATAATAATTTCAACTCGCTCGATTCTGGAAGCTAAAGGAAGATTAGTTACTAAAATGCAAAATAAAGTTGTTCAACATATTCAAGAAGGTCTCGGAGGTATAAGAGACATCCTGATTGATAATGTGCAATCAGTTTATATCTCATCATATAAAGACTCTGAATTTAAGTTAAGAAATGCTCAAATTATTCATACTATTTTTGGTACTGGACCTAAATTTATTATTGAGGCATTAGGTATAGCTTCTATTTCACTTCTTGCATATTTACTTCTGTCAGATAGTTCAAGTTCTACTTCTGCTGTTCCTGTTCTGGGTGCTATAGCCTTAGGAGCCCAAAGACTATTGCCTATATTGCAACAAATTTATGCAAGCTTGTCTGCTTTAAGAGCAGGTCAAGCAGCATTAAAGGATGCTCTAGATTTATTAGAACAGCCTTTGAATGAAAAACTCTTGTATTCCGAAGAAATTTTGTTTGAAGACAGAATTAAGATTGATAATGTTTCATTCAGTTATACCACTGAATCTAAAAACATTTTAGATCAAACTGAACTCATTATAGAAAAAGGAACAAGAATTGGACTAATTGGTGAAACCGGCAGTGGCAAAAGCACAGTTTTAGATATCCTAATGGGTCTCCTTATACCGACCAGAGGTTTTCTTTGCGTAGATAAAAAAATTATTACAGATCTAAATAAACATTTATGGCAAAAATTGATTTCACATGTTCCTCAATCAATATTTCTTTCTGACTCTAGCATCGCTGAAAATATTGCATTCGGTGTTCATAAAGATGATATAGATTATAAAAAGATAGATGAAGTTTTACATTTAGCCCAGCTAACAGATACAGTAAATCAACTTCCCAAAAACTACTATACAATCGTAGGCGAGAGAGGAGTGAGGCTCTCAGGTGGACAAAAACAAAGAATAGGTATAGCTAGAGCATTGTATAAAGGTGCTCAGGTAATAATTTTTGATGAGGCTACTAGTGCTCTTGATTCAAAAACAGAAGAAGAAGTAATGAAGTCAATAAGAAACTTACCTAAAGAATTAACCATGATAATTGTTGCGCACAGGACGTCAACGCTAGATGATTGTGACAAAATTTATAAAATAGAAAATTCTAAGATTAATACAATCAAATAATATTTAAATCTATGGAAATTAAAAATAATATGAAGATAATTTTTAAAACCTTCTCGCCAAATGCTCCAGCTAGCATTTTTTACTATGATGCCTTTAAGAAATCTCATCATTTTGAAATAGATATTGATGATAAGTATGAATCTGCTGATTATGTATTCTTTATGACATATAAAGAAGATCTCGAAGAGCTTAAAAAAGTAAAAAAAAAATATCCAACTCTTAAAACAGCAATTATAGACCCAAGGGGGGATATGGTTGATAATTATGTAAAATATTGTGATTTTTTTATCGTTGATAGTATTGAGATGAGAGATTATTTTTCAAAATACCAACTCCCTATTTATACTTATTATGAATATCCTTGTTTTGAATCTGAGCTAAAGAACCATAATAAAAAAGACCAAATTATTATTGGTTATCATGGAAATAAAGTTCACTTAACAGCAATGTTTCCAAAAATTACAAGCGCTTTAGAAATTCTCTCTAATGAATATAAAATCGAATTTTGGCCTATTTATGATTTCAAGGGCTTAGGATATTGGAATATAGGAACTCCTAAAAATTTAAAAATAAAACATATCCAGTGGTATCCAGATGTTTACATAAATGAAATGCTAGACATGGACATTGGTCTTGCTCCAGCTTGCATGCCAATAAAAAATACCTCAAAGGTTAGTAGATTTTTTTTAGATTCAGATGAAGACTATACAATTAAATTTAAAATGCCTTCTAACCCTGGAAGATTAGCTGTCTTTGCTCAATTAGGCATACCTGTGGTTGCTGACTTCCTTCCTTCGCATATTCAATTTATAGATCATGGCGAATCTGGGTTTTTGGCTGAATCTACAGGAGCTTGGTACCAGTCATTAAAAAGTTTAATTGTTTCGCATAAATTAAGAAAAAAAATCTCTCTAAATATGAGAAATACATACTTAAATAATTTTGAGTTTGATAACCAAAATAAAAAGTTTTACATATGGCTTCAGGAATTTAGCATAGACAAAAAAAGTTATTTGAATCTTGATCTAAATCAAAAAGATCATAGAGGCAGCTTCATTGAAAATATTAAATTTAATAATGCATATTTTTACGATACTGTTTTTAAATTGTCTAGAAAGCTTAATAAATTCTTTAAGAAAAAATAGCTAATTATGCTTAATTTGAAATCACTTCTTACTAAAATAATTGCAAGAATCAAAAAACCTTTTTATTTAAAAATTTTTGGCATCACTGGCGGTTTTAAAAATATTGATAAAAGGTGTTTGGTCTATATGAAAACCGAACCTTTTTATCGAAACTTAAATAAGCATACTAATTTTTGGGAGATAAAAGAACTAGTCCACATTTTAAATTCTAAAGGGTATATCGTTGATATTATAGATAGAGAAGTAAATGACTATACTCCAGATAATATATATGATTTATTTATAGGTTATGGTTCTGGTAATTCAGGTAAACATTTTTATAAGTATGCAAAAAAACTGTCTAAAGCAAAGAAAGTTTTATTTTGTGCTGGCCCAGAACCAAGTATTTCCAATCTTTTAGTCAAAGAGAGGTATGACAATTTCAACAAAAGAAATAATTTAATGGTTCCATATATGAGAATGGTTGACGTTGATTTTAATAAATTTGTTTCAATAGCAGACTATATATTCTGTATAGGCGAGAAAAATGGCTTCAGCTTTAATTCATATAAAATGCATAAATTACCTACTATTTCTATTATGCCATCAAGCCTTGAAACTGATTGCAAAAGAATAAGCAATAAGGATTTAAAACATTTTTTATGTTTTGCAGGAAATGGTTTGATTTGTAAAGGTGTAGATTTAATGATTGAAGCATTTCAACAGATGCCAGAATTTAATCTACATATCTGCGGACCAGAGGAAGAAGGTCTTATAGAAGCATACAAAGATATTTTGTCTTCATCACCAAATATAAATTTTTATGGTTTTGTTGATACAACTAGTAAAATCTATCAAGGTTTATGTAATAAATGTTCTTATACCATTCTTCACTCAGCGGCTGAGGGATGTGCAACATCAATTACTACAAATATGCAAAGTGGCTTAGTTCCAATAGTCAATTATGAAGCAGGTTTAAATATTAGTACCTCGGGATTTAATATAAGCTCGCAGGGAGACAGGATAGAAATGATCAAAGAAACTGTTAATTTAGCAAGCACAATATCAAAAGATGAATATCAAATAAAGGTGAACTCAACATTAGAATTGGCAAAGAATTTTTCAAAAAAATCTTATACACAATCAGTATCTAAAGCGTTAACTATTATCTCTTAACAAGATTAAATACCTTAGCTTATTTCTTCTTATCTATGTTAGAATTCAAAAAAAATGAGATATTGTCATGTCGGATAATAGTTATTGGAACAATTTTTACAACACTGAAGGAAAAAAAGAGCAACTTTCAAATCCTTCCCAGTTTGCTGTATTTGTTGCGGGGGAGATGGCGCAAACTGATAATATTATAGAATTTGGCACTGGAAATGGTCGAGATGCATTTTATTTTGCTGCATTGGGTAAAAATGTTCATGCAACAGATGCATCTCAATCAGCAGTAGAAAATAACAATGCATTGGCTGCTAAAAAAAATTGTAATAATATTTTGTTTTCAGAGTATACAATTGGTTCAAAAAAAGAATTTGAAGTCCAATCAACTCATCAGGCCTCAAATAAGTCTATTTACTCAAGATTTTTCTTACACTCTATAACAGATGAGCTAATTTCAGAATTTATAGAATTATGTTCTAGTATGCTTAAAACTAATGAAAAACTATTTGTTGAATATAGGACTAATAAGGATGAAAGAAGAAATAAAGAATACTTAAATCATTATAGAAATTATATTAACCCAGATCTAATTTCATCTTTATGCCAAAAAAATGACTTTACTATAGATTATCATGTTGAGGGTTTGGGATATGCCAAATACAAAAATGACGATGCTTATGTGGCAAGAACAATTTTAAATAAAAATTAAAAAAGCTTTATGGAATTAAGCTACAAATTTTCTGATACTATTAAGTCTTCCATAATCGGTACTCATTGTATTTATGTAAAACTTTTTGTAGATGTGCCTGGAATTTTATTAGCATTCATAGTTTCTAATTTCACAAAAATATCAGCAAACTTTATTACATTTTTTGGAGCATTCTTAGCACTTATTGCAGTATATTTCGTTCTAACTGAATCTATTTTTTATGCAGCAGTATTTTTTTATTGCTCATACATTTGTGATTTTCTTGACGGCAAGATAGCTAGACTAAGAAAAACCTCTTCACACTTTGGAAAAAAACTAGATCTTGCTTTTGACCGTTTAATTTTTATTTCTTTAAGCCTATCATACTTGTATTACTTTGATAAAAATGACATGAGCGTAGAGCTATTATTGTTAGCTTTTTATGCTTTATTGTTTTTAATATATGATGTGCTTGAACTTACCTCTAGCATTGTTGAGTACAGGAGTATCCTAGATAACCCTAATTACACCTCTACGAAAAATAATCTTCATCCCAGAGAAACTTATGGTTATTTTGAGGAAATAACTTCAATTAAATCCTGGATACCATCCAGAGTAGGCACTTTAGGTTTTGTATTTGTTCTTGCTCCAATCCTAACGTTTAAAGTATTTTACCTAATTGCGTTATTCGCTATTCTTATAAGATTAGTTAATTTCTTGTTATCATACTTTTCAAGATAATAAAAATATTATATTTTGATTATAAAAGGGTTTAATTATGAATGAAAAAACAAAGAAAAAAGTTTTAATTATCGAGCCACATAGTGATGATGGCGTCATAGCAATTGGTGGGTTCTTAGAAAAGTATAGAGATGAATATGATTATTATTTTTGTCTTTTAACAGCTTCAGATTTAAATATGCATCATGCTGGAAAAGTCTCAAGACAGCAAAGGCTGGATGAATATCAGTCTTACGTTGATTATTATAATGGAAAATGGTTTAGGGGAACGCAGGAGGATCCACTTCCATTAGATCAAGAAGCTTGTCTTGATACTTTTCCAAGAAAAAAGTTAGTTAAGTCTATAGAGCAATCTATTCAGGAGTGTGAGCCTAATATTATTATGGTTCAAGGGCCTTCTTTTCATCATGATCATACAGCTGTATATGAAGCGACTATTGCTGCAACAAGGCCAACTGCAAGATTTTGTCCAGATACAATTTATGTAGTTGAAAATCCAACTTATGTTCATGCAATTGACCCTTCTTCAACTTTTGTTCCAGATACTTATGTATCGCTTACAGAGGAACAATTGCAGTTAAAACTTGACTGTTTTAGAGACTGTTTTCCGTCTCAAATCAGAGAAGAAGCAAACTATTTATCAGAAGAGGGCATAAGGAGCTGGGCGAGGTACAGGGGGCTAGAAGCTAGAACTGAATTTGCAGAGGCTTTACATACTTATCTTCACGTAATTTAATTCTTTATGGAAAGAATAGTCACTATTCATCAGCCAGAACATATGCCTTGGACTGGTTTTTTTCATAAAATGATGCAAGCAGATCATTATGTTATCTTAGACTCAGTCCAATATGAAAAAGATTATTTTCAGAACAGGAATAAAGTTGTAGATAAAAATGGAAAAGTAGATTGGATAAGTGTTCCTGTTCAAATAAATGATGGTAAGTGGAAAAATCCAATTGTTGAAATAGAAATAGACCTCAATCGTCCATGGCAAAAAAAATATTTAGGTAGAATTATGGGCTGTTACGAAGGATTTCCTTTTTTTAAAGAATATTTCCCAATCATAGAAAAAATTATAAATGGTACTCCATCCACAATCTGTCAACTTAATATAAATATTATTAATTTTTTTAGAGAAATTTTAAGCATTGATACACCAATCTCTTTCGCGTCTGAGCTATCAAGCGATGTAACTCAAAGTCAGCTTCTACTAAATATTTGTAAACATAATAATGCAACAACATACTTATCTGGTCCTTCCGGAAAAGGGTATTTAGATGAAGGAATCTTCAATCAAAGCGGCATCAAGGTTGAGTATCATAAATTTACACCACCAGAATACGAAATGGCTAATCCAATTGTCGGACTTTCTACATTGGATGTAATAATGAGATTTGGCCCTGATTCATCTGAAATAATTAAATCATCTTGCATTTTAGATGTTTAAAAATAAATCAAAAACATTATTAAATCCAACAAATAGTGGTTTTGGTTTCAAAGATTATATTAATATGGCTAAGTTTAATTTTAAAGCCCCATTCATATATTTTTTTGAAAGACATATTTTTGATCTTATAAATAAAACCGACACACACAAAAGGCTTTTAGTAGAAGACTATCAAGATAACATTATAGATTTGGAACACTCCTTTAATCATGCATGTAGCTGGACGTCTATAATAAGATTTAGTCTCGAATATGTTTGTAAATTCCTATCTCAGGAATCAAATGAATATTCTTTTTTTGACATTGGATGTGGTAAAGGCAAAGTTTTGTTGGTAGCATCTAAAAATAAGTATGATGAAAATTTAAAAGACATGTATGGAGTTGAGATCAATAAATCCTTGGTTGAGATAGCCCTTGAAAACTTTAAAAAAATGAAACTCAAGCCATGTCAGATACTAACAGAAAGTGCAGCAACAATTGACTTGGGGCAGATAAATAAAAAGATGATACTTTATCTATATAATCCTTTCGATGAATACCTATTAAAAATTTTTTTAAATAATCAAACCTTTAGTGATTGTATTATTATTTACAACAACCCTGTATATGATAGAGCCATTAAAGACAGTGGCTTTATGGAAATTTTTAAAAAAGATCACAAGATGACAAACGGACGCATATCAATATATAAAAATGTGTAAAACCTAGATCCTATGATCAAGGTGACTCTATTTTTTTCATATGGCGTATCTATTAAAGTCTGGCATGAGTCAGGTTTCTTGAGCCGAGAGCTTAGTTACTATAAGGATCTTATAGATCAAAGAAATATAGAAATCCAGTTTCTAACCTATGGTGACGAAACAGATTTAGACTTTGATGAAGTTCCAGATGGAATTAATATCACCCCAATATATAATAAAATTAAAAAACCTAAAACGAGATTAGGTTACTTCATTAATAGTTTAATTTTCCCAATATATTTTCAAGATGAATTATCTTCTTCAGATTTGTTTAAAACAAATCAGATATGGGGATCCTGGTCAGCTGTTATAGCTAAGTTTTATTATAAAATTCCTTTATTTGTTAGAGTTGGATATGATTTAGATAAGAATTCTATAGTTGGGGAAAAAAGCCTCTATAAAAGATTATTTATCAAATTAATTTCAAGAATGGCATATCGAGTTGCTAATGATATTTGGGTTCCAACACAAGAAATTTCAGAATTCATTCAAAGAAGGCATAAGTTGTCTAAAAATAACATAACAATATTTCCAAATTGGATAGATACAGATTTGTTTAATTCAATAGAGAATATTAAACCTTTCAATAACAGACTTTTATATATCGGAAGACTATCAAAAGAAAAGAATGTTACTTTATTAGTTAGGTCATTGCATAAAACTGGAATCGGATTAGATATAGTTGGGAATGGAGAGGAAAAAAATGACATTAAAACATTGGCTAAAGATTTAAATATAAGTATAAATTTTCTAGGTAGAGTAGAAAATAAAGAATTACCATCTTTGATTAATCATTACACTGTTCTTGTATTATGTTCACATTATGAAGGCAGTCCCAAGGTTCTGCTAGAGGCCATGTCATGTAAAAGAGCAGTTATTGGAACAAATAAACCTGGTATTAAAAATATTATTATCAATCAGATAAATGGATTGATTTGTGAGAGTAACCCCTCAAGCTTAGCATCTTGTATAATTGAACTTATTGAAGATAAAGAAAAAACTAAAAAACTTGGAATACAAGCCAGAAAATATATAATTGCGAACCACTCTAAAAATGAAGCAATAAAAAAAGAAGTGAACATTTATAACAATTTAATTAAAAATAATAAATCAGGATAAATAAAATGACCATCATTCAAAAAATTAATATCTTAGTTCAGAAAGTAGCATTTAGATTATATTTATTCTTAGATTCGTTTATAAATGCTCAATGGTATTCCTTTCCATATGGCAAGATCCCTCATGCCACAATTGAAGAGTATGAAGAGCTTGCCAGATCAGCTAAGGCTAATACATCAAAAGTTGTTACTGATTATGAGCAAAGAATTGGGTTTTCTATAAATACGGATTGGCTTGATAATCTTGCCTTGCATACTCAAATAGTAAAAAAGAAGTCAGATCTGTCATATATACATGGAAGGATTATTTACACTACGTTGATGCAGTATTTAAAAAATGATAAAGGATCAAGAATAAATATAATAGAAACTGGAACTGCAAGAGGCTTTTCAGCATTATGTATGGCAAAAGCTTTAGATGATAGTAATGTTAAGGGTCTTATTACCACCTTTGATATATTGCCTCATCACCAAAAAATGATTTGGAATTGTATAGATGATCATTCTGGAGCTAAGTCACGATCTGAATTATTATCACCATGGCAAAATCTAGTTGATAAGTTTATTTTGTTTCATCAGGGTTATTCAAAGGTTGAATTGCCAAAGGTTCAGTTAGATAGAGTCCACTTTGCTTTTTTAGATGGAGCCCACGGGTATGATGATGTGATATCAGAATTTAACCAGATAAAAGACAAGCAAGAACTTGGAGATATCATCATTTATGATGATTATAATAAAGTTCAGTTTCCTGGATTAGTTAAAGCTGTTGATGAGATATGCTCAGAACATTCATATAAAAGAATTGATATAACTCCAGATAGTGAAAGGGCCTACGTAGTTGCAGTAAAAGAATAACTTTAAATGCATCATATATATGTTTGCCATGTCCTATGAAAAATATTGTAAATAACAAACTTCAAGATGCTAAACCTAAATTATCAATTATCATGTCGGCATATAATGCAGATAAGTATATAGAAGAATCAATTCGATCAATTTTAGATCAAAGCTATAAGAATTTTGAATTTATTATTGTCAATGATGGCTCAAACGATAGAACGCTTGAAATAATAGAATCTTTTGGCATAGCAGATAGAAGAATCAAGATTATTAATCAAGAAAATAAAGGATTAACAAAAACTTTAATAGAATCTGTAGCTATTTCGAATGGTGATTATATTGCTCGTATGGATGCCGATGATGTATCTAATATAAACAGACTTTCTGCACAAATAAATTACTTAGAAAGTAATAGATCTGTTGGCATGCTAGGTACATGGATTAATGTAATAGACTCATCAAATAAAGTAACAAAAACTGTAAAACTTCCCAGCAGATCAACAACCATAAAAAGAAGAATGCAATATGGAAACCAATTTGTTCATGGATCTGTGATGTTTAGAAAAGATATTTATGAAGCAGTTGGTGGATATGATGAGTCATTCAAATTTTCTCAAGATTATGACTTATGGTTAAGGATGATTAAAATCACAGATTGTATAAATATTACCAAATGCCTTTATTATCTTAGAGTTCATGAGAATTCAATTTCTATTACAAATAATCAATTGCAACTAGAACATGCAGTAAGATGCATAACCAAAAATATTTATGGAAAAAAAGATTTATCAAATACGGATGATCAAATTATAAATACAGTTTCTGCAAGATTGCTTTTAAGAAGGGGTGAATACCATAAAGCGAGAGCTTTTTATTATAAAATGCGAAATATAGAAGGTATTTTAATGTCAAATATATTAAAACATACCAAGATAACTGCTCTTGTTAAGAGAGGTTATGTTGCTATTCGCTCACTACTAGATTCGAATAATTAAAATGAATAATAATAATATTTTATTATCATTTCTCTTATGCACAATAAATAAAGAAGATGATTTTGAAAGATCAATCAATTCATTATTTAAAAATAAGGTAGATGATGTTTCATTTGAGGTTATTGTAGTTGATCAAGGAAACTCCGAAAGTGTTTCAACATTATGCAAATTTTATGGAGCTAATTATATCGCTACCAACACAATTGGATTATCTGTTGCAAGAAATATTGGATTAAAAAAATGCAAAGGAAAATATATTGCCTTAATGGATGATGACGCTTTTATAGCAAAAGATTATTACAAAAATCTTAATTTGATAATTCAAAATATTGAGTTCGAAGATTTTGATGTCATTTCTGGAAGAATCATGACCATTGAGGATAATTCAGTAGCATTATCTAGATACCAAGATTCTGAAAAAAAAGATATAAACTTTAATAACATAGATGTAATTTTAAGCTCTGCACTAGTTATTAAGAGTAAAGTTTTTAATACTATTGGAAATTTTGATGAAAATTTTGGTGTTGGAGCTAAGTGGGGAGGTAGCGAAGAAACTGATTTGGTTGCTAGAATAATTCATAAAAATTATTTAGTGAAATATATTCCATCGTTAGTAATATATCATCCTAGAACAGATTTTGATTCAATGAGCCTTAAAGATACTTTTTACAAAACATACTCATATGGTCTGGGGAGAGGAGCTTTCCTTAGAAAAAATAAGTTTTTCCCAAAACATCTTATACCTAAGTATCTAATTTTACCTTTCTTAGCTTCCTTGGTAAGTATTATCCTATTGAGACCTAAAAGTTCCTTAAGGTATATTTCATCATTCTCTGGAAGATTAGTAGGCTATTTAAAATTTTAATGACTTAATTACAATTTAATGCTCATAATATAAATAATATGTATAAAACTTTTTTATGTAAGAATATATATGATAATCTTTAGACCCTTCGCAAGGCTTTTATCTTTAACTCTAGCAGTTTCTTATTGCTACTTAGGCTATGTTGATGTTTTAGGGCCATTTAGTCTGGGTGTAATTTCAGTTTTTTTTCTATTTTTGATTTTCGTATCTCTTCAAATGCAAAATCCTAGAATGCCAATACCATCAATATTTCTAATCTTAACTTTAATATGTATGGTATGTATTTGGTTAGATTTAGCCATTAACAATGAGTTTAGATTAAATTCTGTACAACAATTTCTTACTCCTATTGCTTTATTTTTTTGTTCTTTGGGAATTATTTATTATTTAAATTTTACAAAATTTTATTTACTATTTTTTGTTTCCTTAATACTATTTTCTAGTCTTATTGCCTTATTGCAAGGGTTGGATGTTAATTTAGCTTGGGATCTTCGATATGCTTTTCCCACGTCTACAGATATTGCTGTCGAAAATCAGTTAAGGCTTAAAGAAAAGCCTTCAGGTTTATCTTTTTATGCTGTACAACTTGGTTATCAGTTAGCCTCGGCTGGATGCTTATTATTGATAATAAATGGACTGTATAAAACAAATCGCATGCAAAAGTTTGTTAAATATTCATTCATTTTTTTATTGGCAGCAGCTGCAATTGGTAAAAATCTATCTTCAATGTTGTCTCTAATTGCAATGCTTTTTATATTTTTTAACACACAAGGATCTTTAAAAATACGTCCAAATCATTTAATCATTGGATTACTCCTAATTATCGGTTTAATTTTCTCCCCAATTTGGGAAAGAATAGTAGATATGGATGCAAGCATGTTAAGCAGAATCACTTTTCTTATAGTAGGGATTATTCTTTTAGCAAATAATCCTTTTGGAATTCCCATAACAGATACATATCAAGCAAAACTTGAAGTAGTTAATGGATTATTTGGTGCAGGAACTTTTTCACTTTTAGAATACATACTAGAAACTTCTTTTCATAACTCATTTCTAAATGTTGGAGTTCAGCTGGGGTGGTTAGGATTTAGCCTATACATTTTTCTCTACTTAAAGATGATGCATATTTATTATTCTTTTTATAAAAAAAACTCTAAAAAGATTTCTATTATGGGATCTGTAGGTTTTGCTTTTTTATTTGGTTATGGAATCCAGTGCATTACCCATAATTCAGGCCCATTAACAATGGATCCATATTTTTGGATAGTAAATGGACTTTTATTAGGAATAATTTCAGAGCTTAAAAGAAAAGAGCAGCGCGCATGAAATACATAGCATATAAGATTATAAATTCTATATTTTTATTTTTTTACAAAAAGAATTTTTATTCTGATATTTTATTTTCCAAAGAAAATATCAGAATAAATAGTGTCACTGATATATTATTTGATTTTTCTCATTCCTCTACTCATTTAGGAGATCGTTTATTTTTTTTCCCATTAATTGAGTCATTGCATCATGCAGGAATCAAGATACATTTATCTAAAAAAGATAAGATATCTATAGATTTATTTCAAAGCTTAAATGATTCTATAAAATTTTATCAATTCTCTTATACTAATAATGTTGACTTAATTATAGTCCCAGCTCCAAGCTTGCTAGCACTCTGGAATGAACACAAAGAATCTCAATTAGTTATTTGTAATTTTAATGACATAATGAGTAATGACATTTTAAAAGAATTAGATTTAGGAATATCAAAATTAGTTAATATAGAGATTTCTTCTAAAAATAAATATGCTAACTTACCATTTTTTAAAAGTAACTTTTTACCAAGCACTTCAGATAAGTACTTTATTTATTCAAATTATATTGATTCAGGGTGGTTTAGAAAGTATTTTGTAAATACGAATTCCCTTGACGAAAAGGCAAAATCTTTAAGGGCTCAGGGTTATAAAATTATACATGTAGGATCTATAAAAGATTTAAAGGATGATCCAAAAAATTATGAATTTATAGATCAAGATCTCAGAGCTAAGATCTCAATACCCGAATTAAGTTATTTAATACGAGATGATAGAGTCATTGGTTCTATAACATATGATAATTTTATAATGCATTTATCAGGAATTTATAATAAAAAGACATTCGTACTATTTAGAGGCAGGTTTCTCAATAAAAATATACTCAAACATCTGAATTATATTAATCCAGTTTTTTTTCATATCAATAATGAAATAAATTACTTAAAATAGCTTAGTGAATACTTACAGGTAAAGAACTATGGATATTTCAATAACAAAAATATTAGATGATCACATTGATGTGGTAAAAAAAATTACAAATATCAGAAATAATATTGAGAAATCAGGTAACTCTTTAATTAATGCTCTAAAGAATGGTAATAAAATTCTTATTGCCGGGAATGGAGGCTCTGCAGGAGATGCTCAACATTTTTCAGCTGAATTGACTGGAAGATTCTTAAAGGAAAGGCAATCTTTAGCTGCTGTTGCTTTAACAACTGACAGTTCTGCGATAACCGCAATCGCTAATGATTATGGTTACGAGTATATCTTTAGCAGACAGATCTCAGGCCTTGCTAGCATTAATGATATTTTTGTTGGCATAAGCACTTCAGGGAACTCAAAATCAATAAATAATGCTTTTAAATACTGCAATGATAATAACATTAAGACTATAGGCCTTTTAGGAAGAGATGGAGGAAAGTCATTAGATTTGGTAGATGAACATATAGTAATACCTAGCGACATTACAGCAAATATACAAGAATGCCATATTTTAATGATCCATATTTGGTGCACTATGATTGATGAGGCATTTAACTAATGGAAAAAAGTTCTGATATTCTTCTTCTTGGTGATTTAATGCTAGATAAGTATTATTGGGGTGAAGCATCTAGAATAAGCCCTGAAGCACCCGTTCCTATTGTAAATTTAGAAGATATTGAAGATAGACTTGGAGGAGCTGCAAACGTTGCTCTTAATATTGCAAGCACAGGCGCCTCTGTTAAAGTCCATGGCTATATTGGAAAAGATGAATCTGGCGTAGTACTGAAAAACTTGCTTACAAAAAACAATATTAGTATTGATCTATTCGAAGGAATTTCTTCAACAACAACAAAATCAAGAATCATGTCAATGGGGCAGCAACTTTTGAGAGTGGATAATGAAGAGATTTGCTCAGAAGAAGATTCTAAAAAAATTCTTAAAAAATTTATTAAAGATATAAGCTCTTCTCGATTAATTGTGATATCTGATTACTCCAAGGGAGTAATTACCAATATTAAAGATATTATTTCTGCAGCCTCTAAAAAATCTATTCCTATATTAATTGATCCAAAATCAAAAAAGATTGAGTTATATAGTTCTGCATTTATGCTTACTCCCAATTTAAAAGAATTTAAGAACTTTAATGGTTATGATTCTTCTAAATCAATATATGAAAATGCTGTAAGACTTTCCAATGATCATAATATTAATTGGTTTATTATAACAATGGGTCCAGAAGGAATGATGGCTGTAAATAAAGATGGTACGCATTATTCTTTAAATACAGAATCAAAAGATGTGGTGGATGTAACAGGAGCTGGCGACACTGTTTTATCCTATATTGCTTATGGAATCCTAAATAATTATTCTGTTCCAGAATCTCTTATTTTAGCAAACAAGGCAGCTGGAATAGCTGTTGGTCTTCTTGGCTCAGTACCTGTTAAGTTAAGCGATATTAAGCTATTAGAACAGAAAAATATTTATAATATTTCTTTAAGAAATAGTTTTCTTAAAATACTTAAGGAACAATCTAAAAATAAGAAGGTAGTAATGACTAACGGTTGCTTCGATATAATACACCCCGGCCATGTAGAGTATCTAAGAAAATCTAAAGAAAATGGAGACATTCTGGTTGTAGCAGTAAATTCAGATCGATCCATAAAATCAATAAAAGGAGACTCAAGGCCTATTAACCCCTTTGCATATCGAGCTAAAGTTTTAAGCAGCCTAGAAATGGTAGATATGGTTGTGGAGTTTGATGAAGATACCCCCGAGGAATTAATCAAAATAATAATGCCTGATGTGTTAACTAAAGGCTCGGACTATGCAATTTCAGAAATTGCTGGATCAGAAATTGTTATTTCTAATGGCGGCAAAGTTATTTTAGTTGAACTAGTAGAAGGCTATTCCACCTCATCCATTTTATCAAAAATTTTAAATTCTACTTAACATTTACATGAAATATAAAGCTTTATTCCTCGATAGAGATGGCGTAATAAATATTGATAATAACTATGTTTATAAAAAAAAAGATTTTAAATTTATAGATGGTATTTTTGATTTCGTAAGATACTTCTATGATCTCGATTACAAAATAATTATAGTTACAAATCAATCTGGAATCGGAAGAGGTTTGTTTTCACTTGATAGCTTTAATAAAATTATGAGATATGTTGAAGAGTCTTTTAAAAAGCATGAGATAGAGATATCAAAAATTTATTATTGCCCTCATCATCCAGAGGATGGCATTGGAAAGTATAAAAAAGACTGTGATTGCAGAAAACCAAAGCCTGGAATGATTCTAAAAGCCTCTAAAGAGCTTGAAATAGATCTTTCGAAGTCTATTTTAGTTGGGGATTCTATAAGAGACATTAACGCAGGCCTTTCCGCAGAAATAAAAAATAATTTTTTAATTACACATAAAGTAACACCTTATTCAAAAAAAAATATAGCAGCTATAAAAAATAAGAATAACGTATTTGTATGCGATAATTTTGATCAAATAAAAATACAGGCTAATAGGCGCTAATAAAGGCAATTTTATAGATGATTGATATACAAAATATGAATAGTAAAGATCCATATCTGGAATTTAAAAAACGCTATGAAAATGCACTAGATTGCTCACAAGAAAATATTCAATCTGCTGTAATAAGCTCTTGGAACAATAATTTAAATGAAGTTAACTCAAGGATTGTAAATATTAAATATATAATTGATGATGAGTGGGTTTTTTTTAGTAATTATAATTCTCCCAAATCAGATGAATTTACTACACACAATCAGATAGCAATCAATTTTTTTTGGGATAGAACAAATACTCAGATTAGATTAAAAGCTTATATAAAAAAAACATCTGAGGATCTCTCAGATACACATTTTTTAAGTAGATCAAAAGAAAAAAATGCATTAGCTATATCTTCCAATCAATCCAAAGCTATTTCCTCATATGATGCAATCAAAGATAATTATCATAAAGAGCTGTCAAGAAATGATAATTTACTATTAAGGCCGAAATATTGGGGAGGTTTTTCATTTACCCCTTATTATTTTGAGTTCTGGAGGGGGCATGAATTTAGATTAAATAAAAGAATAGAATATAAATTAACTCAACATAAATGGCTTCAGTCAATTCTTCAGCCTTAAAAAATACTATTTGCCAAAAAGTATAATTAGTTTAAAATTGCAAAGTATTTATGAATAAACTCTTTCTCCACCATTCCTGTACTTTTATACAATTTTTCTAATTATTTTTAATAATAACTAATCCATTCTTTAGGAAATACTATAGCTACTCAAAAAAAACAAATCACACCAATTAATGAAAAAGTCAGGGCATCTGAAGTTATGCTTATTGATCAAAATGGTGATAAGCAAGGTTTAGTTTCAATCGATACAGCTTTAAATTCAGCTAAAGTAGCTTCTTTAGATTTAGTTCAAGTATCTCCTTCTGATGCAAATCCAGTTGTTTGTAAATTATTAGATTATGGAAAACATATCTTTGAAAAGAAAAAAAGCACTTCATCCTCTAAAGTTAGAGTCAAAAGAAATACAGTAAAGGAAATAAAGTTTAGACCATCTACTGATATAGGCGATTACAATATTAAATTAAAAAAGATTAAAAGCTTTATTCTTGACGGAGATAAGACTAAAATAAGCGTCCGATTCAG
>MDTG01062667.1_pt1 | contig 25678 bp, 23 predicted proteins | sample 811421 | NCBI WGS metagenome assembly MDTG01 (sample SAMN05326645, study PRJNA326480) | marine metagenome | isolation source: seawater | place: Pacific Ocean: South East | collected 2011
GAATCCTCGCAAGAAGTAAATTGAGCTCCGGTGTAGTATTATTAATAGATAGTATTAAAGACTTAATTAATCTCAAAGCTTCTTCCTGTTGTTTGTTTTCGACTAAAATGCTAGCTAGGGTATGGGCGGTACGTAAATACATGTCAGTTGGCAGGAACTTTGTTTCTAAGATCTCTCTATAGCCTTCCAAAGCTTTCTCATGGCTTCCGTTTAAATAATAGCAATATGAAGAGATATTAATTATCTGTGCGTATTCAAAAGTGGAAAAATTACCAGAGTTGATTGCTTCCGTCGAAAGAGCGAGAGTCTCTTTGCAATTATCTGCTTGCACAAGTTTTTCTAAATGCACTAATAAGTCATAAGCTGGCCTACTAATAGGGCTTGTTTGTTCTGAGGTAAGAGGTTGGCTATTACTCAGAGGTATCTCATAGCAAGCCAGGACTATGATTAAGTAAATGCGTGTTAATCTATTCATCAGACTGTAATTGAAAGATAAATCGATTTTTAACCTTCTCTACCTTCTGAGGAGAACCATTAACGATCATAGGTCGATATAGAAATTTTTTTGCAGCATCTATCGAAGATTTCTTGAAAATCGATTTACATTGTCCTGGGACTTCTACAACATCAACTACGTTTCCTTTGGTTGTGATAGTGTATTCCACAAGACAGGAACCCTCAATACCAAGATTTCGTGCTCTTAGCGGATATAAGGGAGGTATTTTAAAACGAGGAAAGTAAGAACCGTCTCCAGAAATTAAACCGTTCATTTTTATGGCTGGGAGTAAAAAGTCACTGGTTTCGAGTTTTGCTTTCTTTAGAAAATCTCCTTTTAGAAGTAAATCTTGTCGCTTTTGCGATAGCTCAGTTTGAGAACCTTTAGTGACTCTCATTGGCTTGGTGGTTTTCTTTTTAACATCTGTTCGTTTTGGAGGAGAAATAAAATCGACAATTATATTTTTAGTAATTGATGGATTATTGTATTTGGCATCTTCAATAAGAGATTGGCATAAGAATAGCGATACAAAAACCAATACGGGCGCGATTAGTGACGCGATGACAAAAGTGTTTCTAAACCGAATTTTTAAAATTAAACCTGAACGCATGGAGCTGATGTACCTTTTCAAGGCTTCTCGGAGGCAATAGATATTTTTGTAACTCCTGCGGTTTTAGCAGCATCCATTACACTTATAACGTATTCGGTTATAGATTCTTTATCTGCTTCCACAATAAGCGAGATATTTGGATTTCTGGAACGAATCGAAAAAATAAGGCTTTCAAGCGCTTCTCTATCAATGAGCTTTTGATTCAACCAGATTTGATTATGCTTATCAACTGCAACGATAATAGATTCACCGTCTAGTTGTTCTGAAGAAATAGCTTCGGGTCTTTTTATCTCAAGCCCAGATTGTTGAGTAAAGGTAGCGGTGACAATAAAAAAGATTAACATAATAAAAACTACATCTAAAAGCGGTGTTAGATCTATTCCTGACTCGTCGTAGTCTCTAGAATGCCTATTTCGTCTGAGTCGCATCTTATAGTGCCTTTAGTATTTTATTATTATCTTTTTGAAGTCTGTGAGAGATGGCATTTTCAAGAAAAAGAAGAGAAAAAAAACCAAAAATTGCAACAGTTAATCCAAACATTGTCGGAATAGTGGCGTGAGAGAAGCCTTTCACTATTAACATGCTGTTACCTGAACCATGTATTTTTAGCACCTCGAACACTTCTATCATTCCGGTAACAGTACCTAATAGGCCTAATAATGGGGCGAGAACGATGCATTGTCTAATCATATCGATATTTTTTTTGAATATGCGTTCATTGTATTTTTGGGACAGATAGTTTTGGATATTTTTTCTTTTTTTTTCAAGGGTCTTTTGTTTTGCATTTAGATCGAAAAATCTTTGGTTTGTTTTTTTAGTAGGAGAATTGCTTAACGACAAACTGATAAATCTTTCCGTAATGAGTGCCCACATGAATAAAGACAAGATGATAAGAGGCCATAACATTAAGCCTCCAGTCTGAATGAACAAGACAATTTCTTTTAGGAGCGGGAACGTACTCAGAAATAAAAATAAATCCATGGTTAATTAATTATTCATTTTTTTCGTCGGTTATAAAAGAATAGGCAAATTGCTCTAAATCATCATTTATTTTTTTTATCTTTTCATTTAGAACGGTGAAAAACAGTAGAGAGGGGATGGCTACACAGAGGCCTAGTACAGTAGTTATCAGAGCTTGAGAAATACCTCCCGCCATTAAATTAGGATCGTTCGTTCCCGATAAAGTAATCGATTGAAAGGTAATTATCATCCCGGAAACTGTTCCTAAGAGGCCAAGCAAGGGGGAGACTATAGCTATGAATTTAATATAACTGAGACGTTTTGAAATAAAAAGATGTTCTGTTGTAAGCCCTTCTTGAAGCCTGATTTCAAGAACGTCTAAACTTTCATTTTGATTGTCTTTAGCGATCCGGGATAATCGTTCTAACGGACCATGATAGGGTTCTCTCGTAGGACTTTCGTTGAACGATATTAGTTTTTCGGTGCTTGATAAGAATTTAAATCTGATTAACGTTAGCAGGATGGAAGTGATCCCTAAAAAGATTATTAAATAACCGATAATACCACCTTGATTGATTCTTTCGGTAAGCGTTGGGCGAGCCATCATTAAGGATAGAACGCGTCCGCTTGTTGGGTCAATTGTAAGTGGAAGCATATCTGAGCCCGGCAATGCTTCGCCTACCACATATTTCCTGAATTTTCTTGCGGGCTGCTTCTGTAAAACTGAGAGGCTTGAGGAGTCCGGATCCATGGCTAAGAAGTAGTTTTCTTTTGTAATGTTGAACGATCCGACCCTGGTGACATTTGTTTTCTCTTTCTTGCCTTTCTGATTGATGATTGCAGTTTGAAAAACAATGATCTCTTCGCTACCCTTAATTTCTTTGAGAATCTCTTTGGAGAATTGCGATAGTTTCTCGAAGTTAACGATATGATGTGTCTTCTCAAGATCTATTAACAAATCATCTATGTAAACCAATCGTTCCGGGTATTGTGTAGACATGACGGAATTTTTTAACTCAGCCCTAAGGGATAGGGTTGTATCTCGTAGGATGCCTAAAAAGGTTTTTAGGTCATTTCCTCTGCCATCTATTTTTTTCTCAATGTCTTTTAATTCTATATCATTCTCAGCAAATTGAGCTTCGAGAAAAAGGGATTCCTTTAACAACTCAGTCTTTTTGTCTGAGGAGATAGTTAGTTCTTGGAATGTGTTCTTACGTTTTTCTACAAACTGCTGTAGGCGCATTTTTGAGGTTATTTTTGATTCGTTAAATTGACGATTGCTATCATCAAATAAACTCTGTCGTGATAGTTTCTCTTCCTTTCCATAGCTATCAAGGTGGGCGGTAAGAATAATGCCGAATAATATCAGTTTCTTAAACGAGCTCATCTTTACTTTTCACCGGCTATTTTTATTGACGCGCTTTGAAAAGGTAGCGTTATTAATCTCGGAGGCTCTTGATTTCTAGCAATACTTAGCGCAGTTTGTATGTTTTGCTTAAAAAAAGGACCCTTTAGTTCTGTCCAAGCCTTTTTTGATTCATTCCACATGCCAATTCTTTCTTTCGAGAATGTGCTATAGAAAAGTGCTAATCTCCCTACTCTAAGAATCTCGGCTCGAAGCTCTTCATTACCGATATTAATGGTTTCGTTGTAGGCTTCAATGGTTTTTCCGTAACGATTTTCTCTTTCGTAAGCTGTTAGTATTTTTTGAAATTTTTCCGCGATAGAAATTTCGGGTTGCTTAATCAAAACAGAGAGCTCTTTTATTCGGTTTGTTCGAATAACTTTTTGAAATGGCAAACTTTTGTCTACTGATTTTTCTAAGTCTTCTATCATATCCAAAAACAATTTAGGGATTTTTCTCTCAGTCTTAATAATTTTCGAAATAGAATTTCTGGCAATTTCGATTTGTTTTTGTTGCGATTTCAGTTGCTCTGAAAGGTTCGCATTATATTTCGTTAAAGAGTCGATTTCCTCTAAGTTTTCTTCATGTTCAGTGGTCGCTCTCTCGATTTCTATATTAATTGTCTCGATGAGTTCTTGATTCTTCGCTAGTAGTTCGATTTTTTTCGATTGGAGTGCATGTATTTCAGCCAAAGATGGTTCGGCTCTTGGATTGTGACCGACCACCATCGATATAGAAAACATAATTAAGAAGTAGACATTATGATGATATTTTCTAAGCATATCGGTGTTTGGAACCTTGTGTTTCTATCTGGAATCTGGATTTACTCATATAATAGCAAAAAAATTATACGTAAACGTGAATCTTTATTAGTATGTGGATATCAGGTTATTAGAGTGGTGTGGCAGTCGTAATGGGCTTGCTGTTTGGGTTGGTAAGCTAGTAAACCCCATGATGACCGTAAGAAAATTAAAAAAATTTAAGTTGGATTATAATCGGTTAAAGAATAGAAGACTTTAGAAATCAGTAGGAAAAAAACATGGAAAAAAAAGATGTAGGAAGAAAAAAAAGAAAGGTAAGTGATAGCATGGGAGAATTAGAGATAGAAGACGGGGTGCTTTTTGGTGCTCAAACTCAGCGAGCTATTAACAATTTTCCGATAAGCGGAATCACGCTACCTGTATCTTTTATCCGTTCTTTAATCCTGATAAAACTGTTTGCTGCCAAAGCTAATTCGTCCTTAGGTTGTCTTGATTCTAATATTGCGGAAGCTATAAGTGATGCCTGTGAAACTCTTCTGGAAGATGCAGATCTTATGACACATTTTCCAGTAGACGTATTTCAAACAGGCTCAGGCACGAGTTCCAATATGAATGCAAATGAAGTGATAGCAACTTTAGCAAAGGAGCGAAGTAAACTATTGATCAATCCTAATGATCACGTGAACTTCGGTCAAAGTAGTAATGATGTGATTCCAACTGCAATACATATGAGTACGTCCTTACTAATTAAGAACCGTCTTCTTCCTTCGTTAAAGGCCTTAAGTCAGGCGTTGGCACTCAAGGCAGAAGAAACCAAAGAATTTTGTAAAACTGGAAGAACTCATCTAATGGATGCTATGCCAATTCGGCTTGATCAGACTCTTTATGGTTGGGAAGGTCAAATAGCAAATGACATACATTTTTTAGAGCAAATATCCCCTTCGCTAAATGTTTTAGCATTGGGAGGAACAGCTGTTGGTACCGGAATAAATACTCATCCAGATTTTTCGAAAACATTTATGAAGCTTATTTCGGAAAGGACAGGTATACAATTTAAATCTCCTGCGAATTATTTTCCGCTGATGAGTTCACAGGACACAGTGGTTGCGTTGTTAGGAAACCTGAAAACTACGGCTGTTTCTATTATGAAGATAGCTAATGATTTACGATGGATGAATTCCGGACCCTTGGCGGGCCTTGGGGAAATTAGTTTAGAGGCGTTACAACCAGGTTCATCGATTATGCCGGGGAAAGTTAATCCTGTTATCCCAGAAGCCGCGGCCATGGTCGCTGCTGAAGTAATAGGTAATGACGCATCTGTAACCATAGCTGGGCAGTCTGGGAATTTCGAACTTAATGTAATGCTTCCACTGATAGCACATAAAGCTGTTCTGAGTATTGAACTATTAAGTAATATCTCTTCCCTTTTAGCAGAAAAGTGTATAAAAACTTTTGTGGTAAATGCCGAGAATTTAAACGCAGCCTTACACCGCAATCCTATCCTTGTCACTGCCTTAAACCCAGTGATTGGATATGCAAAAGCTGCTGAGATTGCCAAGAAGGCCTATAAAGAAAATCGACCTATTATTGAAGTTGCCGAAGAGGAGACTGATATATCTAGAAGCAAACTTGAGGAATTGCTGGACCCGATGAAATTAACCCTTGGAGGTCTTTAAAATATTCAATAAATAACCGTGCTGTCTTGCATAGATAGAGGGCATGGTAATCAAGGTAGGATACGGGTTTAATTTAGAGTGTGGATTGGAAAGATGAATGTTAGTAATTAAGAAGGCTATCAGGCAGTTCAATTGTTTAGGGTAGTTTCAAAGAAAAGGATTTAGGGGGAGGGTGGTTAAAATGAAGTTTATCACCAGTGAAGACATAATAGAGAGCATCACGGATAGCTTACAGTATATTTCCTACTATCATCCTCCAGATTACATACAGAATCTAGCGCTAGCTTATGAGAAGGAGAAGTCTAAACCAGCAAAGGACGCCATGGCCCAAATTCTGATTAATTCCCGCATGTGTGCGGAGGGCAAGCGACCAATTTGTCAAGACACTGGAATAGTAACAATATTTTGTAGAGTTGGTATGAACGCTGAATGGGGTTTTAACCAACCGCTTGATGTGTTGATTAATGAAGGAGTCAGGCAGGCATATCTCCATCCAGAAAACAAGCTTAGGGCGTCTGTTTTAGAAGAGCCCGCAGGTGCTAGAAGGAATACCAAAGACAACACCCCAGCCGTAATACACTTCGACGTGATTCCTGGGAATGAGATAGATTTTGTAATTGCAGCGAAAGGTGGAGGATCAGAGAATAAATCTAAATTTGTGATGTTAAACCCTTCAGATAGTATAGTTGATTGGGTCGTAGACACTGTTCCGCAAATGGGGGCCGGCTGGTGTCCACCAGGAATGCTAGGTTTGGGTATTGGTGGCACTGCTGAAAAGGCGATGGTCATGGCTAAGGAGGCACTGATGGAACCTATAGATATCCAGAATCTGATACAAGCAGGCCCGAGTAACCATCTGGAGGAGATGCGTTTGGAAATCTATGAAAAGGTCAACGCGCTGGGCATCGGTGCGCAAGGTTTAGGCGGATTGACAACAGTATTAGATGTGAAGATACGGGATTATCCGACCCATGCCGCCTCAAAGCCTGTCGCAATGATTCCAAATTGTGCTGCCACTCGACACGTTCATTTCTCACTATGTGGAGAAGGGAAAGCAGAGCTCCCGGTTCCGTCGATTGAGGATTGGCCAAAAATAGAATGGAACCCAGGAAGCATGGGACGCAGAGTCAATTTGGATGAAGTAAGTAGAGAAGAGGTTCAAAAGTGGGAGCCTGGAGAAACACTACTAATTACTGGAACGATGCTCACTGGAAGAGACGCAGCCCACAAGGAAATTAAAGAAATAATAGAGCAAGGCAAGAAGCTACCTAGTGGGGTTTGTTTTAAAGATCGCTTCATCTACTATGTCGGGCCAGTTGATCCAGTGGAAGGTGAAGTAGTTGGTCCCGCAGGTCCCACTACTTCGACCAGAATGGACAAGTTTACTGATATAATGTTAGAGAAAGCTGGGTTGCTCGGAATGATAGGAAAAGCCGAAAGAGGGCCGGTCGCAGTAGAGGCTATAAAGAGGAATCGAGCTGTTTATCTCATGGCTGTTGGGGGAGCTGCTTATTTAGTTTCAAAGGCTATTAAAAAAGCGAAGGTTATTGCTTTTCCTGAATTAGGTATGGAGGCAATTCATGAGTTTGAAGTGAAAGATATGCCAGTTACCGTAGCCGTTGATTCTAATGGTACCTCTGTACATGAGACAGGACCTAAAATATGGCGGGATAAAATAGGAAATATTCCAGTAAAAATTGTTTAGTGTGCTCAAGAAAAATGAGGTATTACATCTGTGGCAAACAAACCAAGGTGCTCGTTCATTTTCTCTGTTGGGTAGCCTGGAGGAATAGTCCAGCTGTAGTAATCAGTGATGGATTGCTCTTCAGCGTAATTCCCTATTATGTCGCAGGCCTCCTCAGGAGTAACAACAAGCAGAATACCCTGTTCTTTTAATTCCTGTGCAGATTTAAAATTAGGAAATAGAGTTTGGCCAGCTTCACCAAGCCATTTGTTGTACATCTGCATTTGATACATTACGTGAGGTGCTACGTCATCAAAGGTTTTTTTCGGATTCTTGGTGGTGATGAGCCAAAAGTGACCTCCGGCGATATCTGGCACATCTGAGCGCCCTAATTTGGATCGCTCCTCGAGGTAGCAATCTACTAATTGTTTCATATCGCCGAAGCCTACATAACCAGTACCGAAACGTGCTGCTCTTTTTGCTGCTGCGGGTACAAACCCGCCGACCCAAATCGGCGGTTTTGGTTTCTGAACAGGCAATGGAGAGATTCTAAGATCGGAAAATTTGTAGTGCTTTCCAGCATATGAGAGTGATTGACCCTCAAGGAGTTGTTCTATGATTTCCAATCCTTCATCCGAAAGGGAAGCCCTGTTACTAGGGTCCACTCCCAGTCCCATAAATTCGGCTGGTCGGTATCCAACTCCAATGCCAAGTTCGAATCGACCATTGGAAATTATGTCGATAGTTGCCGTATCTTCCGCTACTCGGACAGCATTATGTAACGGAAGTAATAAAACTCCTGTCGCTATCCTGATTTTTTGAGTTTTTGCTGCCACTGCCGCGCAGATGGGTAGAATAGATGGAGCATGAGCATCTTCGCAGAAGTGGTGTTCAGTTAACCAAACTTTTTGGTATCCCAACGTCTCTGCCCAAGCTATTTGTTGTAAATGCTGGCTATATAGTTCATTTAGGTTAATCTCCCACTTCTTAGGATTACGAAATGAATACCATAAACCGAACGTTAATTTTTTTTTCACGTTTTTACCCAAACCAAGGTGAGATAGGATTTATTTAAGAGGGTTACGCCTTTCAGAGGCCTGATAAAGTTTATCAAGAGCCTTTTCAGTCGTTTCCCACGACATACAAGCATCAGTGACGCTTTGCCCATATATCATTTTAGATTTAGGAGCTAGATTCTGCTTTCCTGCTTTGAGAAAGCTTTCTAACATTACTCCGCATATTTGTTCAGAGCCTTCTGAGACTTGCTTGCAAATTTCGTCTACTACCTCAGGTTGTCGCAGATGATCTTTGAAACTATTGCCATGACTACAATCGATCATTATTCCATTGCTTATTCCAGCCGTATTTAGCATTTCAGTCGCCTTGTTTACACTCTCCCTATTGTAATTTGGCTCAGAACCTGATCCTCGTAAAATCAAATGACAGGTTGGATTTCCGGTTGTTTTGATGATGGCGGCGAGGCTTTGTTCAGTGACACCAAGAAAATCGTGAGAATGTTTGGCGGCCAAAATAGCGTCAACAGCAACTTGGATACTGCCAGCTGTTCCATTCTTAAAGCCAATAGGCATAGATGAACCTGAAGCTAGTTCCCTATGAAGCTGTGACTCGGTGGTTCTGGCCCCAATGGCGCCCCAAGAAATTAGGTCAGCTACAAACTGAGGGGTCACCACATCAAGGAATTCGGAGCCAGCCGGGACGCCCATCTTAGCTAACTTTAGCAATAATTTTCGAGAAATTCTTAAACCGTTATTTATATCAAAAGTGTTATCTAGGTTCGGGTCGTTAATTAATCCTTTCCAACCAATCGTGGTTCTAGGCTTCTCAAAATAGACCCGCATGATGATCATAAGGTGAGACGATAACTCTTTCTTCTTTACAATAAGCTTTTCAGCATAATCAATCGCGGCCTCGGGGTCGTGAATTGAACAGGGACCTGCTACAACAAGAAGTCTCTTATCTTCACCAAGAATGATTTTCTCAGCTTCATCTCTAGCGGTCTTTATTGTAGTTGACGCCTTTTCGTCAACCGGAATTTCTTCTTTCAGAATGGTTGGAGAAATTAGTGGCCTGTAGGCTACTATTCTTTCATCATCCGTCCTGTCTAACATCTTGGGCGTCCTTTGTTTTAAATTAAGGATAGAATAATAATCTTCTACGGCCTATCTGGCTATAGAAAAGTTAAGGTTTAGATAGAGAGAATATTAAGGCTTCTTAAGTTCGTGATACGGCGCTACCTCTAAAGGCTTCTTGCTGAGATGCAGCTCATTAATTTTTTGCCAAAATAGAGGGGTTAGTATGTCCTCGTGATGCTCTAAAAAGGCGGTTTTTAATTCGGGTTTAAAAGCAAGAAATCTAATAAACTCCTCAGGAAAAACATCATTTTTAGCCACAAAAAACCAATCATTGGGCCTCATTTCATCTTCGTGATATCTGAATTTGGGCAGGCTACGGAAATTACAATCGGTAATTAGGCACAATTCATCGTAATCATAGAAAATGACTCTTCCTTGCCTAGTAACGCCAAAGTTCTTGAGAAGAAAATCTCCAGGAAAAATGTTGGATAAGGCGAGCTCTTTTATTGCTTTTCCGTAATCTATTACGGCTGGTATGGCCTTCTCTAGCTGGTTATTTGCTAGATATAGATCTAATGGAGTTACTTTTCTTTCTGTGTACAAATGGTCAATCCGAATTTTCTCTTTAACTATTTGAACAGTTTTAGAAGCTACTCTTAAAAGATCCTCAATCAAGTCTGGCTCAAATTTGGTATACGGAAATTCTATATTTCGGAACTCTTGAGTATCTATAAGTCGCCCAGCTCTATCGTGGTTAAATACTAATTTGTATTTTTGTTTTACCTGTTCTCGGCTGATGTCTTTCGTATGCCCAAAATCATCTTTAATAACTTTAAAAACTAGGCTATGCGTGGGGAGCGTGAAAACCGACATCACCATACCTCTCGTCCCAGGAGCATGTTGGAATTTATCTTTTTCTCTATTAAGATGAATATTCAATGCACGGGCACGTTCAGTCTTTCCTTGTCGAGTTCTTCCGAGAACGGTGTAAATTTCATCTATAGGTTTAGCTGGTAACATAGAGCTTATAAAACTCACTATTCCCTCTATAGGCTCGAGATCAACCATGAAATAGGAACGGCTAAAACCAAATAAAGTGCTGATATCATTTGTTGTCGTCAAAACCGACTCGACTAAAATTCCGTCTTTTCGATTGGTATAGGCAATTGCTAGAGGAATGTGCTTGTTTATCCCGTAAATTATCTTCCCTACAAGAAAGGCTCTTCCAGATTGAAAGAACAGGTTATTCAGTATTTCTATCCGTCTTATATCGTCCTCTGGTGACTCTATGTTTTTGCTTGCACTTAGGATGCGGTTATAGACAGATACAAAGTCTCTATCTGGATCAACGTATTTGGAGTTCAGCTTGAAATCTCCCAATACCCTCGCTATCACTTCGGGTAGGTTTTGCCAAACGAGATAATCCTTCTTGTCGGCTTTTTCACTATTTGGAATTTCTTTAGAAACGATATTAGTAGTATCTGATACTTGGGTGGGATTGAGGGCGAAGGAGCGCAGATAGTCCCTGTGCACGGAATTGAAAAAAGTTTTCGAAAACTCTCCGTTCGGTATGTCGTTTACCCGCTTCCAATAAACGAGACGAAGCTTCTCCCAGATTTCTGTATTTGGTTCTTTGGAACCGATCTCGTCGGCCACGAGAGATCTAGATCGAGTCACTGACTTGTCATAGAGGGCAATGCGTTCAATAAGATCCTTTTGGGAACCTGAAAAATCTCTTTTTTCGAAGCGTTCTTTGGCGCGTTTTGTTATCCTTATGAAGTTGTCGTTATATTTGACGAAAGCCGAGTAAATTACCGACGCTGTTTCGGTTAAGCTACTTCCATTTGGGTTTTCCATGAAGAGTTATCTTCTTAGGGGTGCAGCCAAAAAACCTAAAAATAAAACATGCTTGTTCACTAATCTGTCGAGTAAAGGGATATCCAACATTTATCGATTTCACAGGTTGTTTATTAAATGGTCAGCAAATTCGCTACACTTTACTTCTTTTGCTCCTTCCATGAGACGAGCAAAATCATATGTAACTACTTTACTGCTTATCGTTTTATCCATGCTGCTGATTATACGGTCCGCTGCTTCCGTCCAACCAAGATATCTGAACATCATTTCCCCAGAGAGTAAAACTGACCCTGGATTGACTTTATCTTGACCAGCGTATTTTGGTGCAGTGCCATGGGTTGCCTCGAAGATCGCATGGCCGGTATCGTAATTTATGTTTCCACCTGGAGCTATTCCTATTCCTCCGACTTGCGCCGCCAGAGCGTCAGATAAATAGTCCCCGTTCAAATTCATAGTTGCAATCACATCAAACTCTTTCGGTCGAGTTAAAACCTGCTGAAGGGTAATATCGGCGATTGCATCTTTTACGATTATCTTTCCATTCGTGATAGCCTGCTGTTGTTCACTATTGGCCGCGTCCTTTCCTTTGTCCGCAGCAGTCCTATCGTATTGATCCCAAGTGTACGTATCGTTTGGGAATTCCGTTTCTGCTAGCTCATATCCCCAATTGCGGAAAGCGCCTTCGGTGAACTTCATAATGTTACCTTTGTGCACGAAAGTGAGGCTTTCTCTCTTGTTATCAATTGCATATCTGATAGCAGCTCGAACTAGCCTGCTAGTGCCTTCTTGAGAAACAGGTTTGATTCCAATACCAGATGTGCTGGGGAATCTAACCTTTTTATAAAGTTCCGGATAGTTTTGGTGGAGCAAGTTTAGAAAAGACTGGCACTCCTTTGTGCCTTGTTCGAACTCGATACCAGCGTAGATGTCTTCAGTATTTTCTCTGAAGATAACCATGTCTACTTGTTTTGGATTGCGTACTGGAGAGGGTACGCCTTCAAACCAACGGACTGGGCGGAGGCAGACATATAAGTCGAGAATCTGACGTAAAGCTACATTGAGCGACCGTATTCCACCACCGATTGGGGTAGTGAGGGGGCCTTTTATTGCTACAAGGTATTCTCTACAAGCCGCGAGCGTCTCTTCCGGTAGCCAAGAGCCAGTTATGTCGTTAGCCTTTTCCCCGGCAAGAACTTCCATCCAATGGATTTTTTTTTCGTCACCATAGGCCTTTGCCACTGCTGCATCCAAAACTCGTCTGCTAGCGTTCCATACATCTGGACCTATTCCATCTCCCTCTATGAAGGGTATGATTGGGTTGTTGGGAACAGATAATGATCCGTTCTGGATCGTAATTTTTTCGCCATCAGCAGAAGGTTCTTCGAATACGCTCACTTGGTTTTCTCCGTATTATTCCGTAATCCAATTGTTTAAGCATCTTTAAAGGCCTTATAATATCAAATCAGAGGCGCTAGATAAGTATTAATTTCGAGTTTTACAATTTTGGTCTTAAAAAATTCACGTTGAACATCAATTTTACTGTGATATGTCAAAAATGAAGCCAAATCATAAGAAGAGATTGAGCAATTGAGGGCCAATCTCATTTTGGGAGCAGGTTTTCTATCCAGATATATAGCTAGCCATACCCCACAAGCGAGTAAAAAATGGATGGTGAATCGTTCGGGGTTTACTACGGCTTCGGGAAAGAACGAACAGTTTTTTAGAGCAGATATTTTAGAAGAACGCTCATTAAAAGGAATAAGCTCCCAGATATCTAGTTTTGACGGGTACGTATTCTATCTTATTCCTCCATCCAGCTTTGGCGTTAGGCCTGTGACCACTTCATTGCTCCCTCTGTTTGAAGTTTTAGACAGGGGATTGATTCGCGGGGTATTAGTGGTTTCAAGTACTGGAGTGTTTTCCGAGTCGAATGGAGAAACAGTGGACAACACCACATGTATTTTTGCAAAGACTCGCCGCGTAGAACGACTCTTAGAAATAGAAGATGTTTGGCTCTCTAGTCAATTCCAAGTAACTATTGCCAGACTCGGCGGCATATATGGTAAGGGTCGAATTATCGGAACCAGTCTACTAAATTGTGGCGAGAGTTTGCCAGGAACGGGGCAGGAATATCTAAATCTAATCCACGGATATGACGCAGCACAAGCGCTACTAAGTATGAAAAATGGTAGGTTTTGGGGTAAGAAATTCGTAGTAACCGATGGGAGTCCGGTCCAGAGAAAGATTTATTACGATTACTTGGCAGATAAACTTGGGCATAAAAGACCCGTGTTTTCTGGTGATGAAAGAAATAGCTACAAGTGTGACTCTCAAAACAGTTGGGAAACGTTACGCATTACCCCCAAGTTTGGGGATTACAAAACTGGCTTAGGGGATTCATTTGGGTGACGATCTTCTCAAATAAGGTGTTATTTTTTTTTTTACTGGTAACAACCCTACAATGGTTCGACACCTTTGCAACTCCTAAATGGGTTTCTTTAGAGATTGTCAATAAAGAGGGTGTAATAGTAATTTTTGAGACTGAAATTGCTGACACCGAGGAATCAAGGATTTTAGGTTTATCGCCAAGGGAAGGTTTGGGCGAAAATGAGGGGCTTTTATTAGATTTTGGTCGAGACTTGATCCCAAGGATGTGGATGAAGAACACTAGATTTTCGTTGGATATGTTGTTCATTGATTCTTTCGGGAAGATCAGGTCTATTTATTCAAAAGCGGTGCCGCTTTCGTTAAGGATTATAAGCCCGAATGTAGAGGTGAGGTATGTCTTAGAGATATCGGGTGGGCAAACTGATCGCCTAGGGATACAGGTGGGGGATGAAGTAAGAATGTTGCCTTTCTATAGGTCTACGGTAGGTCTGGACTAATTTTACTGAATGCTTCTTTAAACCCAAAGAGAGAAAGAGAAATAATTATAGGGGAGCTTTCTAAGTCGTTAAAAAACACCTTGAGCTCTTTGGCATTTTCCAATGTGTCAATACGGCTGTCCGTTAAGGTAACAAGCATGTGACATCCGTCTGGATCACATCGTTCGATAGGAAAGTTGACTTTTTCTTGCTCGTCAATCATTAGAGAGACTCCAGTTGGAAGATATATTCCCAAAGGTAAAGTAATCAAAACGATGGGATCTTGTCCGGCCTCCGCTAATCCGATTGAAAACTGCAAAACAGGTAAGCCATCTTTTTTGAGTAGAATCTCTTGATACATGATGCAGCTATTGTGCTGTTGTGAGTTTAGTGCTTCACAGCGGATAGTCCATGGATTTTCTGACGTTAATTGAGCAGCCACGTTTATGTGGGATACCAATATCAATATGGTCATCAAAAGCAGGTTTGTTTTGACAAAATCGCTATCAAACATGGGTAATTAACTTAATTAAAACTAAATTCTAAGAGCGCTAAGCCAGTTGGGGATTTTAGGCTCAGATACCACATCGTAGTCGTCATAGGGCTTAATATCAATTATTTTGGTTTGATTATATGCATCTAATTTCCTCACCTTTAGTCCGGTATTTTTTTTTTCTAACAACTCGCAAACTGTTAAGCCTATCGGGTTAGGATGGTTTCTTCCTCTAGCAGCTAAAACTCCAGTTTTTTTTAGATTGGTATTCCCTCTAGGGTTCTCCATTAAAGCGTACTCTCGGGTTTCTCTTTCCATCCAAAAAAGCACAAAAATATGTGAGTATAAATCCAGTCCCTCAAGTGATTGCTGGTATCTAGGATAGATTTCGATATCAGATATTAAGACTTTGCGATCTTTACTAATGCGGTTGTCTGTAGTATTGGTAGACACTTCCCCTATTGGTTCGATTATTATTTGAGAAGACGTCATAGAGGACCCTCTGGGCAGTTTGGCTTCTGATTAATACTATCCAATTGGATTTTTAAAAAGCTTGATGGTAAAGGCCGACCAACATATTAAAAGTAGGATCAACGACGAGAGCTCTATTTTTATAATTTTTTTTAATCGGGTGCGCTCTTGGTTTGAAGAGTCCATACGAAAAACAATGTTCATCACTAAGTCTAAAGTCATTGTGAATACCAACATCACCACGAGGCTTGGGGCCACTATAGAGAAAAGTACAGGCCAGCCCTCTATCTCTGTCGATGGTTGAGCGAATAAACCGATTACACTCAAGGCAACAGTAAACAAAATAAGTAATAGCCTTAGGATTCCGATTTCATGCTTTTGCTTCTTCATTAACAATCACATAGTTTTGTAAGATAATATCATGGTTGTTGTCCGAACCACGAATACTATGGACCACAATCTTTTTTTGTTTTTAGGAGGAGAAAGTGTTTGTTTTTGCTTGTGATCATCTCGAGATAAAATTGCCAGAAAAGCACAGGTTTCCTATTCAGAAATACAGTCTTTTACGAAAGAGAGTGCAGAATTTAAAAGCAGTGAAGATTTGTTATCCGATGAAACCTGACAAACAGATTCTAAATAGAGTTCATTCAGATGAGTATATCGACAGGATATTCAAAGGTGAACTCTCAAAGAAGGAATCGCAGGGCATCGGATTCCCTTGGTCTACTGAGTTGGTTCAGCGTTCCCTTTACTCAGTTGGTTGCACTATTTCTGCAGCTTTTGAATCAATGAAAGGAAAAATAAGTTGCAGCTTAGCAGGTGGAACCCATCACGCAGGCTATGATTATGGAGAAGGTTTTTGTATATTTAACGACGTAGCTATCGCAGTATCTTTGCTGAAAGCGAAATATCCAGAGATGAAGATTCTGGTGGTTGATACTGATGTTCATCAAGGTAATGGTACGGCTGATTTGCTGACCAATTTTTCAGATGTTTTTACTCTTTCTTTGCATTCCGCTAGGAACTATCCGCATAAAAAATCACATAGTAATATCGATGTGAGTTTTCCAGACGGTACGGAAGATAGTCATTATTTGAGTGTTTTTTCCGATACTTTAAATGAGGCTGTGAAAAATTCTAAAGCGGACTTTGTTTTCTTTTTGGCTGGGGCGGATGTTTTTAGTGGAGATAGGCTTGGCAGATTGAACCTATCAAAAGAAGGTATTAGATCGCGGGACGATTTGTTTTTTAAGAAATTCGATCTAAACAAAACAAAAATCACTGTCGTTATGGGGGGAGGTTATGCAACGAATATTGAGGATATAGTTGATATTCATCTAGGGACTATCGAATCTGCAGTTAAATCATTGTATGGTTCGGTAAACGTGCCAGTTTGATACTCTTGCCTGCTAAATTGGAAGGAGTTTAGATATTAAGGTTTGCTTCTTTACCGAGCTTATTTCAAGGACTTCAGAAACTTTAGCATTTTCTAAAATAACATCATCGCTAGTTGCCAGTTTATCAACGAGGCCGTGAGCAATTGCATTCGTTGCCTGCCAGTACTCCCCGGTTGCTACTTTTTCTATGTCAATATTTTTCCTATTGCTACTCACATACTGCTTAAAAACCTCATGAGCCACATCTATATCCTCTTGGAATTTTTCTCTTCCTTGCTCAGTATTCTCACCAAACATGGTTAGGCTTCTTTTGTGTTTTCCGGCGGTTAGTAGCTCAAAATCAACATCGTTTTTCTTTAATAGGCGATTAAAGTTTGGTAACTGAGCTACGACCCCAATCGACCCAATTATTGCAAAAGGAGCCGCAATAATTTCATCAGCTACACATGCCATGAGGTAGCCGCCGCTAGCAGCAATTTTGTCAACTAGGACAGTTAAGTGAAGCCCTTCGTTTGTAATCCTCTCGAGTTGCGATGCTCCAAGTCCATAACCGTGAAGGGTTCCTCCAGCGCTTTCTAACCTTAATAATACTTTGTCGTTTTCATTTGCCACTCTAAGAATGGCGGTTATTTCATCTCTCAGGTGGGTTACAGCCGATGCCTTAATGTCTCCGTCAAAGTTAATTAGGTACGTCTTAGATTTGGTGTCATCAGGTTGCTGATCTTTTAGTGATTTTTGTTTCTTTTTAAAAGCTCTCGCATCCATGCTTTCTCTGTATATGGCGAGACTAATTTCGTCGAGCCTATCATTTAACCGCTTGACAGAGATTTTTTTTTCCTCCTTCGGAATATTGCCTTTTCTGAGAAATGTTATTCCTACTAAGGAGAGAAATAGCATTAGTATAATTGTCAACACTTTCGCAAAAAACATCGCGTAATCGATTAAAAATTCCATTTTTATAGGTCTCTTTTTTGAAGTTTTATAACTGAAACAATTGATGTCTACGTTAACGAATCAAAAGTATTGCCACTATTGTCATAATTGTGCCCTGATATAAGGGGGTAATATACTTTCCTCCGTCCTTGATGGTCATATGAGCCCCAACCCAACCGCCAAACATAGTGCCGAGCGCTAGAGACACTCCCGCATACCATAAAACGCTTACCTCTCCCCAAAAGATTAGCAAGGATGCCACCGAATAAGGCACCACTATAAGGATCTTGTGAGTATTAGTAGCTATTAGGTTCAGCCCTCCTATTTTATGCAGTATAGAAATAATAAGAAAGCCAATTCCAATGTGTATGAAACCTCCATAGAAGCCTAACAAAAAGACCATTGGATAGACAAGATGTCGCCTCTTTATCGAGTCAGATGTCCTCCCTTTACATTCATTTTCTTTATCGGTTTTTCCAAAGAACATCGATATAGCTGTTATCGCTAAAATAGTAGCCACGATTTTGTCGAAAGTCTTGTCGTCGATTTGAGTGCCTAGGTAAGCGCCTAAAATGGAACCTGGGAGCAAAAGCATACTTAAAAAGACACTTTGAGCGATATCGCCAAAACCTTTTCGGAAATACACAATAGCCGCAGGTAAAGCTTGAGCAATTATGGCGATTCTATTTGTGCCATTGGCGATAGATGATGGAACTTCCAAAAAAAGCAGAGTTGGCAAAGAAAGCATTGAACCACCGCCTGCTATGGTATTTAGAAAGCCTGCAAGGCAACCTACAGAAATCAGGATTGTTATGGATCCAAGATCAGCAATTCCTGGATAATCGATCATCGCGTGTTCGCTAAGTGGGCATCGGATGCCAACCGGCGTCAGCCCAAAGTTGTCCGCTTACCGCGGAATTTCTGATTAAAAAAGCGATTGCATCAGCTATTTCTTCCGGCCGGATAAGGCGGCCGATCTGAGTGGCAGGTAGTACATGGGAATTTATGTATTCATCTCCTAGAGCTCTTACCATAGGGGTGTCTGTGAAACCTGGGTGGAGTACAGCACATCTCACTCCGTAGAAAATGGCTTCTTTCATAAGGGTCGCAGCCGCACCTTCTAGTCCTCCCTTTGTGGCCGCATATGAGAGCTGCCCTTTATTGCCTTGCGACGATACACTCCCGATAAAGACTACCACCCCTTGAGTACCTTCAGTTGGGTCCCATCTCAGGCTTTCTTCAGTGGCACGATACTCTGCCATCTGAGCGACCATCTCTAAGGCCCAATAAATCGGAGCTATCAAATTGACTTCTACTACCTGACGAAAGTTTTCGACTGGATAAATTTTTGCTCTAGGCCTATCCTTTTTTAATTTAACAGAAAGTGCGTCCCGCGTGATACCTGCTGCTGGAATACATATGTTCACAGGTCCGTGTTCTTTGAGGATGGATTCAAAAACAGAGCTTCTGAATGTTGCGTCAGTTGTGTCACCTTGAAAGGATTTGATGTTACATTCTGGATGTTCTTCGCTCAGGGTATTGGTAACGTTATTTAATTCATCGGATAGGTCAACCAGAGCTAGCATTTTTATGCCTTGTCGCGCTAGTTCTTGGGCAGCAGCCTTTCCAATCCCACTAGCAGCGCCAGTAATTACCGCGGCCTTCCCTCTTATTTCCATCGTATTTCCCCGCCTCAATATTCGTAAGACTGGCATTATAGTATTTTCTTGATGCGCTGCAATAAGTAAATCCTTGTTTTTTATTTAATAAACAGGTCAGAGGCTCGCAATTGATTGCTTAGTAGCTTTATAAGCGGGGAATACAGATGCAAGAAGACATAGAGCGGAAGTTGTAATGACTGTTATTAAAAGGTCCGTTTTAAAGATAGAGATAGGTAGGTAATCAATAAGATAGATAGCGGGATCTAATAGGTTAGTCGAAAAAGACCACTCAAGAAAATCTATTATCGGATTAATTGCGTAAGCAAGTCCGAACGCAAAAATGAGCCCCAATATTGAACCTACTACGGACACGAAAAATCCTACAAGCAAAAAAGCAATTGCTATTAAATGATTGTCGCAACCGATTGTCCTCAAAATCTTGATTTCGGGTTTTTTTTCTTCAACAATTAAGAAGATCGAGGCCGCAATATTGAAAGTGGCGACAGCTATTACCAACGACAAAATAATGAATAAGATTCTCTTTTGGGATTTTAGTGCTAGAAAAAAATTTCTGTTATATGTGCTCCAGTCGAGTCCTTGGAATTCCCCATTTAATCTCTGTAATAGACGGGTAGTCTGACGTTCGCTATTGAGTCCATCCTTATAGGTGATTCTGAAACCGACTAATTTTTGAGATTTTCCCAGAATTTGTTCCGCAGTTTCAAGGTTCGTTAAAACTAATTTAGAGTCAATATCGTAAAGCCCAAAAGAAATAGTGTTTCCAACAAAGACACTCTTTGAAACAACTCGAGGAGGCTTATTTGTGGCTAGCTGAGGGATTAGCAGTGTTACCTTCTCCCCAATACTGACCCCCAAACGGTCAGCTAATTTATCACCCAATATAACGATTTGACCATCTTTCGGAAAACTTTCTTTTTCCTTTTGAAGGGCAATAATTGAAGATTCTAGACGATTCTCATCCTTGAGTGATGTTCCTTCAAAAGATATTGGAAAAGTCTTTTTTCTATGAGAAATGAGCGCTTCAGTTCTCATAAAGGGGACGATTGTTTTAACAATATCCTGTTTTTCAAGGTGCTCTTGATCTTTAAGCCACATTATTCCAGGAGATTTAGGAAACACCATGGCGTGCCCGCTCAGTTTGATAGTGGTTTTGGAAATTTCTTTTTCGAAACCGTTTATGGTCCCAAGGACGACTGTGACTATTGAGACACCAAGAGCCAGGGCGAAAATAGCAACAGCGGTGATGTATGTAGAATATAAATTGCTTCGAATGCCTAAAAAAAACCGCAAGGATGTCAATAGCACGAACGCAGTTCTATTACGCAAACGATTATTGCTAAACATGAGCATAGCCTATCATGAATATTGATAATACTGATAAAAGTTTTATAGGTTGGGATTAGTATACTTTCAGAAATTTTGCAGATAATAATTTCTCTCAAAATGAGTTATTATCAAAACTCAAGAATCTGGAGGTAGCTTTTATCTCTGCTTTGTTCGAGTTTCTTTTTGAGAGACGTTTAAGGAGTTCTAAAATGTTTAACGAATTTGGAAAGGCACTGACAATTCCAGGCGAAGACGAGGCTCTACCTGGTCGCTCAACGAGCTTAAAAATCGCCGCTAATCATTTTGTTTTAGGTACATCCACTCAAGAGCCTTTCGAGGAGGGTGTAGCTGTGGCGATCTTCGGTGCTGGATGTTTTTGGGGGATAGAAAAAAAGTTTTGGCAACTGCCTGATGTGTTTTCGACAAACGTGGGTTATGCGGGTGGTCATACTCCGAATCCGACTTATGAGGAGGTGTGCAGTGGTGCAACTGGTCATAACGAAGTCGTGCGCGTTCTTTTCTCAGGTGGGTTAGAAAATTATTGGAATTTGTTGAAAAATTTTTGGGAAGTTCATGATCCCACCCAAGGAATGAGGCAGGGTAATGATGTTGGCACTCAATACCGATCAGGAATTTATTATGTTAACGAACAACAGAAGGTCGCGGCCGAGAGGTCTAGGGAAATTTACAATAGCGCTTTATCTAAAAAAGGTTATGGTGAGGTCACCACGGAGGTTCTTCCTTTGAGGCAGTTTTATTTTGCTGAGGATTACCATCAACAATATTTAGCGAAAAATCCGGCTGGTTATTGTGGCGTTGGCGGGACTGGCATAGACTTTTTAATGACCGAGGAAGTCATCTAGGAAAACCCCGCTATGAGTATAAAACTAAGCTTTAGGAGTACTTCGAAAGGAAAAGTAGCACTGGGAAAAGTTCATGGCAAGGGAACACTGAATTTGGTTGACGACAAGGTACTTATAGACGCAGAAAGAGTGGTTAATGAGTTGTCCTCTGAAGAGGGAGTACGCTGTCTCATTCTTGAAGGTAAAAGTGAGAGTGCTTTTATCGGAGGAGCAGACCTTAAGTTGCTACGCAATCTTACCCCTTCCTCCGCTTTCACTTTCATAAGCGCTATTCATTCCTTTTGCGATATGATTAGAGGATCAGATTTTCCAGTTATCGCTAAAATGCGAGGTTACTGTTTGGGCGCGGGAATGGAAATCGCAGCAGCCTGTGATATCAGAGTAGGAGACGAGTCGGTGAAATGCGGAATGCCAGAAGTACGGGTGGGTGTGCCCTCCGTTGTAGAGGCGGCCCTTTTACCCGGTTTGCTTGGGTCTGGTAAGGCTAAGGAAATAATATTGAGAGGGAATATATTCGGAAGTGAAGAGGCGTTATCCATTGGTTTTTTACAAAGGTTAACCCGGTCTCCGAGTCTGGACAGCTTAATAGAGGAAATAGAAGCAGATATTCTCAAAGGAGGAAGTAAGGCTATAGCTCTGCAAAAGGAGCTTTTCAGAGAGTGGGATAGCCTTTCTATAAATGAGGGCATTGAAAAGGGCGTTGAAATTTTTTCCCGTTCTTATGAGTCAGATGAGCCAAAGGTGATGATAGATCAATTTTTTGAGACGAAGGATTAATTCTTCTTCCCTCTAATTCGCTTCTACTCCGTAGTTCATTTCAGATAGTATTTGTGCGGCTTCTAAGAGAATCGCATCAAAGGTTGGGTCATCGTATAAGTTTGTTTCATCCTCATCTAATCTGGGATCAGTTTTGGAAATTTCTTGATCTAAGTTCTTCTCTAAGGGAGGGAGGTCGTACAAGGTTCGAAATTTACTTTCTGATTCCGTTTGCTTCTGTTTGTTGGTTTCATACTCTTTCCGTCTTGTTTTCTCTAGGAGAGATAGCTTGGTTTTTTCTTTAGCAGCGAGAGCTTGCTCTTCTAATTGAAATACGTGTTGAATTTTTCTGTCATTTTTTACTCGCAAAGCATGACTCTCTGAAAGTTCAGAAATCAATTTGCTTAACCTCCTTTGCTTCTTATGAGGGGCTTCCTTTATGCGAGCCCAAGGTAAAGCATTATCTAAACCTTGTTCGCCGTGATCCTTTGGCCTTTTTAAACCTTCAAAAATAATGTCCGGAACTACGCCCCGATGTTGAGTGCTTTCTCCGCTTACCCTAAAGAATTGTGCCATGGTAGCTTTAAGTTGCCCCAGTGGGTTGTCACTGTTTCGAGTGTACCTGTTTAAATCTACCAGGTTTTGCACTGTACCTTTTCCATAAGTGGGCTCGCCAACGATGATCCCTCGATGATAGTCCTGAACCGCGCCCGCAAAAATCTCTGAGGCAGATGCACTATTCCTATCGACTAATACTACCAGTGGACCAGAATAGGAGGTTCCTTTCTCAGGGTCGTTTTCTATTTCAATAGAGCCTGCGTAGTCTTGTATCTGAACTACTGGTCCTGAGTCTATAAAAAGGCCAGTTAAGCTAGTCGCCTCGCTCAAGGAGCCGCCTCCATTGCCTCTGATATCAACTAAAATGCCTCCCACTTCTGTATTTTTCAATTGGTTAATTAAATCCCTTACATCCCTAGTAGTGCTTTTATAATCCTTTTTTCCTGATTTACGGCCATCGAAATCGAGATAAAAAGTTGGTATCTCAATAACTCCTATCTTTTTTTCGGTATTTGGCAAGGAAAGGATATGACTTTTAGCAGCTTGTTCTTCTAGCTTTATTTCGTCTCGCACTATTTTCACAATTCGCGTGGGACCTCCTAAGCTTTCCTTCTTAGGTAGAATTTCGAGTAATACTACCGAACCTTTAGGCCCCCGTATTAAGTCCACCACATCGTCTAGTCTCCAACCTATTACATCGGTAAGAGCGTCTGTTTCTGCTTGGCCAATTGACACAATACGATCATCCGGAAACAGTTTTCCGCTTAGGTCTGCTGGCCCGCCCGGAACTATTTTTCGAATTATAGTGTGTTCATCCTTATTTTGAAGGACCGCACCTATCCCTTCGAGAGACAGGCTCATTGAGATTTTGAAGTTTTCTGTTGACCGTGGAGTAAAGTAGGTGGTGTGAGGATCTATTCCCGAAGTGTAGGCATTGATAGCTATTTGGTAGACATCATTCGAATTGAGTTGTTTCGTCCGACGTTGCAGACCTTGGTAACGCTGAACTAAGGTCTCCCGGATTTCTTTTGAATTTTTCCCCCCTGCTAACTTAATATTTAAATATTCATTCTTTACTCGCTTCCGCCAAAGTTCATTTAATTCAACTCGATTCGCAGCCCAGGGTAAGTCTTTTCGATCGAGCTCAAGAGATTCATCGATTGTGAAATCAAAGTTGCCTTCAATCAGCTTCAGAGCGAATTCGGTTTGTCTTAAAAGATTTCTTCTGAAGGCTTTAAAAATGTCAAAGAAAGGATTCATGTTTGCAGAATTAAGATAGTCATCAAACATGTACCTTCTCTGTTGAATATTTTCAATATCGCTTTTAGAAAAGTATAAGCGCATGGGGTCAAGTGATTCTGTGAATTTATCAATTATTTTAGCTGAAAAACTATCATTAAGCGGTATGGCTTTGTAATGATAATTACTAAGAAGGCGGGTTATTATAGTTGTGGTTCTTCGGTGATCGGCAGTTGGTTGTAGTTCATTTTCTGTAACTAAAAGTGTTTCTGCACAGGGCATGCAGCAGAGCGTTAGCAATGTCTGAAATACAGAAAGCTTTGATAAAATTTTTTTCATACAAAATTTTTCGTATAGGAAGTTGTCAGAAGCATAGGCTGCAGCATATATTGTTAGTATATCGGGGTTATTTTGCAAGTCCAATTTGTTTTGCACACTATTGTGACAATTAGATACGTTGAAGGGGTATGGCTTTTTTATGCGAGGAAATTTTACCTATATTGAAAGTGTTGATGCGTTATGGGATTGGTGTGAAGGGCAGAAGGTAACTACAGAAGTTGCAGTCGATACTGAATTTGAACGGCACTCAACTTATTACCCGGAACTTTGCTTGGTTCAACTGGCTACAAAGAATGGTGTCGCTCTGGTTGACCCGATTAAATGTAAAGACATGACTCCATTAGCAGAATTTCTAAATTCAAACGAACGGATTAAGGTCCTTCACGCCGCTCGTCAAGACTTGGAGGTCATGGACTTGGGGGGTATTAAATTGGATGGTTCTTTCGTAGATACCCAATTAGCTGCTGCATTCGTAGGCGAGGACGAACAAATTGGATATGGCGAGTTGGTGAAAAAGTTGGCCAAAGTTGACCTAAATAAGAATCAACAACGTGCAAACTGGAAAAGAAGGCCATTGCCGAAAATTCAATTGGACTACGCGATCAGCGACGTTCTTTATCTGTTGCCAGTTTTCTCTGAACTCAAGGAAGAGCTACAGAGTTTGGGGCGTTTTGGTTGGTTAGAAGAGGAATGCGCTGAGCTGGTAAATACAGTTTCAAATATGAAAGCGTGGGATGGATGGAGGAGATTGAAAAATGTAAGCAACTTGAACGAAGATTCAAAGCGGAGAGCTTTTGCTTTAGCTGATTGGAGAGAAAATGAGGCAAAAAGGATAAATATCCCTAGGAACTGGTTGCTTCGGGATTCAGAAATTAAAAATATAGCAATTAATAATCCTTCAAAGGCAAGTCAAATTTCCGATTTATTTGAGGAAAAGTCTCGCAATTGGGAGAGAAAAGCCCATGAATTAATTTGTGTTTTGAAAGAATCCAAGGATATGAAACTACACATTCCCAAGTTTCGGACTAGGTTAACTGATTTAGAGAAGCAAAAAGCCAAAATTCTGGTGCAAGGTAGCGCTAATGCAGCGGAGAAGCTTGGAATTAAACCTTCTGTTTTGATGACAGTAGGAGATTCAAAAAAAATAATTAGAGGAGAGAGGTTGGCAAAATATTATTCTGGATGGCGTAGCACGTACCTTTTAAAGATCTTTGA
>MDTG01372905.1_pt1 | contig 25673 bp, 31 predicted proteins | sample 811421 | NCBI WGS metagenome assembly MDTG01 (sample SAMN05326645, study PRJNA326480) | marine metagenome | isolation source: seawater | place: Pacific Ocean: South East | collected 2011
AAAGGGTGCTTAGCCTAGTAAGATTGTACTTTGTTCCCTAGACTCACAAAAGTTGAGCTAAGTTCATATGGCTAAAAAAGGTACCAGAATAGTGGTCACATTAGAATGTACTGAGTCTAGATCTGTACCTAGCTCAGATAAACGTTCCGCAGGAGTGTCTAGATACACCACAGAAAAAAATCGTAGGAACACAACCGAAAGGCTAGAATTAAAGAAGTTCTGCCCGGAATTAAACAAGATGACTATTCATAGAGAAATTAAATAATCATTTCTTTTATATATTTTTCCATCCAATGACAAATTCTCTATTTAAACAAAAACTCTCACCTATTAAGCCAGGTGATCCGATTGATTACAAGGACGTTGAACTTCTAAAAAAATTTATAACCGATAGAGGCAAAATTTTACCTAGGAGACTTACAGGCTTAACAGCTAAGCAGCAAAGAGATTTAACTACAGCTGTAAAAAGAGCAAGAATTATAGCTTTGCTGCCATTTGTTAATCCTGAAGGATGATTACATCATAAGAAATTCTATTAATATAGAATGTCGAATAATTATATAAACATAGAGATTAGCAATGAATTAATTGAAGAGATTAACCTTATAAATAAAAAAAATGATAATTTATTATATATAAATAAACATTTTAAGGATCTCTCCCATCTTAAAACATATTCAATAGATGAGGGTGATACCCTTGAAATAGATGATGCAATATCATTAGAACGAATTTCTAATGATTATAAGATCTGGATTCATATAGCATCACCAGCATCTCACATAGATTATGATTCAGTTATTGATCAATATGCCAGGAAATTAATATCTTCATTATATTTAGCTAATTCTACTATTTATATGTTTCCAGAAATATTGATCAATGAAATTTTCAGTTTAAGATTAAAACAAAATAGAAGAGCATTAAGTTTAGGCGTCGTATTGAATGATGATGGCAGTGTTATTTCCTCCGAAATAATACAAACAATAATTACTCCAAACTATCAATTAAGCTATGAAGAGGCTGATGAACTTATCGACTACGCTCCGAAAGAGGAAGAGGATTTAAGTATTATCTCAAATATTTTAGATAGAAGAAGATCCTGGCGTAGGAGACAAGGTGCAAAAGAAATAATAGAACCTTATGGCAAGATTATTGTTAAGGATGAAAATCCAATCGTTAAGGTAATTGATCAAACATTATCAAGACTATTAGTTAGTGAGGCAATGATACTTTATGGTAACTTAATATCAATTTATACTAAATGTAATAAGATACCGGTTCCTTATAGAGTGCAAGAAGGTATTAATAATATCAACCCTAGTTCGTATAATAGTGATAATAAAATACTATACAATTTTTTTATGAAAAAAAGTATGGGAAAAACATATTATTCTTCTGAACCATTAAGACATAATAGTTTAGGTTTAGAATCATATATTCAAGCCACCTCTCCAATTAGAAGGTATTCAGATTTAATTGTGCAATATCAATTAAATAGATTTATAAATAATAAGTGTCTCTTACCTATAGACGAAATAAATAAAATAATTATCGAAATAAATAGATTAAGTAAACAGAATACAAATAGGTTTAGAGAAGATCAGAGATTATGGCAAAATAAATGGTTTAAAAATAATAAATCAATAGAATATAATATCATGTTATTAAATTGGATTAATAGATATAAGAACATTTGTATACTTTATTTTATTGAATACAAATTCTCATCGATTTGTTTTCTCAAAACTAAAAATCAAATTAAAATTGGCGAAATTATTAGAATTAAGGATATAACTATTAATTATAAAGAAATTCTTCATTTTCAGTTAATCTGATCGTTGATTTATTATCTACAAATTTATGTGCAAAAAATTTCGAAATATAATATACTAAATAAATCATATAATAAATATGAAATACACAATTACTACACCACTTTATTATGTTAATGATAAGCCACATCTTGGCAGTTCATATACAACTATAGCCTGTGATGCTTTAGCTCGTTTTCAACGACTAAATGGAAAGTCTGTTCTATTTCTAACTGGGGTTGATGAACATGGACAAAAAATAGAACGTACTGCAGATGGGAAAAAACTTGACCCTCAAATTCATTGCGATCAAATCACAGAAAAGTACATGTATTTATGGGATAAATTAAATATTAGTTATGATCGCTTTGTAAGAACGACATCACCTGAGCATGTATCTCTTGTACATCAATTTTATTCTAAGGTTTTAGATTCCAATGATGTTTATATGGGAAGACAAAGTGGATGGTATTGTGTTGGATGCGAGGAATACAAAGAAGTTGATAGTAATGATAATAACCCAATCTGTTCTACACATAAAAAAGAACTTGAGTGGAGAGATGAAGAAAATCTATTTTTTAAATTATCAAAATATCAAGAACAAATTGAACAATTAATTCAGATAGATGGTTTCATTTCTCCAAAAAGCAGAAGGAATGAAATTATTAATTTTGTTTCTAAAGGTTTAAGAGACTTTTCAATTTCAAGAGTAAATTTGAAATGGGGGATTAATGTTCCTGGCAATAAAGATCATACTTTTTATGTATGGTTTGACGCCTTATTGGGGTATGTAAGTGGTTCTCTTTTTGATCAAAAATCACCTGAACTTACAGATATATCATTAGCTAATTGGCCTGCAAGTATGCATGTAATAGGCAAGGATATTCTACGATTTCATGCAGTTTATTGGCCTGCAATGCTTATTTCTGCAGGATTGAGTACACCTTTGAGCGTTTTTGGGCATGGCTTTCTCACTCGTGAAGGTCAAAAAATGGGCAAATCATTAGGTAATGTACTCGACCCTATTAAACTTTTGGAATATGGAGGTATTGACGCAATGAGATGGTACCTCTTAAGAGATATCGAATTTGGTGAAGATGGCGATTTTCAATTAAGAAGATTTGTTGATATTGTAAATAGTGATTTGAGCAATACCATAGGTAATCTTCTAAATAGGACGATCACAATGTCTAAAAAATGGTTTCCAGATTGTATTCCTATAGATAATCCATCTGAGATTCAATCATCGCTAAAAGAATTATCCGAAGTAAAAATCAAAGACTATATGAGTTCTTTTAATTCAAGTAATTTCAAAAGTGCAGCAAATTCAATTATTGATTTTGCCAATAGTGCAAACCTCTATTTAAATGATCGAGCACCGTGGAAACTTATTAAAGACATCTCCAAAAAAGAAGTTGTAGCTCAAGATATTTATTCAGTTTTAGAGTCGTGTAGAATTATTGGAGTATTATTAAATCCTTTTGTCCCTGATTTAAGTTTGCGAATATTGAATCAACTTAATATTGAAGCAATTTCAATAACATTTGAGAATTCTTTAGGCTGGGGTTTACTTAATCCTAAAAACGAATTAGAAAATCCAACACCAGTAATGAATAAAATTGAATTTAATGAGAGTTTAATATAGTGAATAAATTTTTACACTATTTTCTTCTTATATTTATATTTTTACCTTTATATTCATGTAAATCAAATAAAAATATAATCAAAAAGTACGATGATAAAACCTACATTAACAATTTTGAATTGATTCAAGAGAACTCAATTAATGAAACTACAATAAAAATTAAAAGTCCAAAAGCTATTATTAATCCTTCAAGCAACAATATTCGAATATACGACAGTTCTATTAACATCCTTCAGAAAAATGGTCAGAATTTTGAAGTTAAGTCAAAGAATTCAATTTTTAATAATAAAAATAATTTATTGAGAGTTTATGACAATGTATTTATTTCTCTATTGGAAGATGAAAACTCATTTATCAAGACTAATTCACTATATTGGGACTTAAATAGTTCAAATATTAATCTTAATAGTCCGCTAAAAATTAACTTCGCTAATACCAAAATAACTTCATCAAATGGTTTTTATAACATTGATTCTGGCCAGCTTAGAATCAATGATAATCTCTTCAAAAGAAGTATATATAATGAAAAAGGTGAACCTATTTATCAGATCACAATAATATCTGATATGGCAAAATGGTTAAAGGTTAATAATTCATTGGAATTCTCATCAGAGAATAAACAAGTAGAAACTACAATTAATATTTTAAGTCTTAAGTAAATCGTATATCTTATCTGACCATCCAGAGATCCATTTCTCATCGGAGTTAGTAAATGATCTTTTTGACCATCCACCTACAATTGTTAGTCCACGTTTAGATAGAGGGTATACTATAACAGCAGGTAAATCATTTAATATAGTATCAAATTCATATCTACCGGGAAATAATTCAGTGTTTACTAATGAAATCAATCTTTGTTGTTCAATTGCTCGATTACATACTTCGCCAGGTGTAAATAATTTATCTGAAATTAATCCTCTTCTTAGAATAACTTTATTATCCCAATAGATTAATATTGTACTTGCAGCTGTTGCAGTTAATATTTGTTGGCTTCCCCAAGCTAATTCATTTTTTTTAGCATCAGACAAATCAGGGCAAAGATCAAAACCTCTCTTTCCTTTTAACTCGGCTTTTGTTGGTTCCTTAGGAGATATTTCTGTCCATAGATAACCAATAGTTATTAAAGCAATTGATGCTATACCAGATATTGACTCACCTCTTACGAATGAAGGATTTATATCGATAGCTGTCGCAATATTAATAATTGATAAGATTAAAAGGAATAATCCAAAGAAAATAACTAAATTAGAAATTTTATACATATTGCAATAAGTTGTAAAGTTATGATTATAATTAAACTATATTAGGCATATTTTGAAAATATGTTTTTTATATTCTATCTATATATAAAATTAGATATAATTGAAAAAATATAAAAATAACTAACAAATAAAATTATGCTTAAACCAATATCTAAAAATTATGAAGGTCTTATAACTATTAGCGGACCAACAAAAAGTGGTAAAAGTCAATTAGCAGAGTTTTTGATAAAAGAGCAAGAATCAATAACCTATATCGCTACATCAAAACCTAGAAAAAATGACCCAGAATGGTCTAGCAGGATAAGCGCTCATAAAAAAAGACGGCCAGTAAACTGGAAGTTAATAGAGTATCCTATTGATATATGCGAAACAATAAAAAATCTAGATGATAATGAATCTATTTTAATAGACTCATTAGGTGGACTTGTCGAACAACACATAATGAAAACTCAAAGTCAGTGGGAATTATTCCAAGATAAATTTTTATATTCTCTAAAACTAAACAAATTAGCTATCTTTATTGTTACTGAGGAAGTTGGTTGGGGAATTGTTCCTTCCACTGAAATCGGTCATATATTTCGTGAAAGACTATGCAATATTTCGTCTTTAGTATCTAGCAACTCCAAAAAAAAATGGCTTGCAGTTAATGGTATGGCTATTGATTTAGATCAGATTGGCCATGAAATAATATGAATAAATCTAATTATAGTAGACCACGTGTAGCTTTATTTGAGCCAAGAATTCCTCAGAATACTGGTACAATTGGTAGAACGTGTTTGGCATTTAATTTGCCATTAGATATTATTAGACCAACAGGTTTTAGTTTTGAAGATAAATATTTAAAAAGAGCAGGTTTGGATTATTGGTCTCATGTTGATTTGAATTTATATGATTCATTTAATGACTATAAGAACCAATTTAAAAGTTCAAAAATTATTGCTTTAACAAAAAAAAGTAAAAATTCTATCTCTAATATTAATTATAAAAATACGGATATTCTATTATTTGGAAGGGAAGACACTGGCCTACCAGATAGCATAATGAATGAATGTGACATTATCGCCGGAATACCTATGCCTGGTGGAGTGAATGAATTTGAAACGGGAGGGGTTAGAAGCTTGAACTTATCTGTTGCCTGCGGAATAGTTTGTTTCTCAGCATGCTTAAATTTAAATTTACTTTCTAAATAAACGTTTATGTTTTTTCTCAATAACAATATTCTCATATAATTATCTTATTTGATATATTATTAAATAAGATCCAAATATCTATTAGTATTTTATCATCGACTTGTATACGCAAAATAATTTTTTCTTCTTAATCCTTATTTCATAGTGATTTTTTCAGATATTTATTTATAAACATAATAATATAGTTTGTATTAAATATTATTGTGAATAGTAATTGTTTAAATAACATATTAATGTTTAACTAGGTATTTTTAGTTCTTTATAAATTATAGATATATATCTTATATTTGAGTAGAATTATTGCGTAGATAACATTATACAACTATACTTAAATTAAAATATTATACTCTTTGCAACAATTAAGATATGAAATCATTCATCTTAAATATAAAAAATTTGTTTCCTTATCTACTATTAATTGCGATATACTTCTTTTTTGTCAATCTAGAAGCTAGAAACTCAAAAAATAGTTTTAGAAATAATATTTTATTTGATGAAGAATCTAATGAATACAACAAGGATGTTAAAACTAAAACACCTAACCTGACAATATCGATACCAGTTATTCCGTATATTCAAAAAGATTAAATCTTAATTATTCCCTTAGAGGGTGCTTGCTTGAACATCTCTGTATTCATTCTTTCAGCTCTTTCAAGCTGTTTTTTGATTTCAATACAGTGTTGGCAGTTGCAAGTCATATAATAAATAAGATCATAAATAGATTTATCATTTAGTTATGTGGTATAAAATATCACATAAGATAAAAAATGTTTAGAAAATTTCTATATTTTTTAACATAGCATGCTTGCATAAAATCTCAAGTAAATATGTTTAGCTTAAGTTAATATCCCTAAAGTAATTTAATTTATATAACTTCAAGATAATAGTATATCAATCAATTTAATGTATTTTAATAATAACTTATTACATTCAAATATATGTATAGAAGTTTAAAAAATCTAGATAATAAAAAATCATTATCAATACTTCAACTTCAACATAGAGCAACTCAAGCGTTAAAAGAAAAATTAATTAAGTAATTATCAAATGTTGTTTCTGGTTTGGATTAAAGGGTTATGGACAGGTTTCCTACTCACTCTGATAATACATCACTTCATTTCTCACTAAAGGAATTTGAATAATAAGAGATTGTTTTATATACAATCTATAATAGTTTTGATCTTGTTATCTTAATTAGTTTGTTTATTTTGGATTGTCTTTTCAAAAACTGTTTGTGATTCAGCCCTTGCAATAGTAGCCTCAATCTGAGCTAAAACTTGTTGAAGTTCAGAAGTCTTATTTAATGAACTCTCAGCCATAAATCTCAGTTTTTGAATTTCTTTTGAAGCAATTTTCATAGAAATATTGAAAAGTGTTAAAAGTTTGCTTGGAAAGGAGAAAAAGTTATTCCAAGAACTTATCAAACAAGTTACATGAATTAATTTGCCAAAGTTTTTCGAATTGTCAATAGATAATTTCGTTATCGCTGAAATTCTATTATAAATAATTCCAATTCATGTTTTAAACAACGTTCAAAAAATTAATAACTAGTCAGAAAAAAATTATGGTAATTACCTAATTAACTATCGAAAAAAAAAAGAATATAAATCAAATTTTTGATCTATATTCTTTTGATGATAACCTTTGTAAAAATATTATTTACTAAAAAAGTTAATTAAACGATAAATCGAGAGTTAATTGTCTTTACCTTTTTTTTCAGAGTCTACGGGTCTAACTGGCTTGGGCAAAAGCATGATAAAAATCTAATCTCTATATTCGTTATAGTTGTTTTTCAAGAGACGTAAATAATAATTCAAGGTTTGAAACTTCTTGATACAAGGAATCCTATTTGTTTTTTGACTTTTCGGAAACCTTTGCATCTTCTTTTCTTAAGAGTGTAGCCTCTATTTGTGCTAGCACTTGTTGTAGCTGTGCTGTCTTCGTGAGAGATGCTTCAGCCTTTGCTCGAAGCTTTTGAATTTCGTCTAATGAATTTTTCATAAGTTTAAGAAATTAGCATTTGACACAGCCTCTTTTCTATAAATGAAGAAACCAAGACAGTTTTGACTAAATAAAAGCTATTATCTAATGGTAAAAGGAATCTTAGATAACCTACCCTTATTAAGGAGCTAATCTATGTCAGAAGATTGGAAACCAGTAGATTCACAAGTTTTGGTTGATGCATGGGAAGAAATAAAAGACTGTGCTGAAGGAATCCAAAAAGATCTTGCCTGCCCAGATGAAACTATTTCAAAAATGCTTAGATCAGTAGCGGAAACTTTTGACAATACCGTCGAGGATCTTCTTGATAAGGCAGATGAAGAGTGGGAGGAAGATAAATAATGTAAAATAAAAAAATGATACCTGATTTCTTCCAATCTCCTGACACATCAACTCATTTTGGCCTTTTAAAAACAATTGTAGGGTTAGTCATAGTTTTATTTGGAACTTTTGTTGGTGTAGAAATAAGGTTAGGTAATGACGAAGAAGAACAGTGAATATTTATATGCTAATTTTTAAAATGATTTAAATAAACTAGTAAAAAAATCAAAATTTAAATGGAATTACAATAAAAGTCGCTTTTCATTTTATAAGTGAATTTCTTAATATGGATTCTTAACTAAAGATTATCAAATGTCCTTTCAAGAAGGGGGGAGAGGAAAATGATAAGAATATTGCCAAATGAATTCAACAACAGTTGAGGATGATGAAGCTAGCTGTTGGTGAAGCTTCAGTATGTTCCGATCACCCTCTTGATATTGATAGCAATTTAATTTTGTAATGGCTACAAAATTATATTAAAAATAGGGTAATTAATATAATTAATTATTTTAAAAATGTAAGAGTGAATAATATATAGTTAATTACTAATAAAAAAACTATATATATTTAAAATGTTTTTCGCCCCATGCTTTGTGCTTTCTATCTAAATCAGATATTGAATTTCTTTGAGCTTTCAATTTAACAAGGTAGGAAACTTTTGAAATTTTTGTACATATAATTTTTTCTGATTCTTCATTCAATGATTGGTATGCCAATAAGAAGTCTGCATTCATAATTTCATATCTGTATATATTTATAATTACTACGAGATAAAATAAAATTAAAAATTTTTAATATTCTCTTCCTTATTGGTGGCGAATGATTAAGAGGGGTAACAGGTTTATCTGATCATCAAGAACCGAAAACCACTGAAAATGAAAAAAAAAGGAATTCTTGCTTATTCCTTCACTACTCAAATGCCCACAATTGTCGTATATAGCCATTTGAAGAGAACTATATGATTGAAGATCTAAAGATTTCTTCCTTTGAAGACCATCCTGAATTATTATGTAATCTATATACCAATTTCCTTTCAGATTAAATTTAGCTCTTTTTAAGAAGTGCTGACTTGAATGCAAGAATTATTAATCTGTAATTTTGGAAGGTATAGATTTGTCAGTGTAGCTCAGCCGGTTAGAGCACAGCATTCATAACGCTGAGGTCGAGAGTTCAAGTCTCTCCACTGACATTATTATCAATTAATGTAATGATAAATATCAAAGTAAATAAAATTGATTTTATTAATTTATAAAATATAATTTTTATCATAAATATAAATTATGATAAGAATATATTTAAAATCTATTAAGATAATTTACTTCATATCGATTTGGTTTAGCCGATCCTTGAAGGTTGAAAATCGTTCTTCCTCATTTTGATCTATAGCATCTAATAACTTATTCTCATCTTGTCCATTAGTACTATTTTTAGTATGATTTTTGTAAATAGAAAAATTTTTTGAATTATTGAAACTTACTTTAGATTCTGTATTAATATTCTCTTTGTTAATATTAGAATTTATATTGCTAGAGGTGTCTAGGGAAGTTGATCTTGAAAAATTATTTTTAACTTCAAGTTTGCCATTATTCGAAAATTCTGTTGGAATATTTTTCTTCTTATTTAAAGGGTACTTCTCAACTTCATTTCTAAGTTGACTCAACAACTTAAAATGATTTGAAGAACTGTATTTTTTCACAAGAGATTGATCCCAACTTATTTGTTCATTCATATAAGTGATTATGGTCTTTTTATAAAAGAGAAAGTGTCTTTGATCTCTACATGATAAATTATTTAAAGGAAAAGGGGAAGTTCACTGGCCTCTACACCAATCAAAATACGCAAAAATTATCATGACGACAAATGAGTGCTTAAGAGTAGGCATGCAAGCACCTGACTTTGCTGCAACTGCCGTCGTAGATCAAGAATTTAAGGAAATCCAACTTTCTCATTACAGAGGCAAGTATGTGGTTTTATTCTTCTATCCATTAGATTTCACATTTGTTTGTCCTACTGAAATCACCGCATTCAGCGACAGGTATAGTGATTTTAATAGTAAAAATACTGAAGTATTAGGTGTTTCTGTAGATAGCAAGTTCACACATTTAGCTTGGATTCAAACACCAAGAAATGAAGGAGGAATTGGCGATATTAACTATCCTCTTGTATCTGATCTTAAGAGAGAAATTTGCCAGGCATATAATGTATTAAATGACGATGGAGAAGCAGATAGGGGTTTATTTATAATTAACCCAAGTGGTGTAATTATGCATTCAACAATAAATAAAGCTCCTGTCGGAAGAAATATTGATGAAACTCTACGAATTTTGCAAGCTTATCAATATGTAGAATCTCACCCAGATGAGGTATGTCCTGCTGGGTGGACTCCAGGAGATAAAACGATGAAAGAAGACCCAAAAGGTAGCAAGGAATATTTTTCAGCTTTGTAAAAAACTACTTATCTTTTATTAATTAGCAGAGAGAAAGGAGTTAAGTGTATTAATTACATATTCAGCTTCGAGAGTTTCTTTATCTATAAGTTCATCAACAAGCTCATCCATTAATGATATTTTATCTGATAATAGTTTTATAGCATGATTAATAGCTTCATTAGCAATTGATATTATTTGCTTATCAATATCTTTACTAGTTTTCTGTGAATATTCTTTTCTATTTTGCATAATGTCCCTACCAAGGAAAATTGAATCTTTCTGAGAATCATAGGCAATCGGACCAAGTTTAGAGAACCCAAATTTAGTAACCATTTGATTAGCCCAATAATATACATTTTCTAAATCATTTTGAGATCCTTGAGTGATCTCATTTGATCCATAAATAATTAGTTCGGCTGCTCTCGAGCCAAGTGAAATTACAATTTTGTTATAGATATAGCTTCGTGTAATAAGTCCACTATCCATAGTTTCTTCATCAGGAGTAAAAAACGCAATACCAGAAGCATTACTAAGCGACTTAAATAATGAAATCTTTTCTAATTTATCTTCTGCAGGAATTAATAATGATACCAGAGCTTTTCCTATGATCTGATAGGCAATTTGCCGTTTTTTTGTGGAATCTGAAAGTGGCTTAGATATTAAGCCAAAACGAGCTTTTTCAAGAGCTTTATCCAGATCAATACTGGTAATAGTTGATTTGTTATTTCTTGCTGAATTGATTGCTGCCTCATTAAGCAGATTTTGAAGATCAGCCCCTGAGAAACCAGGAGTTTTTGAAGCCCATTCATTAAGTTTTACAGAATCGGATAGGGGTTTCGTTCTGGCATGAACAGACAAGATTTTCAACCTAGCGTTTCTGTCTGGAAGTGAGATATCAATACGACGATCAAATCTTCCAGGTCTCGTAAGAGCAAGATCAAGAATATCAGGCCTATTCGTAGCAGCAATTACTATTACTCCACTATTGGTGGCGAAACCATCCATTTCTGTAAGAAGCTGATTTAATGTTTGCTCTCTTTCATCATTTCCTCCGCCTATTCCAGCTCCTCTTTGTCTACCAATAGAGTCAATTTCGTCTATGAAAACTATGCATGGTGACTTTTCTTTGGCACTTTGAAAAAGATCTCTAACTCTTCCAGCTCCAACCCCCACAAACATTTCGACAAATTCTGATGCGGCAATTGAGAAGAATGGAACGCCAGCTTCTCCTGCAATTGCTCTTGCTAAAAGTGTTTTACCTGTACCAGGGGGACCAACTAAAAGAACTCCTTTTGGAGTTACTGCTCCAAGATCGATAAGAATTTGTGGATTTTTTAAGAAGGTAACAATTTCTCTTAGTTCCTCGGATTCTTCATTTAGACCAGCAACATCATCAAAAGTTATTTTAGAAATTTCTTCTTGCTTTACTTGAGCAGATCGGCGAGAAAAGCCCTGCATACTGTTTAATAACTTTGATGATCTCCTAATTAAAAACGAAAGAGATAAAACAAATATTAAAAAAAGACCTAGTCCAGAAATTAAATTAGCTAAACGCTGTTCAGATCTTATGTCTCTAACAGAAAGCGGAACCTTGTATTGATCAGATATTCGAAGAATTTTTTGATCATTATAAAATATGGGAATTACTTCTTTATCTCCATTATTAAATTCGACAATAACCTCTCTTTTATTTGGAATTAAGATAATAGAAATAATTTCTCCACTTTCAATATCCTTTAATAATTGACTATAACTTGTACTCATTAGTAAATTAATTCAACTATTTCAATGGAATATATAAATAAACTATACCCAAAATTATTAGTAAAATGAGAGATTATAGATAAAAAGACAAGAAGTTAGTTTTTAAACAAAGGTTTTTGTTAAATAGGAGCTTGACGTTATAAAATACAAATTCAGTAAATGTTCAGCAGAAATGGCGGTACCCAAGAAAAAGACCTCTAAAGGGAAAAGAAATCAAAGACATGCAATATGGAAAGGAAAAGCTGCTATAGCTGCAGAAAAGGCTTTATCAATTGGTAAGTCAGTACTAACGGGAAGAGCTCAAGGATTCGTTTATCCTATGAATGAGACTTCAGAAGAAGAATCTGATTAATGTGATTTAGGAACCTAGTTTGAATGCTTCAAGGATTAGAGCATAAGATGAACCTATTCTGAAATTATTTATAGAGAGTAAAAGTATAGATAATCTTGTGATATTTGTGAATAATAAAGATCTAATTACTAGCTCCATAATTATTAAGATTGTTATAGCTAAAAAAATTGTATTTACAGACTTATCCAATAAAAAAGAAATTAAGCTATTAGTAAAGTAAAATCCTGATAATAGTGAAAGTAGTAAAAGACTTCTTTTACTCCATGAGTCAGCAATAAAAGGTTTGACAATCAAAAAGATTGAATCAATAAATTGTCGAAATCTTGTTTTCTGCATTCAGTCAATTAATAATATTGGTAAGGTATGCATAATCAACAATATTATTAGTTAATGGTTTACCGTATATTACCTTAGTTGGTTTAAGACTATTTCCAAGGCTGTCAACGCATGCATTTGCCTTTTTACTAATGTTTTTATAACTAGATGACCACGGAGGTAATGTTAACAGACAATTAATATTAGCAGACTTAGCAGCCTCTAAACCAATAATCGAGTCTTCGATAGCAATACAATTTGTAGGTGATTTCGCACTTAATTGTACTGCTAAGTTATATGCATCTGGGAATGGTTTGTGCCTACGTACATCTTCATATGTGATTATTCTGGAGAAAAAATCCAAATACTCATTTAAAGATGTTTTTAAAAAAGGCTCCAAAGAATCTCTTCCGCTAGTTGTAACAATAAATTGTTCTACCTTTGAATTCGAAAGATCTTTCATAAGCCTTTTAACTCCATCTCTAACTTTTATTTTTCCAGACAGAATTAATTCCTTATAATAATGACGTTTTCTTAATTGAAGCTTGGAACAGAATTCATTAGTAATTTCACTTTGAATTAGATTTCGATAATGGATTATTCGGTTTAAACCGCCTGATATTTTTAAAAGTTCAATATATTTTTCTTCATTCCAGAACCAATCCAACTTATAATACTTAAAAGCCAAATTAAAAGCTAATCTATGGCCACATAGCTCTGTATCAGCTATTGTTCCATCAACATCCCAAAAAACTGCTGATAACTTATTCATGTTGTTCATTAATATTTATAATATAATTCCAATTACTATTTAATCAATATAGGATAAGCTTTTGGAAACAGATAATAATCTAATTAGAAAATGGATATTACCGAAACCTATAAATCATGTTGAATTGGATAATTGTACAATTAACTATACTTTACAGAAAATTTTATGTCGAAGAGGGTTAAATTTAGAGGAAGGATTGGTTGAATTCTTGACACCATCAAATCTTCCAAATCCAGAAGATCATTTTAAGGAATTAAACCAAGCTACTAATAGAATAATTGATGCCTGTTCTAGAAATGAGAAAATAGCTATTTGTGGCGATTATGATGCAGATGGAATAACAAGCACAGTCCTTTTAGTAGAATTATTAACTAAGTTAGGTGGTAATCCCATATCATATATACCTTCTAGGAAATCAGATGGATATGGATTAAATATAAAAATGGTAAATGATATTCACTTAAACGAAATAAATCTAATTATTACTGTTGACAATGGTATCTCCGCATTTGATGCAATTACGAGATCCAATGAACTTGGTATGGATCTGATTATTACAGATCATCATAAAATAAAAAAAACAAATCTAGATATTTTTGCATTAATTCATCCAGAACTAGCCCCATCACATTCACCTTATAAATTCTTAGCTGGAGTTGGGGTCGCTTACATGATTGCAATTAATATCTGCAATAAATTAAATTATGATATAGATAAAACTACCGCCAACGCCCTTTTTTGTATTGGCACGATTGCTGATATGGCCCCCCTTATAGGAGCCAACAGAAAATGGCTTAAAGAATGCTTACCAAAGATAAATACTACTGAAAATTTAGGAATTAGGAAAATTATTAAAAAGCTTGATATATATGACTCATATATTTCCGCTGATGACATTAGTTTCAAAATTGCCCCTTTAATAAATGCTGTCGGAAGAATCGGTGACCCAAAATTAATTATTGATCTTTTAACTAACTCATCTGAAAGTTCTATTACGAAACTATGTAATGAATGCTTTTCAATTAATAAGGAACGTAAGAGAATTACTTCAATAATAGAGAAAGAAGCTTTAAAAGTAGCCTATAATGAATATTCTAATAATAGAAAGTTTCTAGTTCTAACAAATAAAGAATGGCATCCAGGAATAATTGGAATTGTAGCCGCCAGAATAGTAGAAAATTTCAATTTACCAACTGCAATATTATCTTTGGGTAATGACGGCATGTTCAGAGGTTCAATAAGATCAAATAATCACTTAAAAGTTAATTTAGCATTAGAAGAATGCTCAGATTTACTTATTGCTCATGGGGGTCACTCTGCCGCAGCAGGTTTTACGATTAAGGAGGAAAATATACATAGGCTTAAAGAATTGCTGAATAATATTGCTATAAGAGAATTAAAAAAAATTGATATTAGTAAATCAATAAAACCAGATTCATACTTACATCTTAGTGATATATCTTTCGATTTTTATAGACAACTAATATTAATGGGTCCATTTGGAATCATGAACAATGCACCTATTTTTTGGACAAGAAAATGCAGAATTCATAATCTCTATAATCTTAAAGGTAATCACATAAAAATGAAATTAGACGATGGTACAGCATTAATTAATGCTGTCAAATGGAACTCTTCCTCACAATTAAAAGAAAATGATTTAATAGATATTGCCTACCATGTTGAAATTAATAGGTGGAAAAAAAGTAATTCTCTTCAACTAAATATAATTGATATTAAGTCACATCAAGAAATAATCGAATTACAATTACACAAAAGAAAATATAAATGTCAATTAATAGAAGATATGAAAATATTAATCACTAACTCAAAAGGTCAGTCTATAAGTTCAGACTTATCAATAACTTCTAAAAAAGATAATGAAAGAAAAGATCCTTTTTCTCAAAAGATTCTTTCTTTTGCAGAGATAGCCCTCGGCAAAACCGCTTAGGTTTTAAACACCTCTTCTATAGAAGATCAAAGCAATAATGGCTGGTCCAGCAAGAAAAACAGCTACTAGTGGCAATAGATTACCCATGATGATTTAAAAACTATTGAGATTATACTAAACAGAGCGACATTGGTTCACATTATTTAAAATTCATTGATCATAACTCAAACTGTGATCGAGTCTTATTTTGAAGTCAATATTATTTAAATACACTTAAATAATTATTTTAGGATGTTTTTATCGTCTTTAGATATTGCCCTAGAAAAAAATTATTAATAATAAACAATCCACAATAAAAGACTTGATTCATAACTTGATTACATGGACGCTTTTTATATATGATAGGAATATTATATATTCATAACAGGAAAGATAACATCTCTCTCTGCAAAGTAATGGATAAACCTAGTTCAAATCCTAATGAAAGATCAAGTGAAACTAAGGATTCAACGACTTTTATCAATATATTAATTACATCCTTTAGTACAATATTTCTGGCCGAGTTAGGAGACAAGACCCAGCTAGCGACTTTGATGCTTTCTGCTCAGACTGGCAGGCCAATAATTGTTTTTACAGGTGCTGCATTAGCTCTTATTTCTACAAGCCTACTTGGAGTTCTAATTGGACAATGGATAGCTAATAATCTACCTAGACAGAAATTTACAGTAGTTTCTGGATCAATTATGTTAAGTTTAGGGATATACCTAGTAACTCAAGGTTTTATAGATTTTATTCAAAATTAGAGGTTTTAATTAATTAAATGCTGCTTACTCTACTCTTTACAACATTTTTTACGGTTTTTCTTGCTGAAATGGGTGATAAAACCCAATTAACAACAATAACCTTGAGCAGTACAACTAATAAACCAATAGCTGTTTTCATTGGCTCGTCAATAGCTCTTATTTTAGCTACTCTTTTGGGGGCATTAGCTGGTGGTTCAATTGCCAACCTAATCCCAGCCTTCATACTGAAGCTCCTTGCTGGAATAGTATTCTTATTATTAGGAATTAATTTACTGGCACAAAGCAAAAAAGAGGTTACTCGTGATAACCAGTAATCGAAAATTATTATCATTTAAGTCTTTAAGATACTCAAAGACTTAAACCCCATGAAATTTAATTAATTTACAAACGAGATTATGACAACTGTTTCAAAGATACTAGAAAATCTGGAGAAAGAGAATGGATTAGAAGTTTCTAAACTAGAGAAGTCTTTAAAACTTAGCAAAAAAATTGATAGAGATAATTTAGGTATTGCCATTAAAGCTTTATCTAAGCTAGGCATAATTAAAAATATTGATGACAATATTCTTACTCTTAATAATGAAATTGATTTTATTGAAGGAAGGGTGCGTTGTAGCAGTAAAGGTTATTGCTTTGTTATGCGAGAAGATCAAGGAGAAGATATCTACATTCGCGAGGCAAATTTAAATAATGCCTGGCATGGAGATTCAGTATTAGTATTAATAACCAAACAAGCTCAAAAGCGTAGAGCGCCTGAAGGATCAATTCAATGTGTTTTGAAAAGACATAATGAAAAATTGCTAGCAAAAGTAGAATCTGATAAATCAACAGGACTCCTAAAGGCATATCCTTTAGATGACAGGATGCCTGCAATAATTGAAATTGATAATCAATTATATTTTAGTGATACTAAACAAAATAAGGATGTTATTTATGAAATTAAAATAAATAAATTTCCAATTGCTCAATTCAATGCAACTGGCTCGATAATTAGAGAATTGCCGTTAAATTCGGGTATAAACGGAGATATAGAAATAATGCTTTCAAAGAATAATATTTCTATGCACGATTGTGCACCCAAAGTGTCACCAAAGAAAATATTATCAAAGGGTAGAGAAGACCTAACCTCTCAACCCTCTCTATTACTTAAAAGTTGGGAATGTGCTAATGCACCCTCACTGCCAGCCTTATATGCTCAACCTCATGAAGGAGGATTTAGATTATGGGTACATTCCCCTTCAGTTTCTGAAAGAATAAATATTGGTAGCAAATTAGATAGATATTTAATGGAAAAGGGAGAAGTTTTATGTTTAGGGAATAATTGGATTGAGTTTTTAAATGAATCACTTAATTCAGCAGCACAATTCAAAATTAATGATGAATCTGAGGCTATTTCATTAATGATTGATATCAATAGCCAAGGCGAGGTTAAAGATTGGAAATTCTCATTAAGTTTAATTAAGCCAGTAAATTTAATCACACAAACCCACCTCGAAACGATCAATAAGAGGAAGCCAACATCCAAATCAATCCCTATAGCATTAAAACCAGTTAAAGAAAACTTGGAAGATTTGTATAATGTTATTAATGCATCAAAACTAATAAATGATACAAATATAGGATGTTTAAAATTAGATCAACACATACCTAACTTAGAAAGATTAAGTGAATTACAAAAGGCTTTTCCTAGTAGAGACTTTCATGGATGGTCTAAATCATTTGACTCATGTGATCCCCAATCAATAATTGATATATATATTAGATTAGCAAATAATATTCTTGCTAAACATTTAACAGACTATAATTTACCGTTTATATATAAGGAGCACGACGTTATTGAGCAATCCTCCATAAATGAACTTACAAAATCAGCCCTTGCTTTAGATAATAAAATTGTAATTAATATTGATGGTTCACTAACAACAACAGAATTAATAAGGTCATTTGATAGTAGTAGTGAAAAGAAAATCTTACATAAATTACTAAAACATATAATTCCTGGTATTCAACTAAAACTATTTAAAAATATTAATACTTTTGAAGAAGATAATTTTAAAGATCATATAGCTACTAAAAATATCGAATCTCCTTGGTGCTGCCCATCATTAAATTACTGGAATATTTTTAATCAATTTATCATTAGTTCTCTACTTAGCGACGGAAAGAATAAAAGTTCAAGCCGAAGTAAGGAATTGGTAGAATTGGGTAAAAAAGATAGTTTTAATAACGTAAAATGGGAACTATTTTCCCCTAAAATTAAAGAGAATATTGATAACCATTCTAATTTAAAATTAATTCAACATCTTAATGAAATAAGAAAGCAATCAAAGTCATTTAGACATAATATTATATCAATTGCACAGGCCAGAGAAGCAGAAAAGATTATGGGCAAAGATGTTACAGCAATTATTACAGGAGTTCAAAGTTACGGTTTTTTTGCTGAGATAAATAATTTAACTGCTGAAGGTTTAGTTCATGTAAGTACACTTGGTGATGATTGGTATGAATACAGATCAAGACAGAACCTTTTGATCGGTCGTAAATATAAAAAAACATATCAATTAGCACAAAAAGTTAATGTTAAAGTCTTAAAAGTTGACATATTAAAGAATCAAATTGATTTAGAACTTATCAAGGATGATGACATGGGTTCAATAATTGATACACAAGATATAGTTGATAATAAAAATGAAAATTAGAATTATATGACAAGTATTGTAATTGCTATTACTGGAGCATCAGCTATTCAATTAGGTGAAAGGTCTATTCAGTTATTGCTTGAAAATAATAAAAATGTCGATTTAATACTTAGTAAAGGAGCATATGAAGTAGCGAAAAGTGAGCGTAATATAAATATTCCCGTCGAACCAAATTCACAAGTTAATTTTTGGAGAGATAAACTAAATGTTGAGACAGGAAACTTATCATGTTATAGATGGAATGATCATTCAGCCTCAATTGCAAGCGGAAGTCATAAAACAAAAGGTATGGTTATAGTGCCATGTTCAATGGGGACATTGGGAAGAATTGCTTCTGGTTTCTCACTTGATCTAATTGAAAGATGTGCAGATGTTCATCTAAAAGAAAAAAGACCATTAATCATTTCCCCAAGAGAATCACCATTCAATCAGATACATTTAGATAACCTAATGAGATTGTCGAAAGCTGGAGCCACAATTGTGCCTCCCATACCTGCCTGGTATACAAACCCAAAAACCATTGAAGATATAATTGATTTCATTGTTGTAAGACTTTTTGACTCACTTGGAGAGGATTTAGACAATATCAAAAGGTGGGTTGGTCCAAAAAAATGAAAATAATTAGTTTAATAAAAAGCATACCCTTTTTATTAACATTATTTATTATATTAATTTTAAGTATTAGTAATCAAAAGGAGTATACAAAATTAAAAATTCTTCTTTGGAATACTCCTTCATTATCAATAGGAAGTTATATAGCAATATCAACTGGAACTGGTTTTATCTTATCTTATATAGTTACAAATAATTTTGGAAAACGTAATGAATTAATTTCGAGAGAAGAAATAAAGTATAAATCGGATGTTCAGAATGATGATTCTAAGATATATCCAGAATCAAATAATGATATCTGTTACGATAATACATTAATAGAAAGAGATATTAAGGAACCATCCCCAACAATTAATGCTAGTTTTAGAGTCATTGGCAAAACAAATAGAATAAATAAACCATTTATGAATAATGACACAAATGATTCAAATAATTTGGACTACTCAAGCGCATCGGATTATTTAGAATATAAAGAAGATTTTAATTACAATAAAGATAATGAAATCAATCGCATCTCAAATGATTGGGATGACGATGATTATTTAAACTGGTAAAACCCTAATAAATATTTTAATTCATAAATAATTTAAAAAATCTGTTTTGCTTTGCTAAAGTATAAAAATGGAAAATTCGAAACCCTCTATAGAATCAAATACAAAAACCAATGTATCTAGTAATGAAAAGGCAGCTATCCCCAAAAAACCCGCTAAACCTCCAAAATTAGAAGACAAACCTTTTGAAGAGTTTATTAGTAAATACTTTATTCCTGGATTAGAAAAATCAATCAAAGAGAGAGGTACAGATATTAATCAAATTAAACTAATTAATGGTAATAGACCTGTAGTTGGAGGCAAATGTTGGATGGTATTTTGCGAGTTAGCAGATGATAGAAAATTCTGGCTTTGTTTTAATAAAGAAATAATCACTTCGGATAAGACTATATTATTAGCCGAATCAAATTCTGATCCAAGTATAGTTGAATCATTTCTGATTGATGAGAAAAAGACAACTTTACCATTATTAATTTCAAGAGTACTGCAAAGATTAAATGGTCAAAAATGGATTGGTGCAAACTAATAATTGTTTGATTTAAATATATATATACAAATCAAATTATTAATCAATGAAATTACAATATATATTTAAAACTAGTATGTCACAACGCAGTTATGCGTATTAAATGCCATACTATAAAAAAATATTGCCTAAATCATTGTTGACTAAACAAAGTGAAAATCTTCTATTTCATACTTTTGACGACACATTAAAGCCACAAATTGAAGAATTATTATCACTGGGAAAATCGGCTGGAGCCGATATAGTGGAAATTTTTCTTGAGAAATCAGATAATATTTCACTTCTAGCAGAACAGGATGACATCTCAAATGTTAGTCCATCCTTTGGTATTGGCGCTGGTATAAGAGTTTTTCTTGGAACAAAAGACGGGTTTGTAAGTACTAATGATTTATCAAAACCAGGACTTTTGTTCGCTTTGTCTCAGGCATTGGGAATGCTTGGTCTAAGCATAGGAACTAACAATAGATCAAATTTTGATGGCTTAAAAGCACTAAATGATTTTGGAATAGAAAAGGATAATTGGTTATCTGACTCACCAGATCTAAAAGAATCAACAAGTAAATTGTTAGATTCAACTAATTTACTTGCTAATAAAAACAAAAATCTTGAAGTAAGAAGAGCTAGTTATTCTAGAAATTGGCAGGAAGTAATTGTTGCTGCAACAGATGGCGTGTTTGCCAGAGATATACGTCTTCATCAGACAGTTGGAATAAATGTTATTGCAGTTAAAGATAAAAGCAGGTCGACATCGGCAAGAAGATATGGAAGCTCTGGAGATCCAAACGATCTGAGGAACTGGGATATTTATCAAAGTACATCTGATTTAAATGAGAGTGCTCAAAAAATGCTCGATGCAGAATATGTTGAAGCAGGTCAAATGCCTGTTGTACTAGCTAATAAATTTGGAGGAGTAATATTCCATGAAGCTTGCGGTCACTTACTAGAAACTACTCAATTAGAACGAGGAACTTCCCCATTCCATGACAAAGTAAATCAGCAAATTGCTAATAAGGCTGTAACTGCTGTAGATGAAGGATTATCAGATTATGCATTTGGCTCATTATCAATGGATGATGAAGGAATGGAACCACAAAATACTCTTTTAATCGAAGATGGTGTTTTGAAGAAATTCCTTTCAGATAGAGCAGGTTCTCTAAGAACAGGTCATCCAAGGACAGGAAGTGGTAGGAGACAAAATTTTTCATTTGCGGCAGCAAGTCGAATGAGAAATACTTACATTAAGCAAGGAACATTTTCTCCAGATAACTTAATTGAAAGTGTGGATAATGGGCTTTACTGCAAATCGATGGGAGGAGGAAGTGTCGGACCAACCGGGCAATTTAATTTTTCAGTTGATGAAGGATATTTAATTAAAAATGGAAAACTAGATAAACCTGTAAAAGGGGCAACCTTAATAGGTGAAGCAAAAGAGATACTTCCAAGAATATCTATGTGTGCGAACGACTTAGACCTTGCGGCTGGTTTTTGTGGATCTGTTAGTGGAAGTGTAAATGTCACTGTTGGCCAACCACATATAAAAGTAGATTCAATAACTGTAGGAGGCAGATAAAATGAATACTTCAGCTATAAACAAACAAATAGGTGAATTAGATCCAGTTTTATTGAAAGACCTTTTAGACAAATATAGTAAAGAGTCGAATATCACAAAATGGGATGTTGGTGCTTCATCTAGCAAAGATATATCGGTTCAAGTACAACAAGGTAATGCTAAGCAATTAAAAGGATCTCAAAGGAATTCAATGACATTAAGAGTATGGAATAATAATAAAGTCGGTATCACAAGTACATCGGATTTAACTAATAAAGGTATTAAGAAAGCAATGATAGGAGCTATTGAAGCTAGTGTTTTTGGTAACGAAAAAGAATCTCCGGAATTCTCATCTCTAGCAAAGTCACCATTAAAAGATATTAAATATCAAGCGAATAAAGAACATGGTATTGATGAATTATTAGATATACTAAAAAAGGCAGAGAAAAAATTAATTGATACTCATATCTCAATTGATTCTGTTCCATATAATGGTCTCAGTGAAAGTTATATGGAAAGACTATATATAAATAGTGATGGTGCTAAAAGATATATGAAATTATCACAATCATCTATATATTTATATGCTAAGGGACAAGAAAATAACAAAAAGCCTAGAAGCTCAGGTGGAATTAGAATAAACTCAAACTTAGATAAGTTAGATATAGACTCATGTATAAAAGAGACTTCAAATAAACTAATCAGCCATCTAAATTATAAAGCTATAGAAACAAAAAAATATTTAATTTGTTTTACGCCAGAAGCTTTTCTTCAATTAATTAACGCATTTAGTTCAATGTTTAACGCAAGATCAATTATCGATGGCCTGAGTTTAATGAATAAAGAATCAATCGGTAAACAAATAGCCGTAAAAAATCTAAATATAAGTGACGAAGGTCTTCACCCCGCAAATGTGGGTGCATTTAGCTTTGATGGTGAAGGTACCCCTACACAAAATGTTAATTTAATAAGATCAGGCATTTTAAATAATTTAATTCATTCTGAGGCAACGGCTAGGAAATTTGGTGTTAAACCAACAGGTCATGCAGGCCTAGGAGCAAAAGTATCTGTATCTCCAGATTGGTTGGTTGTAAGTAAAACTAAAAATGGTATAGATCTAGATGAGAATTTGAGTATAAATAAAACACTAAAAGAATACATTTTAATAGATGAATTATCTGCACTACATTCTGGTGTTAAAGCCAGTCAAGGTTCATTTTCATTACCTTTCGATGGATGGATAGTTAAAGATGCTAAAAAGATATCAATTGAAGCAGCGACTGTCGCGGGAGATATCATACAAGTATTAAATAGTATTGTTAAAATTGAAAATGAACAGATCATAACTCATCAAGGAATTAGTCCATATATCTGGGTTGAAAATATATCAATAACAGGTGAAGCGTGAAAATAGTTTTTTTCGGTACTCCAAAATATGCAGCAGAGAACTTAGAACATTTAATTAAAACTGGGTATGATGTAATTGCAGTAGTTACTCAACCAGATAGGAAAAGAAGCAGGGGAAAGAAACTGACTCCATCGCCAGTAAAACAAACAGCAATAGATTTTGAAATACCTGTATATGAAACACATTCAATAAGCAAAGATCAATATATAAAAAATTTACTTATCAAATTGAATGCAGATGTATATATAGTTGTAGCATTTGGTCAGATTCTTTCAAAAGAAATATTAGATCAACCAACTCTTGGGTGCTGGAATAGTCACGCATCGTTATTACCAAAATGGAGAGGCGCAGCTCCCATTCAGTGGAGTATTATTAGTGATGATGAGAAAACAGGTATTTGTATAATGGCAATGGAGGAAGGTTTAGATACAGGCCCAGTTATTGATCAACAATCAACAAATATCAGTGACAAAGATAATCTAGAGACACTTACAAATAGATTATCTGAAATATCATCAAAACTATTAGTAAAATCAATTAATAGGATATATCAAACAATAGGACTAAATCAAAATGAAAGGCTTAAAAGGCTAAATGCAATTGATCAATCTAAGATAAAAGGTAATGAAAGTTATGCTAGACAAATAAAAAAAGAGGATTATTTAATAAACTGGAATGAGAAGGCAAGAATAATAATCAAGAAGATACAAGGACTATATCCAAACGCGTATACATTACATAATGGGAAAAGATTGAAAATATTAGAAGCCTCCCTATTAGAACAAAAAGAAATACGAAAAGGAAACTTAATTTTAGAAAATAACAACATAAATGATATAAATCCTGGACAAATAATTATGATAAGTCAAAAGGATGGTATAAAGATAATGACTGAGGACGAGCCAATTAAAATAGAATATGGTAAATTAGAAGGTAAAAATAGAGCTGACGCCTATACTTTGTCTATTCAATCTAATCTAAATATTAAAGATATACTTGGACTCTAAATATTATTATATTCAGTTATTTTTCTTGAGAAACCCCAAAGAAAAAGACATAACATTATTAAAAAGAACAAATACTCAGGAATAATTAGATTGTAGAAAATTAATTGAATAATTAATTTTATTCCAATGATAGCTACTGCAATATATCCAGCTTTTTCCAAATTAACATATACTTTCAGCCATTTAATAAATAATCCAGAAGTAAATCTTAATGCAATAACACCTATTGTTGCACCGCTAATAACTAAAAGAAATTGATCACTAATTGCCACCGCTGCTGTAATACTGTCTATGGAAAAGGCTAAATCTGTAGCCGCTAATAATAGGATTATGTTAATTAACGAAAAATTACTATTTTGACTTTTTAAATTTTCGCTATCAGTATACTCATCATTTTCAATACTTATAAATTTTGAAATCGACAAAGAAATCAAATAAAGACCACCAACAAGTTTTACTGGCCAAAAATTCAAAATAAATTGGGCGGTAAGTATAACTAGAATTCTCAATAATAAAGCAATAAAAATTCCGATATTAAGAGCCTTTTTTTGTAGATCAATATTATTAAGCTTTTTAGTTATTGAAGCTAACGCCACAGCATTATCTGCTGACAATATTAGTTCAAGTGAAACTATGACAGGCAAAAGAGGGGCGAGTTCGACCCATCTGTCGATACCATCAAGTAACGGAGTTAAGGATCTTAGGGATGCTGAATCCATTAAATTTCAAAAAAAGAACTATTTTTTCAGACTGAATAGTTTA